>ERZ651776.156-NODE-156-length-99755-cov-6.865999_pt1 | contig 99755 bp, 92 predicted proteins | sample MGYA00514761_ERZ651776 | MGnify/ENA metagenome assembly ERZ651776 | reverse complement strand
GCCGTCGTGGCGTGGGTCAATATCGAGGACGATAAAGCGTTTTGGTATGCGGGCGCCGATTAGGGCGTCGGGTCGCAGTTGCCACCATGCGGCGATGATTTCGCGGTTTTTGGTGGCGGACGTGTGGCCTTTGGTGGCCATCCATATGGTTTCGCCGTTGGCGCCTTCGGTGGCACCGATTGGCGCTTTTGTTTCGGGGTCGACGGGGAACACTTCTAGGCCGGTCTGGGCGTAGTGGGCCGCCCATTCGGCCAGCGTCTCTGGCGAGCCGGCAGGCTCGCCGCTAGAATCTGGGGTGCCGGTGATTGCCTGGCCCTTCGGGGCCGGGCTTTCGCTTTTCATGGCGTCACCGCCATGATGGTGTTGGCTTCGATCCACGTATCGAGTGCCGACGGGTCGAAGCGGATTAGGCGGCCGACTTTGATGTCGAGCAGACTCATTGGTCGCCGCCTTTGTTGGCGGCTGCTTTAGCGGCGCGTTTTGCTGCCTGGGCGTCTCGTGCCGGCTGGGTCGCTGCGTAGCGTTCCGCCTTATCCAGACGTGCCCATCGGGCTGTGATGGCTTTTCGGGTTTGATGAGCGACTACGGCCTTATATACGGCCGGGTCGATGTCATCGATGTTGATTTCCGGGGTTGTCCCCATTGTGATTCCTAAAGGTTGCGCCTAACCCGTTGAGAGGGGTGGGGCGCTTGCCTTAAGGAATCGACGTTTTAGGCGGCTAGGCGGTGCCTTTGAACGTCAATGCCGAGGCTCCAACACGTGGTGTTGGCGGGGCCCCGGCGGCCGTTCGGCCCGTTCGTCGTGATGGGTGACACGACGGGGTCGGCGGTGATGTGGTGATCGTTGCCAGCGGGAACACTGGTGATTGCACGGGCGGCGTTAACGGCCTCTAGGGCGTCGCTAGCCGTCTGCATGGCGTGTGCGGCGTCGATAGCGTTGGCGATCGCGTCGGCGGCGTCGTGGGCGTCGTCCACTTGTGCGGGTGTGACCCAATCGCCGGGTTCGTGCCATGCTTCGAACTCATCGAAGTTGAACCTGGTGGTGCGTTGTAGTCGGCGGCGCCGGTCGCGGTTGCGGCTTAGGCGCCGGTAGTCGTCACACTTTTGGTTGTGTTCGGCGTGGGCGTCGATGCTGGCCAGCGTGGCGGCATCGTTGCCGGGTGTCGCTGGTGCAAGCACGATGCTCGTGGGGGTGTCCGCCTTCACAACACCAAACCTATATGCCCACACATGCTGTGGAAATGCAGAACTAATTCCGCACATTCTTTTCAACGACGCACGGCGGACGTTGTCGGTGTCGATAACCAACCGTCAATAGCGGCACGGGTGTCGTCTTCTGAGTCGGGCCACAAATGGCTGTAAACCTCGAGCGTTTCGGTTGCCGATGCGTGGCCTAGACGTGCCTGCACCGTCTTCACACTTAGCCCGGCATGTATTAGCGCCGATGCGTACGTATGGCGCAACGAATGCCAGCCACGGGCTTCCGCCGGTAGGGCTAAGGCCGTTCGCATTTCTACCCACACCATTTGAAGGTTGTTGCGACGTAACGGGCGGCCCTTGCTATTAGTGAAGATCAACGTGGCGCCCGGGTCGATCTCAACCGGCCGGTGGTCCAGCATGTGCCGGTTCAGTTCGGCAACCATCGAGTCATTTATTGGGACGGTTCGCACACTGGCCGTCGTCTTCGTTGGGGCTAGGTGTGCCGGGCCTTTCGATGGCGTGACCATTTGCCGGTCTACGTCGATGGTCTTCTCTAGAAAATTGACACGCTCGACGGTTAGCCCGGCAGCTTCGCCGGGCCTTAGTCCAGCGGTGGCGATCAACCACACAAACGCCGTCATGTGCGGCGGGGCGGCTTCTGCAATGTTGCGCACGTCGTCTAGGTCCAACGCTAGAACCTGTGAAGCGGCGGTCTTGATGGGCTTCGGTAGTTGAATCTTGATGGCGGGCGAGCGAATGATCTTACCGTCATGCACGGCGGCGGTGAGGATTGATACCAACCGGGTATATATAGCCTTGATGGTCCCCGGGGCCAGCCCTTTGGCACCGAGTGTGGACACGAACCCTTGCACGTCGGTGCGTGTGATCGTGGCCAGTTGCCGGTTGCCTAAAGCGGGTCCGATGTGTTTATCAAGGGTTGTTCGGGCCATGGCTCGGGTTGAGTCCCGCCACACTTGGGCGGCCATCCACGTTTCTGCATATTCGTTCAGGGTGATTTGCCCGGCCCGTGGGTCAATGTAGGTGCCACGTAGTTTGTCCGCTTCGACGGTGGCTAGGAATTTGGCGGCGTCGGCTTTACGGTCGAACGACTTGGATCGTTGCTTGCCGTCGTTGTCCCGGTAGAGCGCCCGCCACCCCGCCTTCTTGCCGCCACGACCTTTGTGCTTCGGTTGAATTGACCCCATGGTGTCGCCCTTCGGTTCGCCTGTCCAACATTCGTCCAACAACATAACCGCAAACAGGGGTCAAGCCGTGTCAATAGGTGTCACTCATGGGAATGCTGGGATCCTTGCAATTCCAGCGATTTTGGCCCAAATGTACGCATTCAATATCAACCCACGACCACTATCGGCTATAGAGATCAGCGACAATCCCCGTGGGGATCTCGAAGAGCAGAATCGACAGCTCCATGACCGTGCCGAGCAGCACCAGTTGGAAGGGCTCAAGCTGGACTTCGGTAACAAGGCGAAGAAAGAACAGGCTCCAGAAGCCTCGAGTGCACGCTCGACTCAGAATGCCGGACGTAAGGAAAATGCGGGTTGGGGACAAGGTGGCCAGCTTCGCAGACTCCGTGCACGCCGGCTGGCCTTTTACAAGTCACCAGTGACGAACGCAGGCCCGAGCGGGGGTAGTCCGGCTTTCGTCTCGTTCCTCGCCGAATCCCTGCCCGACCGGTGTTACGCAGGCCCTCGCATGAACAGCTGTGCACGCCACTCGGGCCGGGCCTCGTCATCGATGGCGAAGACAAAGCTGTAACCAACCCCGGGCTTGAGTCGCAATGCAGTCAGGTTGATGGCAAGCGCTACGCCCAGCGGGGTTCCCGCTCGCAGCCCTGCCGGCCGTCCGGCCTCGAACCGCCCATTCACGCTTACTGGCTTTTCGCCGATCATTGCGGCTCGGCCGTCTTCGTCGACCAGGTCGAGTTTCCATTCATGGCTGATATTTGCTCGGTCCCAGGGGACGGTCACATGGATGGCCAGCGCCAACGGTTGTGGCTTCGGTCCAATGACCGACAACCCGCCGCCGAGCACGAACAACTTGCCATTGCTGGCTTGAGCAGCGTCGCACAGCAGCATGTTCACACGGAGGCCAGAGGGGGCTACGAAATCTTCCACACCAGCACCATACGTGCCAGCGCGAGGCACACGGCCGATCACACGCCAGACTGACTGACTGTGATTGAGTCAGAAGACGAGTCCATCGAGTCCGCCGAGTCCTCCGAGGAATTGGCGGGCACGCCGACACCACCCGAAACAACACTTGCTGTGATCCTGGCGGCAGGTGCCGGTAGCCGCTTCAACGGACCTGAGCACAAGCTCAAATCCAAGCTGAACAAGAAGCCACTTCTGTGGTGGGCGGCCACCCATGCACTAGCGGCCGGTTTTGTCGAGGTCCTGGTCATCGAAGGTTCGATCCCAGTGACTGGACTCGTTCCCGACGCAGTGTCGATCGTGCACAACCATGATTGGGCCGATGGGCAGTCACGTTCGCTTCAGGTCGCCGTCCACTACGCCGATCTTTCTGGTTATGACACGCTGGTGATCGGGCTGGCAGATCAGCCTTTTGTCACGCCAGAAGCCTGGCGCCTCGTGTCCGCAAGCCCGAGTCCTATTGCCGTGGCCAAGTTCGACAAACAGGCCACACCGCCCGTGCGATTGCACAGCGATGTGTGGGGCCTGTTGCCATTAGACGGTGATGAAGGTGCTCGACAACTCCTCAGAAGTCGCCCTGAATTGGTGACCGAGGTACCCTGCCCAGGAAGTGCGGTAGATGTCGACACCGTTGTCGAATTCGATCAAGTACGCCGCAACCAAATGACGAAGGAACTTGGCTCATGGACCTGAATAACAGCTTCGAAGTCGCAGCAGACCGTGCCACTGCATGGCGAGTGCTCAACGACGTAGAGCGGATTGCTCCGTGTCTGCCCGGCGCTCAGCTCGAAGAGATCGACGGCGACGAATACAAAGGCAATGTCAAGGTCAAGGTTGGACCTGTCACGGCGCAGTACAAAGGCAAGGCCACGTTCATCGAACAGAACGAAGCCGAGGGCAAGGTCGTCATCAAGGGTGACGGTCGCGATAGCCGGGGCGCTGGCAACGCAAGCGCACTCATTACCGCCACGCTGCACGAGATCGATGCCGACAACACCCGCGTCGACGTCTACACCGACCTTTCGATTACCGGTAAGGCAGCACAGTTCGGTCGTGGCGTCATGGCCGAAGTGAGCGCCAAACTCATGGGCCAGTTCGCCGAGAACCTGCAGGAAGTTCTCGCACAAGAACAGGCAGGCGGCGATGCCGAAGCAGCCGATGAAGCTGTGCAGGACACCCCAGTCGAGGAAACCAAGGCCGAGGACCCTGTTGTCCATACCGGTCCTCGCAAGATCAACATGCCCGAAGCTGAAGCAGTCGACTTGCTCGATGCTGCGGGTGCGTCGGTCTTTAAGCGGGTCCTTCCTGTCGCTGCTGTTGCAGCGCTCCTGCTCATCTTGCGCCGAATGTTCCGCAAGGGTTAACGGACCGACCGGAAAGTTCCCGTCATGGCGATACCCCGACCGGCGGCATGGACCCCAGTCGACGACGCAGACTTCGCTGTCGTGGCCGATTTGCTCGGTCGTCACCCGCAAGGACATTTTGAGATCGTGTTGCGCCATGACGATGGCACACCACGAGTGATTCGTAATGCTCCGATTCTGGGCAGCGGTCGTCCTATGCCCACGCTCTACTGGCTCGTGTCGCCTCATGATCGGTTGGTCGTAAGTCGTCTGGAGTCGACGGGTGCGGTCGATGTCGCCGAGGCCGAGGTCGACGCCGATGAACTGGTTGCAGCCCACCAGGCATATCGGGCCGAACGAGAAGCACTGATTCCCGACGGCTACGACGGTCATCGCCCAAGCGCCGGCGTTGGCGGGACCCGTGTCGGCGTCAAGTGCCTGCACGCGCACTATGCGTACTTCCTGGCCGGTGGGCACGATCCCGTTGGCCAGTGGGTGGCGGATGCACTCTCGGCGGGCCTGGACGACTCGTGACTGACACAACAACTACTGACTTGCCATATGCGGCCATCGACTGTGGTTCGCATTCAACCCGGCTGCTGATCATGCATGGTGATACCACGCTGGTTCGCGAGGTCGAGTTGACCAAACTGGGCAAAGGGCTCGACGCAGCGGGGGAACTGCAGCCCGAGGCGCTCGAACGGGTGTACACCGCGCTCCGTCGTTACCGCAGCCTGCTCGATGACCATCAGGTGGACCCAGCAAGGGTGCGTGTGGCCGCCACTGCTGCTGCTCGTGATGCGTCAAACGGGCCAGAGTTCATTGCTGCTGCTTCCGCAATTGTTGGGTCACCGGCCCATGTTCTTTCGGGGGTCGAGGAAGGTGAACTCACCTTCCTTGGAGCGACACGCGAGCTCAATCCGGCTGATGGGCCGTTTCTGGTCATCGACATTGGGGGAGCCTCGACCGAATTCTCGTGCGGCGGCGACAGTTTCGACGACGCCATCTCGCTCGATATTGGTTCGGTCCGACTCACCGACATGTACATCGAGACTGACCCGCCAAAGGCCGAGGAATTGTCGAACTGCGTGACCTATGCCGCGGCATGGCTCGACGATGTGGATCGCGAACTACCGCAAGCACATCACGCCACGACCGTTGTTGGCGTGGCTGGAACAATTTCCACCGCCGTTGCGGTCGAAATCGGTATTCCGGAATATGACCGAGATCTGATCCATCACTTCACGCTGACTCGTGAAGCCGCCGAGGATGTCTTCCGCACACTCGCCACCGAAAACCGTCAGGATCGTGCCTGCAATCCGGGCCTTCCGATGGGTCGGGTTGACACGATCGTGGGCGGTATGGCCATTCTGGTAAGCATCATGCGTCACCTTGGTCTCGACAGCTTGCTCGCCAGTGAATCCGACATACTTGATGGGCTCGCCCGCAGTGTGCAACAGAATCGGCCAACATGATGAGGCGTCGCCCACCTGCTCCAGAACCAGCTCCATGGTTGACCGGCAATCGCATCACTATGCGTCCTCTGCGCGAAGAAGACTTTGAGCAGTGGCAAGAGGTCCGGCTCGCGAACGAGGAATGGCTGCTCAAATGGGAGCCGCTGCGTCCAGCGAACGCACCCGATGCTGTCCGCGACCGCTCGGCATTCCTGGTGCGGTGCGACGCTCGGCGCCGTGATCGACAAGCCGGGGTCGGGTTCAGCTTCGGCGTATTTGTCGATGGAAACTTTGCTGGCGAAATGAATCTGAGTTCGATTCATCGGGGTGCCCATCAGAACGCTTACGTCGGGTACTGGATCGATCATCGCCGCGCTGGCCACGGGTATACGCCCGAAGCGTTGGTCGCTCTCATGCAGTTCGGCTTCGACGAGCTCAACCTGCACCGGCTTCAGATCTCGATCATTCCCCGCAACAGCGCGAGTCGCCGCGTCGTCGAAAAGCTCAATGTCCGGGCTGAAGGTGTTGCCAATCGGTACCTGCAGATCAATGGCGTGTGGGAAGACCACATCCGTTACGCGATGACCAGCGAAGAATGGGCAGTGCGATGCATCGATCTCATTCCCACCTGGCTGGGCTAGTTGTTCTAGTCCGGGTAGTCCTCGTTTCAGCGCCCACCTCGACGGTCGTGGACCACTTCGCTACCTATACGGCAGAGTGTGCCAGCTAACTCAAGATGTTGAGTTCGTCTTCGTCGGTGGAGTCGAGCCATGCGGTGCCGGTGTCACAGTCACCCACGATTGGACACCAACGACAGACGATGCTGGGCCGAAAGACTGGCGTGTCTTCGCCACTGAGCAGAGTCTGATGACGTTTGACTCCGGCGATAACCCGTTCGGCGGCGCTCCACAGCAGATCCTGAGACACGATCTCGACGCTCAGTCGCGATTCATCGAGGTAATAACTCGCCAGCGCCCGTGGGGGAGTGCCATATCGAACCGTCTCGATCAGAGCGTAATAACGGAGGTCATCGACATGTGTGCGGCTGCGACGCCCGGTCTTCAGGTCGATGAATACTCGGCCGCTCCGATCGCCGGTGGGGCCGCCCAAGCTGAGATCGACCTTCCCTGACAATACGAGCTTGCTGTTCAGGAATTCGTAACGTCCTCGGACCTCGACTGCTGGCCTCCACTGTGGTTTCGATCGCAGCGGAGGAAAACCATCGAGGAACGCTTGGGTTGCGTTCGCTGCGTCGCTTCGGAGCTGAGCCCGTTCGGCTTCGGGCAGATGCAGCAGGTAATCGGCGATGGGGGAGCCGTCGTTTGTCAGTGTGGCAATGGCTTGGTCAACGAGTTCGTTGGCAATCGGCACGGTGCGCCAATGGACCGACAGTTCGATCGCCTTGTGTGCAACGGTGCCCCTGGCGACCGGGACATTCCATGCGAACTCGCGCTGCAGCTCATGTAAGTGGCGGGCTTCACAGCCAAGAACCTGGCTGAGCAGGAACTTGCTGATGAACAAATTGTCGCCGGCTTCCAGGTTGTCTGCGACCCCCTGGAGCCCTGTCGTCAGCCGTTCGCGCAGACCTGCCGCGAGTCCGTCGGGGAAGACGGGACGTTGTTCACCAGTAGCGCCCAATTCTTGAACCACACGCTCTTGTGCCTCGTTCAGGCCAAGAAGTGCGTTTGGTGTTGCTTCGCTCACATATCGGACTCTAGGACGGAGTAGTCTTTGGGCGGTGTTACCGACCTCACGATCGGTCTATCAACCATCCGTGTACACACCGTGAGAAGGAGTTACATGAGCACGCCTCGCAAGCTGGGTGTCTTGTTCTGCCTGCTCGGTTTGGTCGCGGTTTGTGTGCTGGCCATCGTGCTGAACACCACTGGCCCCTTCGCTGGGCTACCTGGCATCGAGTCATCTCTCGAAGCCGAAGCCAGAGCCGTCGTTGCGAACGACGATGTGGTGATCATCGCCGACGGACGAGCGCTGAGTGTGCAACTGCCGCAGGTCATGCAACCGGGTTTCGACCGAGACGAACTTGCGACTCGGCTTGAGGCAATCAGAGGTGTGCGATCGGTCGAGTTGTTAGGTGATCCGGCTATAGGTGCCATTGGGGCGCCGGATCCGACTGCTGTGCCTGCGCCGGATCCAACTGTTGTGCCTGCGCCGGATCCGACTGTTGTGCCTGCGCCGGATCCGACTGAGGAACCAGTCGCGGTCGAACCGACTCTCGACGAGATTGTGGATGGCCTCGACCTCTCCGAGGTAACTTTTGAGCCTGGGACTTCACGGTTCACCGCTCAAGACATTGCTGTCCTTGACAACATTGCTGACCACCTGCAGGGCCTCTCGGGCGGCCCGGTGCAGGTGCAAGCACACACCGACCGTGGTGGCGACCCCGACGTCAACTTCTTGCTTAGCCAGAACCGCGCCGACGCAGTCGTGGCCTATCTGATTGATCGAGGGGTCAACGGTTCGTTGTTGACGTCTCGCGGCTTCGGCGCTCAGGTGCCGATCGCCGACAACGCAACTGAACAGGGACGTGCCGCCAACCAGCGGGTTGTGCTCGTCGTTGAAGGGAACTGAAATGCTCTACACCGCACTCGAGATCATTGGTTGGCTCATAGCGGCTTTTGTGCTCGGTTTGTTGCTGATGTGGCTGCTCACCCGCGGCCGCAGCCCGGTGAGCCCACATGAGTGGGATGTCGCCCAGCGTGAGTTGAAGCAAGCCGAAGCTGATCGCACGTCGTTCAACAAACAACAGGTGCAGCTCACTGCCGACCTTGATGCCCGCACCCGACAGGTTGGCGAACTCGAAACAGCGATGCGAGCCCTCGAGGTGCAAGTCGAAGCCCAGACGACAGCACCAAATGCCGCCCACAGTGATGGAAATGGAGGCACCGATATCCACCCGGTCGCACATCTGGACGACACCGGGCGGCCCGACGCATCCGAAACAGTGCGTCTTGAGACGTCGCAGATGCCAGAGATCGTGTTGCCAAGCACGGTCGATGAACAGGTCGAAACACCGGCAATCGATGACACCGACGACTTCGACGATGATGACATGGCCAGCGTCGAGGTTTCTCCGTTGCTTGAAGCTGGCAGCAGCGCGCCAGCGGCGTCCGCTTCGGCCGACGTGGAAGATCTGCTGGAGCGCCTTGCAGCAACCCAGCAAGAGGCCAACCGTGTATTGGACCTCGAAGCCCGTATTGAAGAACTCACCCTGTCCAACGCCGATGCCGAGGCCGCGATCTCCTCTGCATCGTCGGCCCGGATCACCGAACTCGAATCCGAAGTCGGACAGCTCCGCGGGCGTCTTGATGAGACCAGCGCGGTCGAAGGCCGGCTTGCTGACCTTGAGGTCGAAGCAGGGCGTGTTGCTGGGCTCGAAGCCCAACTCGAGGTATTGCGAGCCGAACGCGATGCCCAGCTCGAGGCAGCCTCGCCGGTCGACGAACATGGTGAGTCGCTGGCCGAGCTCGAACGAGAACTCGCTATGGCTCGGGCTGAGTCCGCTGCCGAGCTATCAGCGTTGCGGCAACGGGTTGCCGACCTGCAAGCCGATGCCGAGCGCGTGCACGAAATCGAGGCTGAACTCGAAGGTGCCAAGGCCGCCGCCGCAGAACGCGAAGGACAGCTCGAAACTGCTCGTCGTTCAGCGATCGAGCAAGAACAGCTGCTCGAAGCGGCTCAACGTCTGGCCAACGAACACAAACATGACCTCGAGGTCGCACGAGGCGAGGCTGCGGGGTTCCGTGCCCAGCTCGATGCCACGAACGGCCAGGCAGCTCAGCTCGAGGCATCACTCGGCGAGATGCGTGCGAACGCTCGACCACTGTTATCTCCTTCCAATCAGGCTCGTATCGACGAGGTGCAGGCCGACCTTGAGCGGGTGCAGGCCGAGGCCGCTCTGCTCAATCAGACTGTTGCCGATATCGACGCCGGAACCAGTCCAGTCGAATTGTTGCGTCGCATCAATGAGTTGGAACTCCAGCTGGTTGATGCTCGACAAACCAGCGAGCAGTCTGCGGCCTTCCAATCCGAGGTGCTCACGCTACGGGCCGATGCGAATCGGCTTGCCGACCTCGAAGCCGAAGCTGCCGAGTTGCGCCAGCTTGCAGCCAAGGTTCCGGATCTTGAGCAGCGTCTGATCGATGCGCAAGAAGCCGTCGAGCGGGCCGACGATCTCGAAGTTCGTTTGCTCGCTGCAGTGACCGACGTCGAGGTGGCACAAAGTCGCGCGAGCGATCTCGAAAACCAAATTGGTCAAGCGCAAAGCCGTGCCGCCGAGCTCGAAGGCCAGATTGCTCAGGCCCAGAGCCGATCAACCGAACTTGCTGCGCAGGTTGCCGAAGCTCAGAGCCGAGCCTCGACGTTCGAACAACAGGTCGCCGAGGCCCAACGTGCGTCCGAGACGGCATTAGCGGCGGCCGCAACCCAAGAGGTCCAGGCGCTCGAAGAGCAGCTTGGGCTGCTTCGTGCCGAATACAACGCGACGATCGAGCGGGCACAGAGCGCCGAGCAAGGTTTGGCATCAACCCATGCTGAGCTTGAAGCTGCGCAGGCACTTGCGGCTGACCGTGCCCACGAGGCTGCCGACGCCGAAGCAATGCGGGCTGAACTGCGGTCGGCTCGCGTCGACCTCGATCGTATGGCAGCGCTGCGGGCGCAAGTCACTGGTCTGCGAGCCGACGCCGAGAGCGCCGTTGCATTGCAGAGAGAAAACAACTCGCTGCGTCAAGAACAAGCGGAGCTCACGTCTATCCGCGCCGACCTCGACGCAGCACGTAGCGCGCTGGTCGCGGCTCGTTTGCGGGCCGACGAAGCCGAGGGTGCACTCGTGACCTCACGATTGAATGTCCAGCGAGCCGAGAAGGCACGTGCCGAGGCTCAAGACGACGCCGAACACGCCCGTTCTGTAGCGGGCGAAAGCCTGCAGATAGCTGCTGATCTGTCAGCAGCGAACGAGAAGCTGGCGACTATGCAACGTGAGTTGACGGCTGCCGTGGAGGCCCGTAGAGCAGCCGTCGACGCCCAGGCAGCTGCAGCGGTCCAGGCCAAGCAGGTCGAACAGGACGCGATCACTCGTATTCGGGCCGCGGAGCGTTCTGTTGTCAAGACCCAGCAGGCAGCGGACAAGAGCGCAGCTCAGGCGATGAAGGCCGCCGAGGAAGCCGCTCGGGCCAAGAGTGCACAGGCAGCTGCTGAGAAACAGGTTGCCGACGCCGTGAAGGCTGCTGCCGAAGCAGCGGCTGCGATGAAGGCCGCTGAGCAAGCTGCGTCCGACCAGATGAAGGTGGCCGAAAGGGCCGCTGCCGAAGCCCTTCGGGCTAGCGAGAAGGCTCAGTCAGATGCGGTCAAGGCAGCAGCGGCCGACGTCCGCGCCGCACAGAAGGCCGCTGCCGACGCCGAGCGGGCTGCTGCTACCCAGGCCCGAAGCGCCGAGCGTGCTGTCGAACGAGCCAATAAGCTTGCCACGGCAGACGCAGCGTCCAAGCTGGCTGCCCGCGAGGCCACAAACCGAGCCCGCAGCGCCGAACGAGCGGCAGCAGCGGCAGAGAAGCGTGCCGCCACCGCTGCGTCAACTGCTGCACCTGCGAAGAAGGCCGTGGCCAAGAAGACTGTCGCGAAGAAGGCTGCTGCACCTGCGAAGAAGGCCACAGCCAAGAAGACGACTGCTCGCCGTCCAAATCGGCGCGACGACCTCAAGCTGATCAGTGGTGTCGGGCCAAAAATTGAGCGTATGTTGTATGCCCAAGGCGTGTATACGTTTGAGCAGATCGCCTCGTTCACCAAGGCTGACATTGCCCGAGTCGATGCCAAGCTTGAGACCTTCCGAGGTCGCATCGAACGCGACAACTGGAAGGCGCAAGCCCGAGCCTTGGCCCGCCAGCGCAACAGTCAAAACAACGGATAGGTCCCACGAAGGCGAAGCCAGGTCGAGACTGTCACACCCCAGCGCGATACTGCTTGTGTGGTGGAGTCACAGTCAGTCCAATTTGGAGAAGCCGCTCGTTCGTTGGCATCACGCGCCAGGTCGCTCGAGCTCCTCACTCCGGTATTCAAATCCCCGCCCCGTATCGTCGGGGTAAGTCGCACGATTCGGCGTCGGTCCGATGGTCAGGCGGTGATAGCGGTGGCGTTCCGAAGCCGGCCGTGGAACGCGGTGTTGGCCGACATGATCGATGGAATCTTGCATATCAACGAGCTCAGTGGCGCTGCCGCTTCTCGGGCTCGCGACGATCTGTGGGAGACCTTGAGCGACCCAATCGAGGCTGCGGCATAAGTCGGTGGGGCGATCCCGCGAATCACAGCGCCGAACCGCCTAACATCTAGCTGCTCGCCCGGGTGGCGGAATTGGCAGACGCAGGGGGCTTAAACCCCCCAGAGGGGAAACCCTCGTACGGGTTCAAGTCCCGTCCCGGGCACTCCGTTGTGGTCATCACAACACTTTCAGTGACACCGGTCGTCCTTAGACTAGACAGGTGACGCTTATGGATCGCTGCTTCGTAGTCGACTTTGCAGCGGTCCAAGTCACGCCGAAGAACAACGATGCCGGAGACCTGTGGGTGACGTTCCAATTCTTATCGGGACGCTAGGGCGCTATAGAAGCGAGGTCAAACAGCCGCTCCGACTCATAGTCAAGCTAGAAGCACCTAGCAATCCAACTCCAGGCTCAAGCGAGAGAGGCTTCGGAAGTCAACAGCGCCATCGGGCTGCCGACGTCAACGACGCCAATAGGCCCGTGGGGTTTATAACCGAGTAGCTCCTGCACCCGGAGCGGCATAGTCCGAACCGCTTCAATCGGCACCGTGAGAAACGTATTTTCCTCGGTCCTGAGCCAGCCGACCACAAAGCCGAAGAACATGCCGCGTCGGTGTATGTCGGTGGTCGTGTTAGCTCCGCCACTATGCAGCGTCGATCCCAGATAGATCAGCGCCGAACCGGCTGGCATCTCGGCTTGGGTGATCTCATGTGGTTCCGCTTCGCGTTCCGGTTCCCACAGGTGACTGCCGGGAACGACATTGGTTGCCCCATTGGCCTTGGTGAAATCGGTCAGCGCAAACATTGCCTCGACCTCAAGCTGTGGCCGATCCTGTGGCATGTGGGGCCACGCCTCTTCATCGCGGTGGAGCCACTGCATTGTCTCACCTGGTCTGATCTCGATGAGTTGAGCGGTGTTGAGGAGATAGTCCTCGCAGTGCGGTTTAAGCCAGAGGTCGGCGACTCCCTGGAGTAGCGGCAACTGCATCAGCTCCAGAAAGCTCGGCGACTTGGCGGCCAGACCATCAAATCGGACCGTCGACGACCCATAGAACTGGACCATGTGGTCGCTCGTCGGGTTTCGCAGGCCGACGCCGAGCTCATCCACGAATCCATCGAGATCAGAGTTCAGACCATCCAGGATCTCGGCCCCGATTGCTTGTTCGACAATTGCTGCACCATCGCGTTCGAGGATGGAGCTGACAGCTTCCGCAGTCGTTGTTGAACCATCCACATGCTCAAGACTCAACATCGATGCATGCCTTTCTTCCCAGACTGACTGGTATAGCATGGCACACGCTGGGTTCTGAAATGTCCGTTAGCACAAACCGCTCCCTCACGATCCTGGCTCAAGATTGAGGGTTCAAGAGCTGTCCACTTAGGTGCAAAAAAAGTGTTGTCTATTGCACAACGGTACTTCGTCGTTCGAGGCACCTAGTATCGAGTCCTGCTGTTCATGTTGAGCCTGCCCATCGCGTACGTGACAGCTCTGTCGCTGGTTGCGGTGATGGCAGCCGAACTCAGCTCAAAAAGCACACCGCAGCCTTCCCGGCTCCGCCGAGTACTCATTTCCTTCGTCCTGCTTACGTGCCTTGTCGCAGCGCCTTTTCTCGCCGCAGCAACGGGCGATTGCCATCGCTGGCTGGTCAATGGCCGATCCGAAGGATGCCTCCACCACAGCGGAAGCTATCTCGACTGGAACTTCTGGCTTTGGGGAAGTGCCAACTGGGGCGTCGCTGGTGCGTCGTACGCTGCGGCGCGTGTAATGAATTGGGCGGAACGGCTGAGGAGCGACCCTGGAAGGCTCACGCTCGCATCAGATCCCCGATCTGGTCGCCTAGCTCAGGGTTAGAGTAAGCGTTCACGAGGGGCACTCTTTGTTGACGCACGGTCAACTCGATGTCCTGGAATCGCTCGATATCGAGAGTCGTGTTCCGCTATAAGGCAGCGACCGTAACATGTGAATAGGAGGCTGCTAGCCGTGTCATGTCGGTGGCGTCGCCGGTGAGGATGACGCCACCACCTCGCTCGACAGCTGTGGCTACGCAGTGGGCATCGACCATGTCTGATGAATCTGCCCCTGCAGCGGCGAGAACACCTCCGACGAATCTGGCGAATTCTCTGCTGGTGTCTTTGGTGAGTAGTCGGCCATCGCGATTCAAGAGTGCGTCGAGCGAGGCGTTCTCGCGAGCTCCGCGATAGAGCTCGGCAAGAACTACTGCCGGCACGAGGACTGGGCGTTTCAGTTCAATGGCGACCTGGATGGCGGCCCGAACTGAATCGATGTGTTTCTCGTCTGGCGAACGCAGGTTTGAGACTGCTTCGGCATCGAGGACCAGGATCACGCCATCAACTCTCGGTACTTGTCGAGGAGTGCAGGGTCGACCGGTCCAAGTTCGGCGTCGAAGTCGTCGAGCATCTCGCGAAGCAAGCGGTGCTGGCGGCGTAGCGCGATCGACTCGCTCACCGCCTGATTTACCTGCACCGAAACTGGCTCATTTGCGAGTTCCATTTCAGCAACAAGGTCAGCATCGATGCTGACCGTCATTTTCCGTTTCGTTACAGCCATACCGACAACCTACCAAAGTAGGGCTCCATGTGGTCGAGGAGTGATCACCGTTGTGCCGGGTCACGTCGAAACACCGATCGCATCTATCCGTTCCAGGTGCTGTTGCCAGCAGACGAGACCGGACTCGACGTCGACTCCAAGGCCCAAGCCGAGCAAATTCGTTCCGTCGCGGTCGAACGCCTCGGCAAGGTGGTTGGTTCACTTGAGTTCGCAGTCGCGGAACAACCGGCCAGGCACTTCGCGTACATCTTGGCCTCTGAGTCAGGTTGGATCTAGGCGTTGTTGTCCGGGATGACATGCGCAGCTGCAGTAGTCGTCTCGCCCGCTGCCGGAGCAGTGATCATCGGCAGTGAACAGACAATCGCCGGGACAGCAGCCAACGCTGCAACTGCCAGTGCAGTGGATGCTGGGTCGTAAGCGACAACAACATTGCATGTGTCACGTCGGCGGATAGGTCGCCCATGTGCCGGTGTCGAAGTCGTGGACCTTGCATTGGCGGACTGACGCCAGGTAGTCGCGCAGTCGGATCGGTTGTTCCTTGACCGTTTCCGGGAACGCTGCTGAGATCGCTCGGGCGGCTTCGGGCAGGTGATAACACGGAATACTCATGTCAACGTGATGGGGAACGTGGACCATGATCCAGTGGAAGAAGAAGTCCCACCCCGGCGGTCCATTCAGAATGGTGGTGCCTTCCATCTGACCATGAAAACGGTTCCACTCGTGACGCGACCACCACCGAATATCCGGAGCAATGTGGTGCACATAGACCACCCAGCCAATCGTTTGGCAGAACAGCACAAACGGAAGAATCACCACCTTGACCCATAACCAGATACCAGATGTTCCAGAGATGAGAAGTAGCACCGCCAGGGTGGTTACCAGGAAACTCGTGACCAACAGCTTGTCCCGTCGCATCGGCTTCCGCCAGCGGTTGTGGGGTAAGTAGCGAACCATCTTGTTCCACCACACCTCGCGTTCGTAGTAGGCGCCCGGCTCCGAACGGTCCCCATTCGAACCGATGTCGCGCCCGTGCGAGCCGGGACATTGACCGGTATTGCTCGGCGGTTACGGGATGCCACACAAAGTCGAATCCCTCTCGCAACGTGTGGCCATGGTGGACGCGGTTGTGACCGAAGATCCACAATTCAGTGGCGTGCAGCGAAGGAAGCATGGCCACACGTGCAACGACCGCGTTAAGACGTCTCGAATCGAAGAGCGCCTTGTGGGCGGCGTCGTGTCCGATGACGAACAGGCTGGCCACAACGATCCCCGAGAGTGCCCAAAGCGGGAACAGCAACAGCCAGTTGTCGGTGCTGAGCAGGCCAGCGATGATCAGGAAGTACATGATGAGATCTCGCCCGAACAAGAACAGGCCGCGCGCCGTCGAACGTTCGTAGCAGCTCGATGGAATCACCCGCAGTACAGGTTTGAGGCCGGTGGGCTGTCGCTCCTCACCGCGAGAGGGTTCGGTGTGTGGCGTGGTGGCTGACACGAGTGCTTCCTGGCGACGTCAGATGGTGGGCGTAAACCCGGCGACCTGGTGCGGTCGACAGCGGCGATCATTCTGCAAACCAGCGGTGCGAGCTAGGGACCAAGGTCCTAACGCGAAGAGGTGCCCACGTGAAGAGGGCCTGGCGGGCACGGTGCTGGTGCAACGTTCACGTTCGTCAACCTTGGTGGTTTGCTGCTGTCAGCTACGTCGTCTGTTGAGCACATGCGGCCGTTGTAACCATGCGACCGGTTTAGACGTTGGCGGCGAGGCTCACTAAGTTCGTGGTGGCGGTCGCAACACAAGAACGCGCTGGGAGATCGATCATGCATCAGATTCCGAAAGAATTTGATCCCGAGTTCATCAAGGCCAAGTCGTCATCGGACATGCAGATGTACCGGGCCGAAAGAACATCTCGAGAGCCGATGAAATCGGTGCTGGAGAACAACCCCGAGATCTACATCGTGCCGCCTCAACGCAGTAGTACTTGGGGAAACTGGGAATTTCGTCCAGGCTCGTACTACGACACGACGACCGGATCGAAACACCCGTATTGGGCAGACGTGGACCTACCGCAGCCGACCAAAGACATTGCACGATTGCGGGCTGACATCCTGCAGTGGGGGTATGGCCTGGTTGAAGATGCCTTGTCCCAGGAGCAGGTGGCACGCGTTCGAGATCGAGTGTTGGAGCAGGCAGAAGGGGAGCGGCTCGCTGGCATCGCACAGAAGACCCCCAGCGGCCAAAACATCAATTGCTGCGTCAACAAGGGCCGGTGTTTCGAACTGCTGATCGAGCAGCATCCATCGGTGATGCAGGCTGGTGCGCTGATCGAGCAACTGTTGGACGAGGCATTGGGCCCAGACTGGATCTGCGGGTCGCTGATCGCTGCCATGTCGCTCAAGGGTGGCGTGCCCCAAGCCTTACATCAGGACCAGGGCAACGGCTTCGAGGCTCGTAATCCATTGTTGGTAAATGTGCTCACGGCGGTCACCGACATGGACGAAACCAACGGCGGAACGCTGGTGATTCCGGGTAGTCACACGACGGTCTCGGATGCGTTTCGCCATGGCCAACCGGTTGGCAAGTTGCCTCCAGCAATCAACATCGAGGCCAAGGCCGGCACTGCGCTCGTCTACGACGGCCGCCTCCTTCACGGCACTGGTATCAATCACACCGACGAGCCGCGTATAGCCATGCTGAACGGCATGCACAAGCCGTGGATGAAGCAGCAAGAAAACTGGATGTTGTCTGTTCGGCCCGAGGTGCTTCAACGTGCAAGCCCGAAGCTCCTGCACCGCATGGGTTATCAGGCTTCGACCGGCTCGCAGACCAACGAGGGCCATGGATTCGGCGCACGAGGGATGGCAGGCGAGCCAGCGGGTGCACTCGCAGCGATTCGTCTAGCCGCAGACGAAGGACGTTATGTCCGTGTCGGTGAGCTCGGCCCGGATTCCAGCACAGAAGATCTCCATGCGGATTACACACTTCGAGAGGTGGTCCGGACTGCCCGTGAAGGTGCGGAAGAGAAGCCAAAACAGGCCTTCGATCAACGGAGCTAGTCAAGGCAGCTTGGCGCTGGCCCCAGGCTGCGTTGGCTGGAAGACGTGCGGTCTACGCTGTGGCCATGCATGTGACCGTTGTAGGGGCAGGGGTTTCTGGATTGACGACTGCGGCCGCGCTCGTCGAGGCCGGGTGGTCGGTCGACATCGTCGCCCGGGGACGACATCCCGACACTGTTTCGGTGGTCGCCGCCGCAATCTGGACCACGACGACAGCGGAGCCCCAGGTGCGGGTTCGCCAATGGGCGCTTACAACCCGCGAACGTTTTGCCACAATCGCTGCTGACTCGAGCAGCGGCATCGCCCCACTCATGCAACGTGAGTTCGAGCGGGTTGATCCCGGACCGCTGTGGTGGGAATCCACGCCGTTTGTTCGCCGCCTCGGCGACCATGAATTACCTCCCGAATACGCTGCAGGTTTCGAGATCGACGGCTTCATCGTCGAGCCACCGATATACCTCGATTGGTTGACCAGTCGCCTTGTCGACCAGGGCGTAACTATTACCACCAACGCGGTCACGTCGCTTGAAGATCTGGAGGCCGACGTGATCGTCAACTGCGCAGGATTGGCAGCCCGCGATCTTGTTGGCGATGACACCATGTTCCCGATCCGCGGTCAGGTGGTGGCGGTCGCTAACCCAGGTATCAATGAAGGCGTGTCGGACGAGAGTGATGCCGACCGGGTTGCGTACGTGTATCCGCGGAGCCGCGAGGTCATCCTCGGCGGAGCACGTCAAGTCGGCAACCAGGTGACCTCCCCTGACGACGATCTCACCGCTCGCATCCTGTCTGACGGAGCACGGCTTGATCCGCGCGTCTCTGACGTCGAAGTCCTGGATGTCCGGGTTGGCTTGCGGCCAGGCCGACCTGAAGTTCGTGTCGAGGCAGGTGTGCTGGGTGACGGCCGGCCGGTTGTGCACAACTACGGCCATAGCGGCGCAGGTTTTCTGCTCTCGTGGGGCTGCGCACTCGACGTGGTCGACCTCGTCACCGCTGCGATCTAGTACGGCACGTTGCCGAGGGACTGACGCCTCCAACGTCGTGAGATCGAACGAGCTCTTCGGGCGAGATGAGAACCGGCTAGAACTAGGTCCATGAAACTTGGTGTGAACCTGATCAACTTCGGACCCGGTGCGTCGCCGGACTCGCTCGAGGGCTGGGTCGACATGGCACAGGGCCTCGGTTATCACGGGTTGCTGACGTCGGACCACGTGACGATTACCCATGATGTGAGCGAGCGATACCCGGCGCCGTTTTATGAGCCGCTATCGATGCTGGGATGGCTGGCGGCGAAGACGTCGGACATGATGATCGGCACCACGGTCAGTGTGCTGCCGTATCGGAGCCCGCTGGAGACAGCCCGGGCGTTCGCCAATATTGACCAGCTCAGTCGTGGGCGATGCATTCTTGGTGTCGGTTCAGGCTGGGCCGCAGAGGAGTTCCGCATCCTGGGCGTGCCGTTCGAACACCGAGGCGCAATGACGACCGAATACTTGCAGGCAATCAAGGCATTGTGGGCCGATGACGTCGCGAGCTTCCACGGTGAGTTTGTGTCGTTCGACGACGTACACACCACGCCTCGGCCGGTGCAGACCCCGCATCCGCCGATCTGGGTGGGTGGCAACAGTGCGCCGTCGATGCGCCGGGCTATCCAGCACGGCACGGCGTGGCACCCGATTCGGCCCACCATGCCCGACTTCGTCGGAACCATGCTCCCGGCCTTCGTTGAGCTTGCCGGGCGGCTTGAGCTGCCGATGCCAGAACTGTGTCCGCGGATCCGATTACGGGTCACTGATGCTCCTCGACCCGATGACCTGCGTCTTGCCGGCGAAGGGACGCTCGATCAGATCCGCGGCGACCTGGCCACATTCGAGGAACTCGGTTGCACCTGGATTCTGCTCGACACCTATCACGACTATCTCGTCGACGAACTGCGCGACTCGCAGCAGGCGTGGGACATGTTTGAGGCAGTAGCCACCGAAGTCTTCGATCTCCCTGGTGAATCGCTGCGTTGAGCCCCACGAAGCTGGACCACGATGCTTTCAACGGCCCGTCGACTTAGACCCCACATGCAAGGTTGAGAGCTCACTCATCAGGTCCACGTTGCGTTGGACCGTGCTTCGGCTGGTGACTAGCGTCCGGTGGGTGAAGAACTTCAAGGGATGCACCGCTGTAATCACCGGAGGAGCATCGGGCATAGGCCTGGCCGTCGCTCGTCGTCTGGGCGAGGAGGGTGCCAACATCGTCATCGGTGATATCGAGGCCGAAGCGCTCGATCGAGCAGCCATAGCGCTCGACAATGCTGGCATTCCCGTCGAGGCCGTCGTTACCGACGTAGCCCAACGCGACCAGATCGCGACTCTCGCCGATGCTGCCACCGCTCGTTTCAGCGACATCCATTTTCTGCATAACAATGCAGGTGTCACTACCGCCGGGTTGGCCGAGGAACTCAGCGACACCCAGTGGGATTGGGTGATGGATGTGAATTTGAACTCGGTGATCTGGGGCTGTCGAGAGTTCCTACCCCGCATGAAGGCTCATGGCCAGCCGGCCCACATTGTGAACACTGCGTCGATGGCCGGTATGTCTGGTGGCCCCATGATGGCTCCGTACTTCGCATCGAAGTTCGGCGTTGTCGGCCTGAGCGAAGGTCTTTGGCACGAAGCCAAGGTCAGTCGATCGAATGTCGGCGTTTCTGTTTTGTGCCCGGCGTTCGTCCGCACAGGTATAGCTCGATCGGATCGTAACCAGCCTGACGGGATGGGAGGTTGGGTCCTCGAAGGATCAGACCAGGCATCTCGTTTCGGCGAGTTCCTGACTGCTGGTGTCGACAGCGGTATCGAACCGGCAGAAGTCGCAGACAAGGTGCTCGAGGCCGTTGTGAACGAACAGCTGTGGATCCTGACCCATCCTGAGTCTGGTCAGTCGGTAATGAACCGCGCCGAGGCCATTGCTGGTTCTGGGATTCCACAACGAGTGCGGCGTATGGGCGAATAGGCCGCGCTTAAGACGACGTCGGCTCTTTTGCGAGTCGGGCGATCGCATTGGCGATCTCAGCCCGGGCATTGTTGGCAGAGATGATCATGTCGACACCGCTGACCGAGGTATGCATCTGGCCGCGCAGCGGCAAATGTTGCACGTCGACACCGGCGTCAGCAAGGGCTGTCGCGTAGGCGTCCCCTTCGTCGCGTAACGGATCGAACTGCGCGGTGACCACCAGAGCCGGCGGTAACCCAGCAAGATTGCCGTTGATCGGCGAGGCACGAAAGTCGTTGCGGTCCTCAAGGTCACAATAATGGTCCCAGAACCACGTCATCAGGCCTTCGGTCAGGACATACCCATTGGCGTTCTCGTGGAACGACGGCCGTGAGAAGTCTGCATCAGTGACCGGGTTGATCAACACCTGGCCGGCGATCGAAGGGCCACCTGCGTCTCGGGCCAGGTGGCACACCACCGCAGCCACGTTTGCCCCGGCGCTCCAACCGGCGACCACCACAGGATCAGGTCGACCACCAAGAGATTCCAGATGTTCAGAAACCCATTGCACCGCTGCGTACCCATCCTCGACGGGGGCCGGGAACCGAGCTTCGGGCGCGTGGCGGTAGTCGCACGAGACCACAATCGAGTCTGACTGCACACACAGGTCGCGACACAACGGATCGTCGCTGTCGGCGCCTCCGAGAACCCAACCGCCGCCATGGAAGTAGACAACCACCGGATGAGGTCCCGGTGTTGCCGGCCGATACAGCCGGTACGCCAGCTCGCCGCCTGCTCCAGGGAAGGTTCCATCGATGATTTCGCCAACGTCAGGGCCTGGCGGTCGCTGTTCTGCCGATGCTGCCATGAAACCACGGGCCTCGTCTGGACTCATCGACTCGATTGGGGGCAGACCCATCTCGTCCATCATGGAGAGGATCATCGAGACATCGGGCTGGGCTTGAGCGATCACACCATCGTTGCACTGTGAAGCGTCTGAGCCGGACAGGCTGAAACCCAGATATCCCTGGTCACGGACCGCGTCGCAGAGTTGTCTGTACGTGCCGACGCCGCCGACGTACGGCAAGAAGACTCGGGGTTTACCCGGAACGTTGGCCCCCATATACCACGAGTTGGCCTTGGCGAACAGCGTGATATCGGCGCAATCGTTGTTGTGTTGTTGCCAGCCAGCCTGCGCCATTTCGGTGGGTTCGATCGCATAGAAACCGTGTGTGCGCATGTCGTCGATGCAGTCGGTGATCCATTCGACATGTTGCTCAATCGACACCGCCATGTTCGACAGCACCGACGGGCTCTGGGGGCCAGTCACTGCAAAGAAGTTGGGGAAGTCGGTCACGGTAAGACCGAGATAGGTGGCGGGGCCATCCGCCCATTTCTCCTTCAGTGTCATGCCATTGCGGCCGGTGATATCGAATGCCACCAGCGCTCCGGTCATCGCATCGAACCCGGTTGCCATCACCAGGGCATCGAACTCGAAGCTGCGATCAGCGGTGTCGATACCCGACTCGGTGATCGTGGTTATGGGTTCGGCCCGCAAGTCGACCAGCGTGACGTGCGGCAAGTTGTAGGTCGCGTAGTAGTTGTCGTCGAGACAGAGTCGTTTGGTACCAATGGGATGATCCGTGGGGCACAACGTTTCGGCCGTATCGGGATCGTCGACAATCGACCGGATCTTCTCATGGACGAATTCCACGACCAGGTCGTTGGATTCCTGATTGATCGGTAAGTCGTTGAACACGCTGAGGAAACCGATCAGGTCCCCTTCATCCCACCCTGCATCGAGACGTGACCGGCGTTCTTCAGCGGACACGGTGCGTGCCCCATCCATCGTGACCTCAACCGGGACACCACCCTGTGACAGCCTGGCCTCTTGGCGGTAGTCGGGATACCGACTCTTGATATCAGCGATTCGTTCGGGCGGAACCGGCCCATGGCCAGCGGGTACCGAGAAGTTGGGGGTGCGCTGGAACACAACCAACTCCGCAGCCTGTTCGGCGATGACCGGGATCGATTGGATTGCCGATGAACCGGTGCCGACAAGTCCGACACGCATGCCAGAAAAATCGACCCCTTCGTGAGGCCAGCGGCTATTAAAATAAGTCGGGCTTTGAAACTGGTCGGCACCTTCGATATCAAGTTCTTTGGGCATAGACAGGCAACCCGTGGCCATGACATACCAGCGGGCACTGATATCGGTGCCCGCATCGGTGCTGACCTGCCAGGTCGCGGTGGTGTCGTCCCATACAGCACCTGTTACCCGGGTCTCAAACCTGATGTCGCGCCGCAGGTCGAACCGGTCGGCAACATGCTGGAAGTAGCTCAGGATCTCGGGCTGGGTCGCGTACTTCTGGCTCCACTCCCACTCTTGTTGCAGGTCATTATCGAAGCTGTAGCTGTAGTCGACACTTTGGATGTCGCACCGGGCCCCGGGATACCGATTCCAGTACCAGGTGCCACCGACGTCGTCGGCTGCCTCGAGTACCACCGTGTTAAAACCCATGCCTCGCAGTCGATATAACAGGTACAGCCCTGCCATACCTGCGCCGACCACGACTACATCGAAGTCAGGCTCCAGCGCCGCTGCTTCGAGGCCATTCGTACCAGTTTCTGTCACGCTCATATCGTCCCCCAACGTTGTGCGAATCCTTTTACGGTGTCACAAACAGCCCGGCGACACAATCCAGACCGGGTGACCGGGCCGAGAGATGTGGTCGAAAACGGCCATAGTGTTGTTCGCCCGTTCGGTTGCCGGTAAGCAGGTAACTACTCGGCAACCGATTGGACCCAAGCCTGCCATGGCACATCACGATCTCGACACATCGACTCTGCACCAGACCTGGGACAACGCAATCGAGCCGCGGCTACGAATCCGCTCCGGTGACACGGTTACGTTTCAGACGATGGACGCGAGCAACGGGTTCTACGACCCAGCTCTTGGACGGGCTGTTGACGATGCACCCCCGTTTGCTGGCCATCCGCTTACGGGCCCGGTCTGGATCGAAGGAGCCGAAGTAGGCGACACCCTCGAGGTCGAAGTGGTCGAGATTTTGACCGGAGACTGGGGCTACACCGCATTCTCACCCGGCCGGGGTTTGCTCCCAGACGACTTCGACACGCCGCATCTCCATCGTTGGGATCTGCGCTCTGATCCTGCGGAATTCCTCCCTGGAATCTCCATTCCACAGGAACCCTTTCTGGGCGTTATGGGAGTCGGCCTAGCCGAGAGCGGACCTCACAACACCGCACCGCCTCGCCGCAACGGTGGCAACGTGGACATCAAACAGCTGACAGCTGGAGCGACCCTGTGGCTGCCGATTCTGGTCGACGGCGCACTCTTTTCCTGCGGGGATGGCCACGCCGCTCAAGGCGACGGCGAGGTATGCATCACCGCCATCGAGACGCCGACAACGAGCACGCTGCGATTCACGCTCCACAAGGGAGGGGCCCCAGCCGAACTGCAATTCAGAATCCCCGGGCCGATCAACGCTCGGACCAATGCAGCAGGATGGTTTGCTACCACGGCGCACGGGCCCGACCTGCACGCATCGAGCCAGATGGCGATCCGGTACATGATCGAACATCTCGTGCAGAACCATGGACTTCGGCCCGAGGATGCCTACATCCTTTGTTCGGTTGTTGTGGATCTACGCATCAGCGAAATCGTCGATGCACCGAACTGGATCGTCTCCGCGTTCCTCCCGAACGCCATCTTCACGTAGCCAAACGGTGGCGAAGGGCAGCTGTGCGCCGAGAGCCGCTGAGCTAGGTTGCGAGTATGGCCGACAACCTGATTCTGAACGGGTTCATCCAATGCTCCCCGAATCATCAAATCAAGGGCATGTGGAAACATCCGCTCGATGAAACCTCGCGCGGCTACCGGGATCTGAAGTGGTGGATTCGACTGGCAGAGCTGCTCGAACGGGGATGCTTCGACGCATTGTTCTTTGCTGATGTCCACGGCACCTACGACACCTACGGCGGAAATCGGGATGCGGCAGTGCGTCATGCGGTCCAGTTCCCTGGCATCGACCCGACCGTGCTCATCTCTGCTTTGGCCGCTGCTACGGAACACCTGGGGTTCGGTGTTACCTACTCGACGACATACTTCCCGCCGTTTCAGGCAGCCAAACTATTTTCGACGCTCGATCACCTGACAAACGGGCGCATCGCCTGGAACGTCGTCAACTCATACCTACCTGATGCTCAGCGCCAAGGGCTGGGTCTCCAGCTTGCACACGACGAGCGCTACGACCGGGCCGACGAGTACCTCGACGTGTGTTACAAGCTGTGGGAGCAGTCGTGGGACGACGGTGCCATCGTGCTCGACGCCGCGAACGATGTGCACACAGACCCGAGCAAGGTCCATGAGATTGATCATCACGGGCGATGGTTCGATGTACAAGGTCCACACATGGTTGAGCCATCTCCACAACGGACGCCTGTCATCTTCCAGGCCGGATCATCGGCGCGCGGTATGCAATTCGCGTCCCGCCATGGCGAAGCGGTCTTCGTCGCCGCTCCCCAGGGGCCCGCTGGCGCGGAGTTGGTCACTCAGCTGCGCGAGACTGCTGCCGAGGCTGGACGCGACCCCGCGAGTATGAAGATCATCCACGCGACGCGTTTGATCGTTGCCGAGACCGATGAGCAAGCCCATGCAATGAAAGCCGAGTGGGACCGCAACTTCAGCGTCGAAGGATTTCTCGCATTGTTCGGCGGTTGGACCGGCATCGACCTGGGCGGGCATTCAGCCGACACACCCATCGCTTCGATTCCAGCGACAGCGATGCGGACCTGGGTCGAGCGCTGGCAGCGCGAGGATCCAGACCACGAGTGGACCGTGGGTGACCTCGCCCGTCGACTGGCAGAGGGTGGCGCTGGTACTGCATTTGTGGGATCCGCTACGACTGTCGCCGATCAACTCGAGGAGTTCGCCGACACCACTGGACTAGATGGATTCAACCTCATCACCTCGCCGGTGCCATGGGGACTCGAACAGGTTGTTGATCATCTCGTGCCAGAGCTCCAACGCCGAGGCCGGCTTCGCACCGCCTACACCCCCGATGAGACATTACGAGAGCGATGGTTTGGCCCAGGGGCTCGCCATCCTTGTTCGCAAAACTGATCCCAAACGAGTGGGTGCCTGAAACTGGGCTGGCCTACGTTGTTCGCGAGCGCTGATAACAACGGGTGTTAAAGCCGCTGATACAGCGTTTCTCATAACACTGCAGGGACACCTCAACATGGGTGCGCTCTGCGTGACGACAGCGGTCGAATCGTGGCTTCGTGTCGACGACCGAAGTCGCCTAGGCAAGTTGCACTGACGGGCGTTTCGTCTTTCAAGTGCTCGTCACTGACTTGAGTCGGGGACGAGGTATACGTCATGATGCATCGGTGACTGATGCTCTGATTCGCGCCGCCCAACGACCGTCGAAACACATCGACGACAGTTCCATTACCTGGCGCCCGTTTTCTGGTTATGACGGCCTGTACTTCTGGGTCCTTGGCGTGAATGAGATCCGTCAGCAAGTCGACCTGTACTTTCGCCTTGCTCCTGGCGCCCGCTGCCCATCACATCGTCATGTCGGCCCGACCGACACGCTGGTGGTCGAGGGCGAACATCGAACCTGGGCAAGACACGATGGTGAATGGCAGCTCGACGAGGTGCGGCCGGCTGGCTTCTTCGGGGCCAACGAGGGTGACCACCTGCACTCCGAAGAAGGCGGCAGCGAAGGCGCCATTTTGCTGCTATCGATGTTGGCGGTCGACGGCGTCATTTGGGAGACCTTCGACGAGGACCAGAAGTTGGTCGACACCGCTCTGCTCGCTGACTTCAAACGAGTTCTCGAACGGCAGCCGACTGCGCCCTTGTAGTCCCGGTTAGACAACAATTCTGCCAGCAAGGGCGTCGTCGATGGCTTTCTGCCCGAAGTGGAGTCCACATTCGAACTTGCCAAATACGAAGTGGTCGTTTGCGCCGGCTTCGAAGCCCTTCTGGATGCCCTCGCCAATGGTGAAGTCTTCGTCGAAGACGACCCGGACCACGTCGTGGTTCTTCTCCCAGTAACGCTCGACCTTCTCGTTGGCTGGTGCTTCTGGGATGAGCATCATGCAATGAAACGCACACGTCCCTGGGCCAGTGGGGAAGATCGTGTGCACGTAGACGTGGTCGGTCATCACCTGCACGAAGTTGGCCGGGAACAGATAGTTCTGGGTCATGAAGTTGGGTCGATACTCCCACTGATCTTCAGGCTGGTCCCGAAGCTCGAGTACCTGCGGCAGTGGCACTGAGTGACGTACATGTGGTTCGTAGTTCAGGAACAGGCTCTGGTTGTCGAGATAGTTCGAACACGCCGTGTCCCGATGGGCCGAGCAGAAGTGATACGACTCCTGGAATCCCTCGAGCGCAAGCCGCCAGCTCATGTTCTTGTGCAGCGCCCACTTCCGGAAAACCACATGGCTTCCCAGATCAAGTCCAGCGAGTTGTTCTTCCATCGGGGCCAGCCACGCGTCTACGTCGATCGGCTCATCTTGGGGTGAGGGAACAACCCAGATGAGCCCGAAACGTTCGAATGCTGGGAGTTCAACCAGGCCATGGTCCGACCGGTCAACGGTGTCGAAGCCGACGGGCTGGGGCATACCCCGCAGGTTGCCGTCGAGCCCGTAGGTCCAGGAGTGATACGGGCACGTAAATCGGCGAGCATGCCCGCACGGTTCGTCCTCGACTCGTGCACCCCGATGTCGGCAGACGTTGAGGAATGCCTTGACGTCACCGTCGTCAGCTCGGGTGACCAGGAGCGGCACGCCGGTGTCGTCGTGGGTCAGGAAATCGCCCACTGCGGCCAGCTCAGAGTTATGGGCGATGACAATGGGGAAGTTCCGGAACAAGATGTCGATCTCTTGCTTGAGCTGATCCGGGTCGGTGTACTTCGTGACCGGATTGTCCATGACGTCCGGCAGCATGTGGGTCAGGTCTCGATCATTTTGATCAAGGATCCTGCTGATGATGTCGCGCTCTTCCGCACTGATTGGCATGGCTGCAACCGTAGCGTCCGTGTCGATCGCTAGGTGAAGCGCCCGTCGTGGCAGCGTGAATTGATGGATCGAGTTGGCAGGTCGAAGTGGCGGCTCAGTCTGCAGCGGCGATCAGTCTGCAGCGGCGCTGACGATTGTTGGCAGATCAAACGCCGTGACCGGAGGAAGCGCATCGTCGAAACGTTCAACCTCGACCAGGCAGCTGTGAGCGCTGCTTTGTTGGGCCAACGTCGAGGTGCCGATGTCTCTCGTAAGCACGTTCGGGTTGCCGTGCACATCCATGCTCAACGGGTCGGCCGGGTCAAGCGGGTCATACCAGGCGCCGGTCGGCAGCACCACCACACCGGAACGAACCCGGTCGCTCAGCGCAACGCCGGCGAGGCATGCTCCACGATCGTTGAAGACTCGCACCACGTCGCCATCGGCGATATTCCGGGCGGCCGCATCAACGGGGTGCATGGTGATCTTCTCACGACCCTTGATCTTGGCGTCGCGACTGGTTCGGCCGAAGTCGTACTGGCTGTGCAATCGGGTAACGGGCTGGTTCGAATTGAGCGCCAACGGGTACTGCTCGGATCGGGGGCTCCCGATAAACTCTCGTTTATCACGCCATGCAGGATGACCGCCGCAGTCATCCAGTCCGAACGAGTCGAGCGTTTCAGAGAAGATCTCGATCTTGCCCGACGGGGTCGGAAGCGGAGCGCCGTCAGGGTCGGCCCGGAAGGCCTCGAGTACGAACGTCGCCGCTGGGATGGACTCAGGGTCGACACGAGCGCCGTGTTGCCAGAAGTCGTCGAATGCAGGCAGGTCGACGTTGGCCTTGGCTGCCCGCTTGACCGTTTGTTGCCACAGGTGTGTGAGCCACTCGCGCTCATTGCGACCTTCGGTGAATTCTTCCTCGATACCGAGTCTCTGAGCTAGGCCGCTGAACACGACATAGTCATTTCTCGCCTGCTCGAATGGCTCGAGTGCCTGGTGCATTGGTGAACCCGCCAGTTCGGCACCGCCCCATGCGAAGTCTTCGCGTTCAAGAGATGTTGTGGTCGGAAAAACGATGTCGGCATGCCGAGCAGTTGCGGTCCAGAACGGCTCATTGACGATGATGGTTTCTGGTTGACTCCACGCTTGTCGCAGTCGGTTCAGGTCCTGATGGTGGTGAAACGGGTTACCGCCGGCCCAATACACGAGCTTGATATCGGGATAGGTCAACTCTTTGCCGTTGAACGGGAACGTCTGCCCTGGTTTCGACAACAGGTCGGCGATACGAGCAACCGGGATGTAGTCCGACACCGGGTTGGTGCCCTGGGGAAGCGCTGCGACGCTGAACGGCAGCGGGTGACGCCCCGCGAACCCATAGTTGTGGATGCAGCCGTAGCCGTAACCAACACCTAGGCCCGGCAAACCAATGTTGCCGAGCATGGCCCCCAGCACCGTGAGCATCCAATACGGCTGGTCGCCGTGTTCGGACCGTTGCAACGACCAGCTGATCGAGAGCAGGCACGGCTCCCTTACCATACGCCGGGCGAGCGTTCGAATCTGGTCGGCGTCGATCTCACACAGTGAGGCGGCCCAATCGGCGTCTTTCGCGACGCCATCGCTGGTGCCGGTCAGGTACTCAACAAACCGGTCGTAGCCAACACAATGGCTGTGCAGGAAGCTCGTGTCGTGCAGGTTTTCGGTATGCAAGGTGTGGGCGAGGCCAAGCATGAGCGCCACGTCGGAATTCGGGCGGACTGGCCACCAATCGGCTTCGAGGAAGTCGGCGACATCGTCACGAACCGGGCTGACACAAATAACATTGACTCCGGCCGCTCGCCATCCTTCGAGCTGACTCTTGGCGGTGTGATTGGTGATGCCACCCTGATTGATCTGCATGTTCTTCATGCTGATACCACCGAAACTCACCACAAGTTTGGCGTGTTCGGCCACGTCTTCAGCCGTCGGCGATTGTGTCTGTAAAAACAGTGATGGCACACCGAGCACGTGCGGAACAATGACCTGGGCGGTTCCGGTTGAGTATGAACCGACCGACCGGGTGTAACCGCCGAGTTTGTTGAGGAACCGGTGCACCTGACTCTGTGCATGATGGAAACGCCCAGCGCTGCCCCAACCGTAGGAGCCACCAAAGATCGCCTGGTTGCCATGATCAGCAACGGTTGTACGCAGCGCCTGGGCTGCCAGGTCTAAGGCTTCGTCCCATGACACCGCGACGAATGGATCGACACCTCGCATTGTGCCGTCGCTACGTCCCTGGCTCTCCAGGTACCCACGCCGGACATACGGCTGGTCGATACGGCATCCTCGATCCTGCGAATCGAGCAACGACTGCCCAATGGGTGATGGGTTGGCATCGCCATCTGCAGGTCGGACCACTTGCACGCTTCCATCGCTGACTTCGGCGATGAAGTCACCCCAATGTGTACTTGTTGGGTAGTTGCTGGTTGCAGCGTTCATGATCGTTGGAGCCTTCTTCTCTAGGGGCGAGCATGCAAACCGTCATTGGTGCAACGCGCCGCCTACGCACAGTAGTTGCAGGGTCGAGGCGTAGCGCGCTGGAATAACGTCTAGATTTCCGGCCGTGGCGTACACATCTGGGTTCGGGTTCCCTTCCGACGTACTGTTCGACATGGAACGGGCCTCCCGCGTCCTTTCGAACAAATGGTTCTTCGTGGGTACTCGCGGCGATGTGCCAGCCCCACGCGACTTCTTGACCTTCGAGGTGCTCGGCGACGAGTTCATGTTGCTCCATGGTTCCGACGGTGTCATCCGGTGTTTTGTGAATCGATGCGCTCACCAAAGCGCTCGGGTCCTCAAACAGGAAACCGGAACGTGTGCCGCCAGCCTCGTATGCCCAAACCATCAGTGGAGTTACCACCTGAACTCGGGGGCGCTGCGAGCTGCGCCGATGATGGGTAGAACATTCATGGAATCCGACGTGGCGGAACGATCGCGCTTGACCGAGATTTCGCTCCACGAGGTCGCTGGCATGTTGTTCGCCTGCCTGGATCACGATGCGGACCCAACCGACATGAACGAGGTCGGCTCGATTATCGGGCCGTACACCGATCCGTTTGCGCTTGAAGCCGGTGGCTACAAACTGGCTCATCACCATCGCGAGGTCGTGCCTGCGAACTGGCTGATGGTGATGATCAACAACCGCGAGTGTTGTCACTGCCGACAGAACCATCGAGGTTTGCTCGACCTCTTTGATCCATCGAGTTTTAACGGCGCCACCTCGGCTGCCTATGACACGATGATGGCTGACGGAATTGGGCGGTGGGAAGCTCTTGGCCGGGCATGGCAGGAACAGGCGTTCACCGCCAACGATTCAGTTCGTGTCGCTCGGTATCCGCTCGCCGAAAGCTGGAAGTCCATCACTTTTGATGGGGAACCGGCGTCGCACAAACTCATCGGCGGCTGGGATGACTACGACGCGAGCACATTGTCGATGTGGTTTAACCCGAACGCATGGGTCCACTTCACGTCCGACCACATAGCGACAAACTGGGTGCTCCCGATCGACGGTGACAGCTGCACGTTGTATTCGAGTTGGATTGTCCACGAAGACGCAGTCGAAGGTGTTGACTACGACGTCGGCCACCTGACCGAAGTGTGGCGGGTCACCAACGCCGAGGACGTCGAGTTGTGTAATTCGATGACCCGAGGTGCACAGTCCTCGTATTACGCACCGGGACCGTTTGCTCCCGACGAACAGTTCTGCACCCAGTTCTGCGACTGGTACATGCGTCACTCCGATTAGCTGCGCTGGATTGCTGGAGCAGAGCGGGCGAGTGCTGCGCTCTAGTCTTCTTCGATGTCAACTCGTGCAATGGAACCGTCCGAATTACCCTCGGGGCTTATCGACATGGTGCGCCGCTCTACCGCTCGGCTCACCGATACGTTGCATGCTCTGCACCCGAGCGATGTTGGTGCACCTTCCCGGTTGCCGGGGTGGAGCCGGGGCCATGTGCTGACCCACCTGGCCAACAATGCCGAAGGCCTGACTCGACTGATTCTTGGGTCACAGTCCGGTCGATCACTTCCCATGTACGCATCTGTCGAGGGCCGAAATGCTGATATCGCAGCAGGAGCAACGCGGCCGGGAGGTGTGATCGTTGCCCATGCTGACCTTGCGAACTCAACACTTGCAGCGGCGATCACAAGCGTCTCAGACTGGGAGGCATCGACCGTCTTTGCGACCGTCACCGGTCCCACCGAGCGACCCATGACCGACGTGTTACGCATGCGGTTGCGAGAGGTCGTCATCCACCATGTCGACGTGGCGGCCAGTCACCGCTTCGACGACGAGGATCCCGACGTGATCCGCGAACTGGTGCGTGACGCGGCGGGGCGCTTTTCGCCCAAGAGCACCAACGCGGTCGACCTGCAGATCGATGGTGCAGCAGTCGCCACGATTACCTCGGAGGTGTCGACGGAGTCACCCGTTGTCGTCGACTTGGATGGTGGCACCATGCTGGGCTGGCTTACAGGACGGTGCGACTCTCGCTCAGACCTGCCTGAGCTGCCTCCGTGGGGATAGCTGGCAGCAGTGCGGCGGAGACCTCGAACACTGAAAGGCTGCCGTCGTGGGGTGCGAGCCCACATCGATACGCGGTGGCAACGACAAATTGGGAAGATGGTTGACGCACAGTGAAGCACGATGCGTCGGTGACGGGGCGAGGACCAACACGAGGACCCAGGCTGCTGCCGGCCGCCGAGTTCGATGGCATCGAGTCCGCTCGTTCTTCGGAGCTGACGGTGAAGCTGGGGCCGGCCAAGTCGTGCTGGCTATTCATGCGGTTGGCAACGATGTTGGGCACTGTGCCCAGGACACCTGGGGCATCGAGCACAGGACTGATGGCGTCGCGAGCTGCAGCTACCCACTCGTGGGAGTGGTCCTCACTGGGTGGGGTTCAGCCAACTGATCGAAGTTATGCGACTGACACTCGCAGGTTAACCACGAGCTCAATAAACTGCCGGTTGGGGCCGATAGTCTTCCGTGAGAGACAATTCTATGGGTATTGAAGAATACGCGTTGGACTGCCTCGGTGCAGCTCTGCTCGACGAGTCGATGGTCATCGAGGCCGTGTCCGATGGCGTGGTCTCCATCAGCGGATACTCACGGGAAAGCCTCATCGGGACACCTGGTTTGAGCCTTGTCCATCCCGACGACTCCGAGCGAGCGGGCGAGGCGATGCTCGAGTTGGTGCGAACCCAGCTGCCAACTGTCAACGGGATCTATCGGATGCGCGTTTCCGACGACACCTACAAGGATTACGCCATCCAAGCGTTGACCTGTACAGATGATGGCAGCGTAAAAACGGTGCTTAAGTTCTCGGCAGTTTCGTTGGTGTTGCGAGCCGACGAATTCGCCCGCGACGCGGTTGACACCCTGCGACTTCTTGGCGAGGGACGTCAACTCAATGACTGCCTTGAGCGGGTCCACCATCTGGCCGAACGTCATATCCCGGGGAACCATTTGGCGATCTCAACGGTGCAAGGTGGCGAGGTCTGGACGCACCGCAGGGCCTCCGGACGGGCATTTTGTTGGGAACAACCCTCACAGGTACGGCCCCCCAACATCGAGCGAGCGCTCGCGAACCATCTCACAGGACCTTGGCGAGCCTTCAGCAGCATGGCGGAGTTTGAACCGACAGCGAACGGGGCTCTCATCACGTCTGTCCTGACCGATGGCGCCAACGAGCTTCTTGGTTACGTGGAAGCAACCCGCGAGTCGGTGGCCGAACCGGACGAACGTGAATGGATGGTGCACGGCCTGGTGCGTCAGGTACTCACTGCGGTGTTGCGTCGGGTTCGACTCGATGAACAACTCCGACACGCTGCGGATCACGATCCGCTCACCGGCCTGGCCAATCGCCGCCGACTTTTTAACGATATGGCGGCAGCCGACGACATAGCCGGCACATCGTTACTCCTCATCGATCTCGACCGTTTCTCTTGGATCAACAACAATCTCGGCCACGACGTTGGGGACCAGGCACTAGTAGCGGTCGCCGCCCGCCTCCGCGAGTTGTGCCCCACCGGATCCACGATTACCCGCTTCGGTGGCGACGAGTTCGTTGTATGGTTTCCGGCTCCGTTGAGCGAACTCGGCGACCTCTATCAAGCGTTGCGATCAGCGAAGATCATGCCCTCCAGCACCGGAGATCGTCGGTCCACGCTACGAAGTTCTATCGGCGCAATAACTATTCGACCAGGCGAAACTGCGGCCGAAGCCATCAAACGGGCTGACGACGCTATGTACGAAGCGAAAAGTAGTGGTGGCGACCGTATTCACATCGCCTGATATCCGTCCCCTGCAGGTTGCAGCGAAAGGGGTGAATGATGCAGTACCACCTAGATGGGTTCACGCCAGGTGATCCGGCTCTCCGGCGCGCCGCCCACGGCTTAAGGCAGCCCGAGTCAAGCGATTTGTACGAGGAGGTTGACGTACTCATCGTCGGCTGTGGCCCCGCAGGCCTGACGTTGGCAGCGCAGCTCTCCATGTTTCCCGAGATCACCACAAGGGTTGTTGACCAGAAACTCGGGCCGCTCGAGTTTGGTCAGGCAGACGGTGTCGCATGTCGGTCCATGGAGATGTTCGAGGCGTTCGGTTTTAGCGAGCGAGTGCTTAAGGAGTCTTATTGGGTCAACGAAACCTCGTTCTGGCGGCCTGACCCAGAGGCACCAGAAACGATTGTTCGGGCCGATCGAATTCAGGATGTCGAAGATGACCTCTCGGAGTTTCCGCACACCATCTTGAGCCAGGCCCGAGTCCACGACTTCTACCTTGAGGCGATGTTGCAGTCACCTCGGCGACTCGTTCCTGACTACGGCCGACGGTTCAGCCACCTTGTCGTAGAGAGGGACGGACCGTCTGCGGGGGAGTACCCCGTCGTTGCACACCTCGAGCGCGTGGACCCGGGCCATGAGGGGCATGTTGAGGTCGTGCGAGCCCGCTACGTGGTTGGCTGCGACGGTGCGCGCAGTGCGGTGCGCACATCGATCGGCGTTGAGCTTCGTGGCGATGCGGCGAACAAACTCTGGGGTGTCGCCGACATGTTGGCGGTAACCAACTTCCCTGACATCAGACTCAAGTCGGCTATCCAATCGTCGAACAATGGCAGCGTGCTTGTCATCCCCCGTGAAGGGGGATACCTGTTTCGCATGTACACCGAACTGGGTGAACTTGAGCCGGGTGAACGGGCAAGTGATCGAGAAATCACGCCTGATGACATCATCGCTGCCGCACAAAATGTCCTTCATCCGTACACCCTGGACGTGAAGGAAGTGTCGTGGTGGTCCGTGTACGAGATCGGGCAGCGGCTGTCCGAAACATTCGAGGAGTCAACCCCATCTGGCGCAGATGACGGGCCGCGGGTTTTCATCACTGGCGATGCATGCCATACCCACAGCCCCAAGGCGGGCCAGGGCATGAACGTGTCGATGGCAGACAGCTTCAACCTGGGGTGGAAGCTGGCATCGGTGGTGCTGGGCATGGCCACACCTGAGCTCCTCGAGACCTATTCCGTCGAACGACAGAGCATCGCCCAAGAGCTCATCGACTTCGATCGGGCCATGGAGACACTCTTTGCTGCCAGGGCCACCACCACAACCGAAGCCGGTGAGGCGAAGGCACAGCAGGCACAGTTCCAGGAATACTTCACCAAACACGCTCGATTCACCGCGGGCGTGGAGACCACGTATGAAACGTCGCTGATTACAAACGCCCCTGTCCACCAACACCTAGCGGCCGGCATGACTATCGGCAAACGGTTCCACTCCGAGGCAGTGATCCGTCTGGCTGATGCCAAGTCGATGCACCTCGGCCACACGATCAAGGCCGATGGCCGATGGCGGATCTTTGCCTTCGCCGACGGGGACGACCCCACCAATCCTGCGTCACGGCTTGCAGCACTCTGCCACTTCTTGGAGGCGAACCCGGATTCTCCGGTGAATCGTTACACACCCGCAGATTGCGATATCGACTCGGCGATCGATGTCCGTGCCGTATGCCAGCAACGCCACCGAGACCTTGCCGTTGATGGCATGCCTTCGTTTCTTCTGCCCCGCAAGGGCCGGTTCGGACTCATTGACTACGAAAAGATCTTCTGCCCTGATCTGCAGCATGGGCCCGACATCTTTGACAGCCGACGAATTGACCGGGCGAAGGGTTGCGTCATTGTCGTGCGGCCAGATCAGCACGTGGCCCACATCCTGCCCCTCGACGCACATGATGAACTTGCTGACTTCTTTGCCCGGTTCATGGTGCCGGTCGCCTCTGCCCACTGACCACATTCGCACAGGCGAACCATCAAGGTAGGACGATCGATCCGGCCAGGGTTCGCCGGAACTTCAGAAGCGTGGTGTCGCTCCGTGCGCGATGATGGTCCTGGCAGCGAGTAGGTGCGCAGCAGCTACAGCTGCTGCCTGCGAACCTGCACGTTGAAACTTCGTTACCAAGAACCCGGCGGCGAACGCATCGCCGGCACCAGTGGTATCGACGACATCGTCAACGGGTGCGACCGGGTAGGTGTCCACGCCTGCGTCCGAGTAGACCACGGTCGCCTTCGCGCCTTGTTTGATAATCGTTACCGTTGCGAGCCGATCAGGTTGAGTAATACGAAGCAGTTCGGCTTCGTCGTGGTTGCAGAACAGGTAGTCGGGGGCGATCCGCTCGATCAGATCGCGAGCGGCACCGACCCCGGCATCAGCGATTGCACCGGTGGAGGAGGCATCGAGCGAGATACCGACGTTATGGCCCCGAGCACCGTCCAACATTTCCAGGGTCGTTGCTCGCATGGGATCGGCCAGCAGGGAATACATCGGCACGTGTACCACCGCGGTGTGCAGCAGCCATCCGTCCGGAGCCGATGTCAGATCGCCAGCTGAACCTCGGTCGGTAAGAAAAGAACGTTCAGCGTTGCCATCGACGACAGCCACAATCGAACCAGACCGCCCTGATCTGGTGACGGCTATCTCGACGCCGGCGGTGCTGAGCTGAGCGAGGAGATGGTCACCAAGCAGATCGTGTCCCACATTTCCGACGTACCGGGCTGTCCCTCCGAACAAAGCCGCAGCGACCGCGACGTTGGCTGCGCTTCCGCCACGGTGGCGTTCAACCCGAGCGGGGGAGTCAGTGCCCACCCGGACGCCTTCAGGTGCGTAGACAATGACGTCCTCGACAAGATCCCCGACACACGTGATTACAACCTCTTCTGTCATAGAAGAGTCTTATCGGGTCTGGCCCAGAGTCCGACCATTGGCAGAGTTCCGTGGAGAGACTCGGCGGTCGAGTTCGGTCAGCTACCGTCGGTCGTCCGTCGAGCCATTTGAAGCTGGAGCCCCCAATGTCACAACCCGTCGTGCTGATCACCTCGGCCACAGGCCGTATCGGTAAGGAACTGGTCGCCCGTTTGTCGCAGAGCGGCGAGTTCACGGTGCGAGCGTGTTCGTTCAGTCCGGGCAAGGCCGATGACTTGCGCACGCTTGGCGCCGATGAGGTTGTCCACTTCGATCTGAACGATGCAACCACGTGGGGAGCAGCCCTCGACGGCGTGTCTGCGGTGTACTCGGCGTCGCTCGACCCGATGCTGCAAGGACACCTGGCCTTTAGCAAAGCCCTAGGTGAGCGGTCCGACCAGATCACCCACGTAGTGCGGATCAGCTGTATGGGTGCCGATACCAACACCGCTTCCTACGACCCAGACAAACACTCGTCGCGACAGGGTGCTTCGATCCCGCTGATGTTGCAGCACTACTGGTGGGGCGAGAAGGCACTGATTGATGCAGGGCTTAATGTCACGGTGTTGCGCAACAACTTCTTTATGAATCATCTGCTCAAGACCGACAGCGAAACGATCGATACCGAGGGATGGTTCAGCAATCCTCTTGGATCGGCACGAAACTCATTTGTGGCAACGCGCGACATCGCTGAAGCGGCTGCTGTTGTGCTTCGAGAGGGCCCGGATACCCATGCCAACAAGTTCTATGACCTGACCGGCCCCGAACCCCAGACGATGGCCGAGATCGCCGCCGACCTAGGCGCAGCGATGGGCAAGACCATCGAGTATCGAGCCCAGACGATGGAAGACTTCGAGAATGATTTCGGTAGCACCCGGGCCGAGTTTTTCGAGTACCTCTCAAACGGTTTCTACTGCCGATGCAGCCCAGATTTCTACAACGTGACCGGCCACAAACCCACGTCGTATGCCGATTACTTGGTGACTCCAGGTGCCAGCGGTGAAACCGGTCTAGAAGAACTGTGGCAAGGCAACTTGTGGAAGAAGGGCGAAGACGCCATGAAAGCCGCAGCGGAACTCACCCAGTAGCGAACCCGGTCGTGATTCTCGCTGCGGGTCCTCCTCTAACCGTTGCGCACAGCACGAGCGACCTCGGCCCATTTGCCCAGGTGCCGATCATCGGTGCGGATCATCTGCGTTCCCAGGTACATAACGACTCGCGACGCAGTGCCCTTGTATCGCGCGAGCAACTGATCAGCCATGTCGTCCCAGTTGGTCATCAGGCCGTACTGGTTGAGCATCTCGTCGGTGATCTCGTCGCCCAAAGTGTCAAGATCGCCAGCCTTCATCTTCGCTCGAATGCGCTGGGTCGTTCCCTCGTAGCCAAGATCGTCGAACTGGAACGCATAGTTCGGCGTGCTGCCATAGAACGCAATCTGGCGTTTGGCGTGAGCTACGTAGGGTTCCCGTTCCTCGGGGGTATCACCGGGGCAGGCGAAGACCGGGATGATCAAATCAATGTCGTCGACGCTACGACCAGCCTTCGCTGCACCCTTGGCAAGGTCAGGCTTGAGCCGGTTCTCGATGTACGGCATCGAGTGCAACGGATGCACATGTACGCCGTCGGCGACCTCGCCAGCGACGCGGGTCATGATTGGACCGACGGCAGAGATATCCACCTTCATTGGATGGTCGTGGGCCTTTGGCGACCAGTCGCGGGGGAGCAAACTCATCTGGTAGAACTCGCCGTCGTGGGCCAGGCGTTCTTCGCGATTGAAGGCACGCCAACACGCCTGGACAGCCTGCACGTAGTCGCGTAGCCGGGCTGCGGGTCGGTCAAACTCTGCGCTGTAGCGGCGTTCGATATGGGCCTTGACCTGGCTGCCGAGACCAAGACGGAACCGGCCGCCGGTGTTGTCAGCGAGTTCGTACGCGACCGCGGCTGAGAGCATTGGGCTTCGAGGAAACGCCACCGCAATGCCGGTCGTGAAGGTCAGCTCAGGTGCCGCCATCGCTGCGGCAGCGATCTGCATCCATGGAACCTGGCTGGTTTCGGTGAAGAGCAGTCCAGAGAACCCTGCCCCTTCAACCCGGCGTGCAAGATCGGCCGCTTCGTCCCATCGGGCAGCGCCTGTCATGAAGTCGATATGCATAGGACGAACCTAGTTCACGGCCTTGTTCCGACGATTGTCGGCGTTCAGACAACACAGTGATAGGCAACAGACATGCTCCGGTGCTGGCTTGGGTCAACCAGCTACCGGAGACATGTTCGTGTTCGAGGGGTCGGCTATCCGCGGCTGGCGGAAGAACGTGAACGGTTGGAGCGGTTGCCGCCACCCGACTTTGCGCCGCCGGAGCGAGATCCTTGGGGCCGTCCCTTGTTCTGTCCCTGACCTGAACCTTGGCCTGAACCCTGGCTCTGACCTGAACCCTGACCTTTTGGCTTGCGACGGTTGCCGCCACCGTTGCCGCCGCCGCTTCCGCCGAGACCGTTCTTTGTGCCGCTGCCGCTACGGCCATGTTTGTTGTTATTGCGTTGGTTCTTGTGTTTCCCACCGCCGCCTTTGCGATTTCCACCGCCGTTGGAGCGAGGTTCGTGGATCTCGCGGGCCGGTGCACGTTCGGGCTTCGGTTCACCATTGGCCAGTGCCCGCAGGGTATCGATGCTTGGTTCGGTGATCGGTTCGCTCAAGTCGATCTTGCGCATGACGGCGCGAGCGTCCTTGGTCTGATCAGGGGTAAGCAACGAGACGACAACACCGCCGGCACCAGCACGAGCCGTTCGCCCTGAACGGTGGACGTAGGTCTTGTGATCTTCTGGCGGGTCGTAGTGCACAACAAGTGTCACGCCATCGACGTGAATACCTCGTGCCGCAACATCGGTTGCGACAAGCGCCTGAGCTCGGGATGTTGTGAAGTCGTCGAGGGCCCGAGTTCGCTGGTTCTGGCTGCGACCACCGTGGATGGCTACCGCGTCGACACCGAGCTTGCTGAGCTGCTTCTTCAATCGGTCACAGCCGTGGCGAGTCCGGCAGAAGATGATCGCTGGCCACTCGGCGGTAACTGCGAGTGCGGTTACTTCGGTGCGTTCTGCCTTGTCCATTTGCCAGAACAGGTGGTCTGCCAACGTGATGTCGGGCGTTGACTCGCCGACTTCGTGGCGAACAGGGTTGTTCTGATAGTCGCGGGTCAGCTTGGCGACGTCGCCGTCGAGGGTGGCTGAGAACAGCACGGTCTGACGGTCGTTGAAGGTTTGGTCGAGAATGCGACGCACGGCTGGCATGAAGCCCATGTCAGCCATACGGTCTGCTTCGTCGAGTACGACCCGCTCAACGTCGGAGAGATCTACATCGCCTTGCTGGATCAGGTCCTCGAGGCGGCCAGGGCAGGCAACGAGTACGTCGACGCCCTGTTCGAGCAATCGCCTCTGCTTGCCGTAACCGACACCGCCGTAGACGACGCCGACTTTCACTGGCTTCGAGAACGAAGCAAGTTCGACATGGATTTGATCGGCGAGTTCGCGGGTCGGGGCAAGGATCAGCGCGGTCGGGAAGTGGGGACGGGCCTTGGGCAGGTTGGCGACGATAGGGATACCAAAGGCAATGGTCTTGCCGGAACCCGTGGGGGCACGTCCGAGTACGTCTCGTCCGGCGAGGCCGTCAACAAGCGTTGCGGTCTGGATTTCGAATGGTGCGTGGATGTCTCGACGCGCAAGCGCTTCGCAGATTGACTCAGGCACGCCAAGTTCGGCGAAGGTGGGGGATTTGGTTGACACAGGATGCTCCAAGGCACAGCGTTCAGCGCTGATGCCGGCTACGGGTTTCGGTTATGTCCCGGACGATATGTCGGGGACATTTCTCTACGTGAGGCTCACGTTGAGAAAGCGAAACCGGTGCTCCTCTGCGAACCCACCAAGCAAGAACTCGCTCGGCGCATTGCCAACGTTAGGCGTTGGTAGTGCAACTGCGGGTGAACGTGACGGCTGTCATAGTTGCGTAAAGCGGTCGCTTGCAGAAGATCGTTAGCTGCGTTGGGTGCCAACACGTAGTTCGCTGAACGGTAGATCCTTGTCGACAGAAGGTTCGCGAGGAAGTCCAAGTACTCGCTCGCCAATGATGTTGCGCTGGATCTCATTCGTGCCGCCAGCGATGCCACTGGCAAAGGTGGTGAGGGCCTCGAGGCTCCATCGTCCGTTGTCTTCATCAGCGACAGCTCCCGCACCGATGATCGACAACGACAGGTCGCGGTAGGTCGCGGCGATGCTGGCACCAGCGAGTTTTCCGAGCGAACCACCAGGCCCAGGGGTTTTGCCCGCTTGGGCCTCGGCTCGGGTCCGCATACCCATCAGGCTTTGACACACCTCGGCGCTGTACAGCTTCATGAGCTCCTGGCGTAGGACCGGTGAGTCGAGCCGAGCACGTTTCTTTGCCGCCCGAATCAGCTTGTCGGTGCGGGCATGTTGGACGCCGCCCGTCTGGCCGGTGCCGATAGCAACCCGTTCATACATGAGCATCGCCGTTGCCAGCCGCCAACCTTGGTTACGTTCACCGATCTGCTGATCGACGGGAACCCGGACGTCCGTTAGATACACCTCGTTGAACCGCATGCCACCGTCGATCTGATGGATTGGTCGGATCTCGACACCGGGCGCTGACATATCGATGATGAACATCGAAATGCCACGGTGTTTCGGCTGCTCGGAATCGGTCCGGGCAATCACGATGCCGCGATCAGCCACGTGGGCCAGTGTGGTCCACACCTTCTGGCCATTGATGATCCACTCGTCGCCATCACGCACGGCGCGCATCTGCAGGCTTGCAACATCAGAACCAGCGCCTGGTTCGGAGAACATCTGACACCAGACTTGTGAGGCCGAAATCAGATCTGCCTGATACGCCGCCCGTTGGGCATCGGTGCCGTACGCGTGGAGCATCGGAAGGCACATACCCTGGCTGATGCTGAGGGTACGGGTCATCAGTGGATGTTTCGAGGCTTCCTCGCGCCAGATCTGCTGGTGAGCATCGGTCAGACCCTGACCGCCGTATTCGACGGGATAGGTGAGACCGGCCAGCCCCGCTGCCGCTGCTGCTTGTTGGAAAGCCACACACTCGTGATGGGTCGACTCGTGACGCGGATCATTGGTCTCTGCGACCGAGATACCGGTTGCGTGCTGGTCCAGAAAGTTGGCGCACTTCGTGCGGAACGTTTCAAGGTCGGTCACGTTGCCGTGTGGCGCGGACAGCTCGGTCGTAGTCATGGAGTTCCCACCGTGCGTGCTTTCGTTACGAATCGTTCGTTGGTGCTATCACATACAGGCCTGGCAATGTTTGGCACATTCAGGCGTAGCACTGTTCTGAGGAGGATTCGGGTGGCGCATCCAGGGGTTCATGCGAGAACGAGGCCTGACCATCCGGCGATCATCATGGCTGGATCAGGAGAGACGCTTACGTATCGCGAACTCGACGAGCGTTCACACCAACTCGCGCACGCGCTTCGAGCCCAAGGACTGCGCCGTGGCGACCATGTTGCGATGTTCATGGAAAACCAGATTCGGTACATGGAAATCGTGTGGGCATGTTTCCGCAGCGGCCTGTACATCACGGCCATCAACAGCTATCTGACTGCCGAAGAAGTGGCCTACATCATCGATGACTGCGATGCAGAGGTCGTGATCAGTTCACGGGCCAAGGCGGAACAAGCCGCGGCCATCAACCCGGCAATTACACCCAAGGTGCAGCGGTGGCTGATGACCGACGGGGTTGTCAGCGATGCTGGTGGGCCCGAATGGGAGAGTTACGAAGACGCCACTGCGAGCCAGCCGATCGTTCCGATCGATGACCAGAGCATGGGTTTCTACATGCTGTATTCGTCGGGAACCACCGGCAGGCCCAAAGGCATCAAACGTCTATTGCCAGACCTGCCACTCGACCAACAAGACCCGCGCACCACACTGATGGTCGATGGACCGTACGCATACAACGAAGACATGGTGTACCTGTCACCGGCACCGATGTATCACGCAGCACCGCTCGCGTTCTCCAACGTGGTTCAGCGCGTTGGTGGCACCTTGGTCATCATGGAGAAGTTCGATGCCGCAGGATCATTGGCTGCGATCGAGAAGTATCAAGCCACCCATGCCCAGTTCGTGCCCACCATGTTTGTGCGCATGCTCAAACTAGACAAAGAAGAACGACTTCGACACGACGTTTCGTCGCTGCAGGTCGCAATCCACGCGGCAGCACCATGTCCGGTCGATGTGAAACACGCCATGATTGACTGGTGGGGGCCGATCATTTACGAGTACTACGCTGGCACCGAGGGTGTGGGCTCAACACTCATCGACAGTCATGAATGGCTGGAGCATCCTGGTTCTGTTGGCCAAGCCCGCCTGGGTGTGCTTCATATCTGTGACGACGAAGGTAATGATCTCCCTGCCGGACAGGTCGGTGGCGTGTACTTCTCGGGGGGTGGTGACTTCGAGTACCACAAGTCCCCAGAGAAGACCGCCGATGCCATGCTCGATGGCGGCCGGGGCACGTTGGGCGACATTGGTTATGTCGACGACGACGGCTACCTCTACCTGACCGACCGCAAGGCACACATGATCATCAGCGGAGGGGTCAACATCTATCCCCAAGAGATCGAGGACGCCATGATTGCGCACCCAGCGATCATGGATGTTGCCGTGTTTGGCGTACCCGATGCAGAGATGGGTGAGCAGGTGAAGGCCGTGGTCCAACCCGCTGACGGCTGGGTGGCCGACGACGGGCTCGCCCAGGAACTCATCGCATTTACGCGCGAACACATTGCACACTATAAATGTCCTCGTTCGATCGACTTCGAGGCAGAACTGCCTCGTCTGCCAACCGGAAAGCTCTACAAGCGACTTCTCCGAGATCGCTATTGGGGCAAGACCGACTCGACGATCGTGTAGGAGCGAACTTTTCGATGAGCCTGATGTCTGTTGAAGAGGCAGGTAACCCTGACGGAGCGCCCATGCTCCTGGTGCACGGTTTCCTGTCAAGTAATGCCCAATGGGACCTGAATCGTGATGAGCTTGGCAAGCACTATCGGCTGCTGCTGGTGGAGCTCCCTGGTCATGGGCAGTCCGATGCACCGGATGAAGATGACAGTTATTCGATTGAACGACTTGTCGATGAACTCGAAGCCATTCGCGAACGACACAGCGTCGAGACCTGGTGGGTCTGCGGGCAGTCCTTGGGGGGAGCCATATCGATCCTGTACTCCTTGGCTTCTCCGGATCGAGTCCGCGGATTGGTCTTCACGAATACGCGGGCTGCGTTCGGTATCAAACGTGAAGGGGTCTCAGCCAATGGGGGAGAGCCACCGTCGATTACCTCGACGCGAGACCTGCCCGTGCACCCTATTAATGCGAAGCGCTTGGCCGAGCCGATCAAACAGCGCATGGTCGCGGCCGCTGATGCGATGAGTGTCGACGCGACAAATCAGTTCCTTGCTCGACGTCATACGTGGAAGTCCACCGATCGTATGACGGAGCTCTCTATGCCGGTACTGCTCGTGAATGGCGAGTGGGAGTCTGCCTTCCAACCATTCGTTGACCAGGCCAAGTCGCTCATCCCGCACATCCAGGTGGTGTCGATCCCGGGCGGTCACGCCATCAACGCCGAACAACCCGAACGTTTCAACGAAGCGGTCATCTCCTTCATCAACGGCTAACGGCTAACGGCACAACAGCTACCAGGTACATGTCCCTTCGGATAACGGAGCAGGAAAGAAACACTGTGAGAAAGAAAAACAGTGAGAAAGAAAAACAGTGCTGAACAAATTCGATGACTTTCCGATTCATCAGACACCGGAGCCGATCGCGCATCCTGCGACATCGGATCCAAACTTCTATGACCGGACCTGGTTCAACGGTTACCGCCGAGACGCTAGCCAGTACTTCGCGCTCGGTCTGGCGGTGTACCCGCACCGCGGCATCCTGGACTGCGCCTTCAGCACGGTCGAAGCTGGTGGTCGCCAGCACTGTTTCTTTGCATCGGGGCGAGCGCCTCAGGAACGCACTGACACGTCGATGGGGCCGTTCCGTTTAGAGATCGTTGAGCCCCTTCGCAAGGCTCGAGTCATCATTGAGGACAACGAGACCGGTATCTCTGCCGACGTGACGTTCTCGGCCCGTACCTCGCCCATTCAGGAAGCGCGCCAGATCTTGTGGCAGGACCAACGGCGCTTTATGGATGCCACCCGGTTCGCCCAATTCGGCACATGGTCCGGCACGGTCGTCCATCCCGATGGTGAGTTCGAGGTCAACGAGACCGAATGGCTTGGCACCAAGGATCGGTCGTGGGGCGTCCGAGGAGTAGGTGAACGAATCCAGATCGGTGCACCCAAACGCCCTGGCGCGTTCTTCTTTCTGTGGGCACCGTTAATTTGGGATGACCATGTCTCGCACGCGGTGTTCTTCGACGGCTCCCGAGGCGAAGCGCTTGTTCGGGAAGGCTCAACATCGCCGCTCTACGCCACAGCAGATGAGATTCCCAGCGAGCTGGATAAGACTGCCGACCATATGGCGACCGCGGTACATCGGGTCAGGTATCACCCCGGAACGCGGCTGGCGTCATCGTGTGAGCTTGACTTGATCGATCTCTACGGCAGTGTTCGCACCATCGAGATGACCCCACAGCTGCGGTTCCAGATGAAGGGGCTCGGCTACGGTCATCCCATCTGGAAACAAGGGGCATGGCAGGGCGAACTCGCTATCCACGGTGAAAGTTACGACCCTGACACCATGGACCTGACGGCCCCCGAGAACATCCATGTGCAACAAGTCGTGACGGTTACCGACGGGACCCGTTCCGGTATTGGCGTGCTCGAACAAATTGTGGTCGGTCCCTACGAACCATCGGGTTTGACGGGTCTGTTCGACGGTGCTCCCGCGAGCTAGATCTGAGCTATGCGATAGCTCCGAGTGCCCGAGCAACTTGGAGTTCGAGATAGTCGTCGGTGATCTCGGTGCCGATTTGGGTTGCCCGGAAGTGAATGGGCGCGGCCATCAATTCGACCAGAAGTTCGGGGTCGTCGACTTCTCCACATTCACCACGCAGGTGTGCGCGTCTCACAACGTCGGCTGCGGCTGAGAAACGGCGCGACCAGAACGCCGGCCGAAGTTCGGCGAGTTCGGGAGATGCGTTTGCTGACGCGGACAGCAGGGCCCGGCCGAGGGGCGACACGACGCTGCTCCGGACCGCTATGGCTATTGCCAGCAGATCTTCCCGAAGATTGCCGGAGTCTGGGATCGGTATGGATGTGTCGGCTTGTGCCTGCAGAGCGGCAAGCACCAGATCTTCTCGTTTCGGAAACCGCCGATAGATCGTCGTCTTGTTCACTCCGGCAAGTTCGGCGACGCGTCCGACCTTGATCGAAAGGGTTCCGGCCTCTTCGATCACGGCAATCGTGGAGGAGAGGATCTTGTCGTCGACAATCTTGCCTCGGCGGTGTGAGGGTTCAGTCATATGAAGGGTTCCTAGGAACGGCGGGCAGCGACCTCATCGGCCAGTGCCGTGTTCAGGTTAGTGAAGCCCACTCCGGTCTGGGTTAGGACCTTTCCCATGAGTCGGATGAGGATGCCGCTGAAATTCTCGCTGTGGTCGAGTCGCGTCCGGCCGTCACCAAGATCAGCGAGTTCGAAGCTGTGCTCTCCATCGAAGAGGCCGTTGACGAGAAACTTGCCTTTCCAGCGAAGCATCCGACCCGGGTCGGCTTCGAGCACGGTCGGGGAGAACGACATGCCATCGCCGCCGGCATCTTTGCGGGCTGTGATCTTGATGGTCGTGCCCACGGTTGCCTCGCCAACAATTCGAGCGAAGAACGGGTTCCACTTCTCGTGCGCTGGGAAGTCAATGAGGACGTCCCATATCTCCACCGGCGTGGCGTCGATGTCTAGCGTCGTGTTGATTGCCTTCTTCATTACTGCTCCTTATTGCAACTATGTGTTGCATTGGACGATAATCGTTTTAAGGGTGTAATGCAACTAATAGTTGCATTCACTGTCTTGGGTTGCGGCAGCCTCTGCCATAAGCACGGGTCGTCTCTAAGATGCGGCAATGGATAAGGCCAATGGATAGACAAACACGTGGGATCCGGTTCGGTCTCTACGACCTCGTAGAGACTCGGCCAGGCGTCGGTCTCGACCAGCTCTACCTCGAACGGTTCGAGCTGATCTCCGCAGCTGAAGAAGCTGGGCTGTGGGGCTATCACACGACCGAACACCACCTGAATCCGCTCGACGCCACGCCGTCGCCCAGTCTGTTTCTTGCCGCTGCTGCCCAACACACCTCGAAGATTCGACTCGGCTCGCTGGTTCATGTGCTGCCGCTGTACGAACCGGTGCGGCTGGCCGAGGAGCTTCTCATGCTCGATGCGCTCACCGGCGGACGGCTCGAGATCGGCATTGGAAAGGGTGTCAGCTCACCCGAACAGCGCTTGCTGGGTCGCGATCCTGACAATCGCGACCGCAGAATGGAGGAGATCTTCGATCAGGTGGTTGCGATCTTGCAGGGAGTACCCGTCGATGGAGTTCCGATCCCATTTCGGCCAATTCAGCAACCTCATCCCCCGTTCTGGTACGCCGGCAACGCCGACTATGCAGGGCGCCGGAATCTCAACGTCGTGTTGGGCGGATCGGCCGAGCGGGTGATCGAGTCTGCGCACCACCACAAGGCCACGGCGGCTGCGCACCGTAACGATCCTGCCCGGGTGAACCCGGACCCCGTTCCGACGACGGCGTTCACTCGACACGTCCTGGTCGACGTCGATGGCGAGCGTGCCCGTCGCCGAGCAGTGGAGTCGTGGCAGGTCTACGACCACAACATAACCACCCATGTCCGTCGCCTTGGTGAGCAGCGGCAATCCAACCCGACCCTCGACGGTGATGGCGAACGGGCGATGGAGCTGGGGCTGCTCGCAGCCGGAAACCCCGACGACGTCGCCGCAAACCTCCTAGCAGTCGCCTCTTACTCGCCTGTCGACTACTCGATGATCTCGTGCTGCTGGGGTTCTCTCGATCACCAAGAGGCGATGGCTTCGTTTGAACTTTTTGTCACCGAGGTGATTCCACGGGTGAATGCTGGTCTTGGGCTGACCAGCTAACGCGGTTTCGCAGGTACTCCGGCAACGGTGATACCAGCGGGGACATCCTTCGTCACCACGGCTCCTGCGCCGACGATGGACCCCGTCCCGATGGTGATGCCAGGCAGGATTGTCGCGCCGGCAGCGATCCACGCCCGGTCGTTGATCGTCACGCCGCCACATATCGTGACCGACGGCGAGATCGTCACGTCGCGGCCCACTCGATCATCGTGACTTAGGATGGCGCCGGTATTGATCAAGGTGCCGGGCCCGACGACCGCATTCGATGTGATTCGGGCGCCAGGTGACACGATGCAACCGATGCCGAACTCGACAGCGAGGCCGACGGTTGCGTCGGGATGGATCAGCGTGGTGGCGTGGCGATCAGCATCCGCTAGCCGAACCCTGAGTGTGTGCCGTTCGGCGCCGTCTCCTCCGGTGATTGCTACTGGACCTGGCGGAAGAGCAGCGATATCGCCTGTCCAGCTGATTGCTTCGAGGCCTAACGCAGTGGCGGCCGCGAGAGCTGAACCCGTCCCCGCGATCGCTCGAACCGGCAGACCTAATGCCGCACATATCGATGCAACCTCGGCCGCATAACCAGACTCTGCGAGGATGACGATCCCATCGGTACTTCCCATGGGGCAATCATGACACCGGGAGTCATGTGGCGTGTCATGCAGTCACAGGCGCGAGCTGGTGTGACCAGGCCGAAGCAAATAAGGAGCGTGATGTACGAAATATGTACATCAGGCTCCTAATTTGCGTTATTGCTCGATGCCGAGAGCTTTGTGGGCGGTGGCGACTGCCCACTTGTAGTCGGACTTGCCGTTGGGGCTGCGGAACAACGTGTCGACACGCACGATGTGTTTCGGCAACTTGTAGCCCGACAGACTCGCCCGCAGACTGTCCACAAGTTCGGTGTCTGTTGCGGTAGCCCCGTCGGTGAGCTGCACGATTGCTGTCACAGCGGCTCCCCACTTGGGGTCAGGGACGCCGACGACGTTGGCATCGACGATTTGGTCGAGCAGCTTGAGCGCCTCCTCGATCTCTTCGGGATACACCTTTTCGCCACCGGTATTGATTGATACCGACCCCCGACCCAGCAGGGTCACGGTGCCGTCTGCGGCAACGGTGGCCCAGTCACCAGGGATTGACCAGCGCTGACCCTCGATTTCGCGGAACGTCTCGGCCGACTTGACCGGATCACCGTAATACCCGAGCGGGATTGGCCCGCCTACAGCCAACAGGCCGCGCTCGTCTGATCCAGGTTCGACTCGTCGACCATCTTCGGTGAAGACCGCGGCGTCTGGACCGAGCGTAAACGTCGCAGTCTCCGTATCGGCGCCGCCTCCCGCCGAGGACTGTTTGCCAGCAAAGCCAACACCCTCGCTGGAACCGAGCGAGTCATTGAGGATCACGGTGGTGCCGCCTGCGTGTGCATGGGCCAGCAACCGATCCTTGACGGGTTGGCTCCACATGACACCTGACGACGTGATCGAGGCAAGGGAGGTCAAATCATAAGGACGGCCAGCCTCAGAAGCCCTATCGAGGGATTCGACCATCGGGGTGCAGAAGACATCACCCACAATCGATGCCACCGTGCACCGGCGATCCTGCACGGTTTGCCATAACTCGTCAGCATCCAGGCTGCGACTCGTCATGGTGACAACGGCCCCGCCGCACGTGAGATACATGAGTGCGCCAATGCCGGCCGTGCCATGCATCAGCGGTGAAGCAGCCATCTGCCGAGGGGTCAGGTCAAGTTCGGCGATGGAGGCCGCGGCCTGACCGACCTGGTCAAGCGACGTCGGCATGGTCACGCCGTAGCCATCGAAGAGGCGTTTGGTGATGGTCAAGATGTTGTGGTGGGGCCACATGACACCTTTGGGATTACCGGTCGTGCCGCCGGTGTACAGAAGCCAGAGATCTTGGCCCGAACGCTCGATGCGAGCCGCTGGCTCATTGTCAGCGATGAGCGTCTCGAAGCCGACCGCCCAGTCAGGCACCGGCTCACCTTCGCCGCCGACCTGAATCCACAACCGAACGTCGGTGAGTTGTTCGTGCACGTTGTCGAAACGTTCGGCCAGGCTTGCGTCGAAGAACACTGCCTTCGCATCGCTGTTATCGATGAGGTAGAGCAGCTCGGCTTCGACATACCGATAGTTCACGTTGCACGGAGCAGCCCGAACCTTGAAGGCTGCGTACCCAGCCTCGATGTACTCGTTGCCGTTGAGCAGAGCGCACGCGACATTGTCGCCCGCGCCGATACCAACGGCGCCGAGAGCGGCTGCGAGTTGTGACGAGCGCTCATCGAACTCAGCCCAGGTGCGAGTTGTATCGCCATGGGCCAACGCCAGAGCGTCGGGTTGACGATCAGCGATCTGTTCCCAGATCGATGCCAGATTCATGTTTTCGTCAAACATTGCAGTGCTCATCGTGGAATCGTGTTGATGCGAGCGGGGTCAATGGTGACGATGTAGCGGTGATCGTCGGGTCCGTCAGATGGAGGACCATCGGCGCCGTATTGCGCTCGAACTTTGGTCACGAATGCCCTATCGGCATCCGGTTCGATACTGGCGGTACCCCGCACCTCGATCACATTACTCATGTTGGTCGGGTTCATCAGAAAAAAGGTGCATGCCGGATTCGCCTCCAGATTGCGAAACTTCTTACGGTGCCCGATCAGCGAAAACTTGATCTTGCCGTCGTCGTACAGAAACCACATCGCGGTGGATTGAATCAACCCGCTCGGTGTTGTGGTGCTGATGATGCAACCGTGTGGCTTGCTAACCAGTGCAACATGTGACTCAGGAATCGGGATCACGAACATCTCCAAATGCGTAAGCCACAGTCGGTGGCATTTGCGGCGGCTACGGGGTCAGACCCTAATCTGCACCGGAGAACACTCGTTAGTGATCAACCGGGGGAGTTGCCATGAATGAAGCATGGATAATCGATGCATGTCGTACACCAAGAGGCATCGGCAAAGTAGGGAAAGGTGCGCTTGCAGATATGCACCCGCAGCGGCTGGCGTCGTCTGTGCTTGCTGCGCTGGCTGAACGCAACGACTTGGACACTGCCGATGTAGACGACGTGATTTGGGGGACGTCGAACCAGTCGGGTGACCAGGGTGGCGATCTCGGTCGTATGGCTGCACTCGATGCTGGCTGGGATCAGCGAGCAAGCGGCGTGACGCTCGATCGTTTCTGTGGCTCAGGCATCAGCGCAACGAACTTCGCGGCAGCCAAGGTTGCGTCAGGCATGGAAGATCTGGTGGTCGCTGGTGGCACCGAAATGATGTCGGCGAGCGAACGTAATGGCCACAATCCATCCGGCGGTATGCACCGCGGTAATGCCCATCTCGATGCGCTTCATCCGCAGAGTCACCAAGGCGTCTGCGCCGATGCGATCGCCACACTCGAAAACATTCCCAGGCGTGCCCTCGACGAGCTCGCTGCAGAATCGCAACGCCGAGCCGAAGTAGCTATCAAAGAAGGTCGCTTCGACCGTTCGATCATCCCAGTATTTGACACCGACGGCGCGCTGCTGCTCGATCGCGAGGAGTATCCGCGACCAGGCACGACCTATGACACCCTCGCTGGCCTCAAACCCAGCTTTATTGCCTTTGGCGAAGCCCCGGCGTGGGAGGGAGGGCCCACCTTGGCTGAACAGATCCAACGCAAGTTCCCTGGACTGGATATCGAACACGTGCATCACGCAGGCAATTCATCGGGTGTGGTCGACGGTGCGGCTGCACTGCTGCTCGCGAGTCCCGACTACGCCAAGGCCCATGGGATGACGCCCCGAGCACGCGTTATCGCAGCGGTCAACATGGGCGATGATCCAACACTCATGCTTAACGCTCCGGTTCCTGCAGCTCGCAAGGCCATGGCCAAGGCCGGCATGACACTAGACGACATCGATCTGATCGAGATCAACGAGGCGTTCGCAGTGGTATCCGAGAAGTTTCAGCGAGACCTCGATGTTGATCGAAGCAAAGTCAACGTAAATGGTGCTGCTATTGCGCTCGGCCATCCGATTGGAGCTACTGGAGCGGTGTTGATCGGCACGGTGCTGGACGAACTCGAACGCACTGACAAGCAGGTAGGGCTGGTCACCATGTGCGCCGCTGGCGGAATGGCTCCAGCAATTATCATCGAACGAATCTGATCGAGCGACACCAACGATCTGGGGAGACACATCATGGAGCTACAAGGACTACGAGCAATGATGGTCGGCGGTGCCTCGGGCATGTGCCGGGCGACTGCCGTACGTATTGTTGCTGGAGGCGGCAATGTCGCCATCGTCGATCGACCAGAATCTGCCGGGGCCGAGGTCGCAGCAGAATTAGGGGGCTCCTGGCATCCGGTCAACGTGCTCGATTACGAAGGCACTGAGTTGGTCATCACTGAGGCCGTCGAGGCTCTCGGTGGTCTTGATGCAATGGTGAACACCCCTGGTGGCGGCAAGGCAGGGCGAACCGTTTCGAAGACCGGCCCGTACCCACTCGAAGACTTCCAAGCGGTGGTTGACCTGAACCTGATTGCCACGTTCAATGTGAACCGGCTTTCTGCGTGGCACATGAGCAAGAACGACCCGAACGAAGATGAAGAACGTGGTGTCATGATCAACACCGCGTCGATCGCAGCGTTCGAAGGCCAGATCGGGCAGATCGCCTACACCGCGAGCAAGGCGGCGGTGGCAGGTATGACGCTCACGATGGCACGCGATCTGGGATCGCTCGGGATCCGGGTGAACACCATTGCGCCGAGCCTGTTCGAGACAGGATTAACCGCCCGCGTCACCGAGGATCGGGCCGAGAACATGACCAAGGACGCAGCATTTCCGCGTCGTATGGGTAGACCCGATGAATACGGCCGCCTAGCCGTGGCCATCATCGAGAACCCGATGCTCAACGGCGACACGATCCGGCTCGACGGCGGTCAACGTTTCGCCCCGAAATAGATAGTGCGCAGTCGTTACACGCCGACAACCTGATAGCCGTCGAGCATGGTCAAGAACGGAGACACGGGCTCGGGTGGCATGTCTTGGCCGTGGACATCGGAGCGGACCTCGCCGATCCATTTGCTGTGCTGGTACTCGTGATTGATCACTGCGACCAGGAGCCCGTGGGCGATGACTCGCAGCTGGGCCGGAGCGCCAACATTGCCGTCGTCGATGTTGCCGATCCGAAATCGAACTCGGTCGGCCACGGTTGATCGGTAGTCGTTCAGCCGCTCCAGGTCCGGTAGTTCGCCGCGGTCTCGTTCTGCGGTGGCCGAGTCCATAAGTGCGTCAAGCTCAGGATCGATCAGCGCTTCGGCAGCGGTTAGGTTACGCACCATGAAGTGGGCAACTGCGGCCTGATGGCCGAGGTGCCAGCCGATGGCGCTGGCGTCTTCGCCAGAGCGCCAGTGGATCTGGTCTTCGGAAAGATCGTCAACCAGGCTGGCGGTGTAAGCCAACGACCGTTCGTATTCGTTGACCAGGTTCGTCAAAGATGGTGTCGTCATGGCTGCGATCAGCCGGTGAAGGTCGGCACTGGAACCGTCAGCGGAGCAGCGACCGGAGGAGCAGCGTCGGTGCGGGGCACGATGCAAGTCTGACCGTCGTCGGACAACGCCCCTTGGGAGCAGCTGGTGGTGGTGACCACATTGTCATCAACAGCGGGGGAGAGACAGCTCGCCCCGTCGGCGGCCAGTTCAGTGCCTGCCGGGCACATGGTCGCCTCTTGGGCGTCGGAGTACTTGGTAATCACGAACAGTCCGCCAACTGCGAACAGCACCACGATCACGAGAGAAGAAAGCGCTCGGTTGAGAGTCATGGGCGCAAACCGTAGCAAGGAGCTGACCTGTACGAGCTGCAAGTAGGGTTTGCCGCATGTCCGCCGATGGCCCCCATATCGCCATCATCGGTGGTGGCCCAGCAGGGCTCATGGCCGCCGAGCGCCTGGCCGGGGCAGGTCTGCGGGTCACCATCTATGAGCACAAACGTTCCGTGGGGCGCAAATTCCTGCTCGCTGGACGCGGCGGCCTCAACATCACTCACGGCGAGTCACTCGAGGACTTGCTGGGCCGTTACGGCGACCGCCGGGCATTCCTGGAAACTGCTGTCCACGCCTTCTCGCCCGATGATCTTCGGGCATGGTGCGCAGGTTTGGGAGAGTCAACATTTATCGGCACCAGCGATCGCGTGTTCCCGGCATCATTCCGAGCAACGCCGCTGTTGCGAGCATGGCTTGCCCGGTTGACAGACAGAGGGGTGAAGATCGAGACCGGCCACCGCTGGGTGGGTTGGTCCGATACCGGTGGTAATCGGTTTGAGACGTCTGATGGAGCCGCCATCGAGGCAGTAGCCGATGCGACTGTCTTCGCTCTTGGAGGTGCCAGCTGGCCCCGAGTCGGCTCTGATGGTGGATGGGTGTCGCCGTTTCGAAACGCTGGCATTCATGTCAGCGAGTTGGCAGCAGCGAACTGCGGCATCGTGGTCGGCTGGTCCGATGTGCTGGCACGCAAGTTTGCGGGAGAACCGATCAAGAACGCCCGATTCACCGTTGGTGACATGACGAGTCGAGGCGACGCGATGATCACGGCTTTGGGGCTCGAAGGTGGCCCGATTTACGCGCTGGGTCCGGCACTGCGCAGCGAGCTGGCTGCGACCGGACAGGCAACGCTGCTCGTTGACCTGCATCCAGATCTCGATCATGCATCGTTGGTTGCGCGGTTGGCAAAGCGTCGACCCAAAGCATCGATATCGAGCTGGTTGCACTCGGCTGGCGTTTCACCGGTAGCGGTTGCCCTGGCTCGTGACGTCACCTCGAACCATCTGCCAGGTGACCCAGCGGTGCTCGCCGGATTGCTCAAGGCATTGCCGATCCCCATTACGGCGATGGCCCCCATCGAACGGGCCATCTCGACCGCAGGCGGAATTGCCGTCACCGAGGTCGATGAAGACTTCATGCTCACCCGGCGCCCTGGCGTGTTCGTGGCCGGCGAGATGCTCGATTGGGAAGCTCCGACGGGCGGCTACCTGTTGCAAGCCTGTCTCAGCACCGGCGTTGCCGCCGCCTCCGGTGTGCTCACATGGCTTGGGGTCGCGCCTACGAACTAACGTCTTCGTATGCAGACCCGTCGACTTGGCCGCACCGGCCACAACAGCAGTGTCGCCATCTTGGGAGGGGCTGCGTTCGCAGTGTCTTCGCCAGCTGATGCCGAGGCACCTCTTCACATGGCACTGGACCGAGGCGTAAACCACCTTGATATCGCGCCCCGCTACGGCGACGCAGAACTGGCTGTTGGTCCCCATATTCCGGCCGTTCGGGATCGCCTCTTCATTGGGGCCAAGACCGCCGAACGCGAAACCGACGCGGCACAAGCCGACTTGGAACGAACGCTGACCCGATTTGGAACCGATCACGTTGACCTCTATCAGGCCCACGCGATCACCGACCTTGCAGAACTCGACCGTGCAGCGCCGGCGTTCGAAGTCATCTTGGCGGCACGAGAACAAGGTGTTGCTCGCTTCGCGGGTGTGACCGGTCATGATCTTGGTGCGCCCCGTGCCCATCTTGAGGCCGTGAAACGGTACGACCTCGACACGGTGATGTTCCCGATCTATCCACGCGTATGGGCCGACCCGGTCTACCGGGCCGACGCACAAGCACTGCTCGACTACTGCATGGAGCACGATGTCGGCGTGCAGATCATCAAGGCGATTGCCCGCCGGCCGTGGGGCGAAACCGCGCCGTTTCACCAGTGCTGGTATGAACCGTTTACCGAAGATGAAATGATTGCACGGGGGATCGGCTTTGCGCTCTCGACTCCTGGCGTCACGGGGTTCTGCACCGTTGGAGACCTCGCTCTGTTGCCGAGAGTTCTCGATGCCGCCGCTGCCTACGTCGATCACGGACCGGAGCAGCGATCAGCCATCACTTCCTCGATGGATGATGAACCCCTCATCTTCCCGCTTGCCGATCACTTCCGGCGCGACGCCTAACGGCATGTCCAAACCAGACCCACCGAAAGCCAGTCCTCCAGAAAGAGAGCACACATGACTCGAAAGACTGTCCACGATTTCGTGAACGAGGCCCGCAGCGAGATCGAAGAACTTGATGTCGCACAGGTACAAGCCGAGGTCGCTGCTGGTTCGTGCACGATCATCGACATACGCGATATTCGCGAGCGAATTGGTCTCGGAGTAATTCCCGGCGCTGTGTCCGCGCCTCGGGGAATGCTCGAGTTCTGGTTCGATCCTGAAAGCCCGTACTACAACGACCGGTACTCGTTCGACGACCGGTACATCTTCCATTGCGCTGCCGGTTGGCGGTCTGCGTTGGCGGCCAAGGCCGTGCAGGATTTGGGCTACACCAATGTTGCGCATCTGGAGCCTGGATTTAAGGGCTGGCAGGACGCCGGCGCCGAGGTCGAGGACATCACCGACACTGCACGATGGGTCAAGCGAGAAAAGAATCCCTAACCAGGTTGTAGGGTCGCGCTTCTCAGCGTGGCGGCGGCGACAAATCGTCGAGACAGTCCCGAGAGGAGTGTGGCCTTGACCTCATCGAGCGATACGCCAACTATTGGTTTCATCGGCCTCGGCAACATGGGCGCACCAATGGCGCAACGGCTGGTCGAGGCTGGGTACGAAGTCATCGTGAACGACCTCGATCCGGCTCGAAGTGCCGCGGTCGCCGAACACGGCGGCGTGACTGCAACCTCGGGACGGACATGCGCCGACGCAGCTGACATTCTGTTCACGTCATTACCGACACCGACAAGCGTTCAGTCGCTCATGGCGGGTCCCGATGGCGTTCTCGCTCACCTGAACCCAGGGTCGATTTGGGCCGATCTCACCACGAACTCCGGCGACTTGATCCGGAGCCTGGCCGCCCAAGCCCCACCCGGCGTCGAGGTCATTGACTCACCCGTGACCGGAGCCGTCGACGGCGCCAGATTAGGAAAGCTGACTATCTTCATGGGCGGCACATCGACAGCAATCGATGGCGTCGAGCCGGTCCTGAAGAATCTGGGCACCATCATTCGGTGTGGTCCGTTGGGAACCGGGAACGTCGTCAAGCTGGTCACGAATCAGCTGTGGTTCATTCATGCTGCGGCCATCGGCGAAGGTTTCGCCGTGGGCATGGCGAATGGCGTGAACCTGGAAACGCTTTGGTACGCGATCAAGGAGAGCGTTGGCGACAGCTTCGTGGCCCGCCACGATGCACCGTCGATCTTCGCGGGGCACTACCACCCGTCATTCACACTTGAGCTGTGTGAAAAGGATCCGCGGCTCACGAATGAACTCGCGCAGAATGTCGGAACCGACCTGCCAATGACCGAGGCGGCGACCGGCGCATTCACCCGCGCAATCGAGCGATACGGCCCCGACGTTGGCGAACTGCACGTGGCCAAACGCATCGAAGACGATGCCAATCTCTCGTACCGCCTCGTAGGCGACTGGGTTCCTCACTGGGAGAAGTGAGTTCAGCGCACGACGTTCACTAACGTCGTCGGAATGCTTGATCCATTCGGCCGACACGAGGGCCAACCCCTTGTTGTTGCCGTGACCACTCCGTTTCCGCCCGACGACGAGTTACAGAAACTCCTCGAGGCACACGCCGACAATGTTGAAGTTCACTTCACCCCGTATAACGAGTCGCGAGACGCCCGTGCTGCCAGGGGAGCAAACAGCGGCGTGCTTCCCGATGGCATCGACGTGCCCGAGATCGATGATACGACCCAGGAGGTCTGGGCTCGGACGCACATTTTCGTAGGTATCGATTTGCCTTCGAGTGCTGAAAAGCTTGCACCAAACCTGTGCTGGTTTCAGACAGTCTCTGCGGGTATCGATCAGGTCGATCAGCAACAGTTGGCTCGGATCGGTGCCCGACTCTCGAGTGCTAGTGGTGTGGCATCGGCCAGCATCGCGGAGTTCGTGATGGCACGTTTGCTTGGTGTGTGGAAGAACCTGCGCTCGATCGAGCAACATCAGAGCGAAGGCACGTGGGTAGAGGACTTTGGCACCGAGGTCACGGGCCGCACGATGGTCATCGCCGGGCTGGGTTCGATCGGACGCGAGGTTGCTCGAAGGGCTCGAGCTTTCGACATGCGTGTGATCGCGACCAGAGGCAGTGCGCAACCGGGCGATGCCGACCCCGACGTCGACGAACTCCATCCGGCCTCGGAGTTGGCGTCGCTCCTGCCGCAGGCCGATGCAGTGGTGTGTGCACTTCCCACTACAGCTGCCACCACTGATCTCTTCGATGCTGCCTTGCTGCGCACGATGAAAGCAGACGCGATCTTCTGTAACGTCGGCCGGGGCACACTGGTCATCGAAGACGATTTGGTCCAGGTGCTGAACGAGGGTCACCTCCGGGCCGCGGTGCTCGATGTCATGCGCACGGAACCTCTCGCAGACGGAGACCCGTTGTGGAGTGTCCCTCGGCTCTATCTGTCGCCTCATGCCGCGGTCTCACTCGACCGTTATAGACAGAACGCATGGTCTATCGTCGCCGACAACCTTCGACGTTTCCTCGCCAGCGAGCGACTACACAATGAAATCGACCTCCCGTCGCTGACGGCATAAGGAGCCAACATGCAACTCGGACTTGTTTATCCACAGATCGAGCTGGGCGGTGACCCAGACGCGGTACGAACGCTTGGGCGAGGCGCAGAGGAACTCGGGTACGACTACCTGCTGGCATATGACCATGTGGTCGGCGCCGAACATGCCGATCGCGAGCCCGCATTGTGGGGTCCTTACACCGAGAACGATCCGTTCCACGATCCGTTTGTGCTGTTCGCCTACCTGGCAGGTCTCACCGAGAAGCTGGAGTTCGCCAGCGGTGTGATCATCTTGCCGCAACGCCAGACCGTGCTAGTCGCCAAACAGGCAGCCGATCTGGATCTGCTGTCGGGCGAACGTTTTCGCATGGGTGTTGGTGTCGGCTGGAACTATGTTGAATACGAGGCGCTCGGCCAAGACTTCGCCACCCGTGGCGCTCGAGCAAACGAACAGATCGAGTTCATGCGTCGGCTGTGGTCGGAACCACTGCTCGACTGGAAGGGCGAGTTCGACCAGATCGAACGAGGCAATGTGCTGCCTCAACCGAAACGGCAGATTCCCATTTGGGTCGGTGGTTTTAGCCCGCCCGCGTTTCGGCGTGGTGCCGCAATGGGCGACGGCTTCATGTTCGCTGGCACGCTCGAGCGGACCCTTCCGGGGCTAGCGCAGGTGAACGAGATGGGTGCTGCCAACGGTCGCGACATGGACAACTTCGGACGCGAACTGGTGCGGACGAACCCGAAACAGCTCAGTGACACCGTCGACGAACTACGCCGTTGGCGCGATCTTGGTGGCACCCACTTTGCAGCGGCGTCGATGGGTATGGGATTGGACTCAGCCGAAGCGCATCTCGACTACTTCGCCCAGGTAATGGACGCGGCCAAGAACTAAGCGCATCTGCGCTAGACGATGCGGCTGTTCTTGTTGCCCCAGTAGCGGTCTTTCAGGATCCGTTTATACAACTTGCCGGTTTCGAGACGAGGCAGTGTCTCCTCGAAGTCGATGCTGCGTGGCACCTTGTAACGGGCCAGCTTGTTGCGGGCGTGCTCGAGTAGTTCCCCCCGGATGGCATCACTTTCGTCGATGCCATCGGCGAGTTGGATGACAGCCTTGACCTCTTCCCCCGCGTCCGGATTTGGGACACCGAACACCGCCACATCGGCGACCATGGGATGCATAGCAAACGCATCCTCTATCTCTTGTGGATAGATGTTCACACCGCCGGAGATGATCATGAACGACTCGCGGTCGGTCAGAAACAGGAACCCGTCGTCGTCGAGATAACCGACATCACCCAGTTTGGTCCACATCGGGTTCGTGGGATGTTTCGAGCCCTCGGTCTTGTCGGGATCGTTGTGGTAGGCGAACGGCATGACATCGCGTTCGAAGTAGACCGTGCCAGGCTCACCCACCGGAAGTTCGTGGCCTGCTTCGTCGCAGACATGGAGTGTTCCCAAGATGGGGCTACCAACTGTGCCGGGGTGCGCCAACCATTGTTCGCTGTTGCAGTACGTCATGCCGTTGAGTTCGGTGCCGGCGTAGTACTCAACAACGATCGGCCCCCACCAATCGATCATCTGGTACTTGACATCCATGGGACACGGCGCAGCCGCATGAACAGCGACCTTGTGGCTCGAAAGGTCGAACTGGGTTCGAATGGAGTCATCGAGTTTGAGCATGCGGATGAACATGGTCGGCACCCACTGACTGTGCGTGACCCTGTAGGTTTCGATCGCTCGTAACGCCTCGACCGGATCAAACTTCTCCATGATCACGTTGGTGCCGCCCAGACTGTGAACACCAGCGGTAAAGGCCAGCGGTGCGGAGTGGTACAACGGCGCGGGCGATAAGTAGATCGTGTCTGTGTTAATGCCGTAGAGGTTCCCGATTAACCCGTCGAGTGCGGACGGATCGGCAAACGTATTTCCGCTCAATGGGCGTTTGATGCCCTTGGGACGTCCGGTGGTTCCCGAGGAATAGTTCATGAAATCACCAAGCGGTTCCGCATCGAGCGGATCAGCGCTGTGAGCAGCCAGTTCGTCTTCGTAACCCACGTAACCGGCGAGGTCGCCGTCGATCACCAGTCGAAGTGGACAGCCGTCGAGGTCGGGAAGCATTGCCGTGGCTGCATCGGCGAGCCCGACCGAACTCACGAGTGCCTTGGCTCCCGAGTCGTTCACGATGTAGGCGGCTTCTTCGGCGGTCAGATACTTGTTCACGGCACACAGGTACATGCCAGACCGGACAGCGGCCCAATACACCTCGTGATACCGAAGGTTGTTCTCCATGAACAGCGCCACGACATCACCGGGAACCAAACCCTGACTCTGGAACAGCCGGGCAAGACGAATACTTCGCTCGTTGAGCTCGCCGTACGTCAGCGATTCGCCAGATGGCAGCATGATCGATGCGACCTTGCTGGGATCTTGTGCGGCATGAATGGCCATTGGCATGACTGGGTCCCCTGGAGATACTTGGTAAGCGTCGATTCGGAAGATAGTGCACCGGGGCCGTAGCGTCGAAACCATGATGGAGATGCCGAACGGAACTGTTGACCTAGAAGTGGCCAATGGGGTGGCCACGATCACCCTGAACCGACCCGAGTCGTTGAACTCCATGAACAACCATTTGATGGACGACATCCGCACCGCAATCGAAACGGCCGAAGCCGACGAGTCCGTGGGTGTGGTGGTGCTAACCGGCAACGGGCGTGGGTTCTGTTCTGGCGCCGATCTAAACACGGTGGGTGGACCCGACGCGGACCACGGCGATGATTCTGGTTCGGCGAGTGTCACCGATGGCATGGACGACCATTTCAACCCCACGATGCGTGCAATCAAGAACTGTGCGGTGCCAACGGTGGCCCGAATCAACGGGGTCGCTGCTGGCGGGGGGCTGGGCCTGGCACTGGCATGTGATATCGCCGTCGCCGCTGACTCGGCATTCTTTGTAGCCACCTTTGGCCCGAAATTGGGCATCGTGCCAGATCTTGGATCGACCTGGAGTCTCCCGCAGAAGGTCGGCGTCGCTCGAGCCCGGGCGATGGCGATGCTGGGTGAACGCATCACGGCCCGCCAAGCCCAGGACTGGGGCCTGATCTATTCGGCGGTTGCCGACGATGAACTCGACGTCGAAGTCGAACGTGTGACAGCGATCCTGCGTCCGACATCTGGTGAGGCAATGCAACGCATTCGCTCATCGCTCGAGAGTGCTTCGCAGCGTTCCTTTAGCGAGCAGCTCGACGTCGAACGGGATCACCAAGCTGTGCTCATCCCCATGAACATGATCGAAGGTGCGACAGCATTTCTCGAAAAGCGAGAGCCTCGCTTTCGTTAATGGCGGTAGCGCTCGGACAACAATGACTCAACTCTGTTGTTGACAGGGCTGTCTGTGACGTTTCGACGATGCCTGAAGTGGATGGCAAGAATCAGCGAATTCCCCAGCTCCGAAGAGAAGGCTTGGCCCCATCATTCGAATACCAAGGAGAGCAACAGAACGCAACAGGAAGCCCAGGGGCTGACACCCATGACCGAACTGTGTCGTGCGCTTATGAATTCGTGAGGTGCGGGCGTCTAACGTTGCAGTATGAGTGATCGACCGCAGACCCATCGGCGTGTTGTCAGCTATATCGACAAGTCACGCGAGTTCTACTCCGCCCACGGTTACGGCGAGCCCTACCAGTGGGCGAGCTACGACGATGTGCCGTTCGTGAAATGGTCCGACGTTGGCATCGATTTGTCCGATGCAACGGTCGGTGTTGTGACCACGACGTTTCCTGCGGTATTCACGGCCCCCAAGAAGGTCTATCGACAACCGTCGAGCCCCGTTCCCGACGCCATGTTCACCAAGGACCTGTCGTGGGACAAGGATGCAACCCACACCAACGACGTAGGCTCCTTCCTGCCTCTGGCTGCGCTTCATTCACTCGCTGACGACGGCGTGATCGGCCGTGTCAGCGATCGCTTCTACGGCGTGCCCACGGAGTACTCTCAGCGTCGAACCCACGCCGATGCAGCACAAATCGTGGCCTGGGCCAAAGAAGACGACGTCGATGTCATGGTGTTGGTGCCGCTTTGACCGGTCTGTCATCAGACCGTGAGTCTGATCGCACGTCATCTCGAAGAAGCTGGTATCGCTACTGTGATTATCGGTTGCGCCCAAGACATTGTCGAAACCGCAGGAGTCCCTCGGTTTGTCTTCGTTGACTATCCGTTGGGTAATCCTGTCGGACGCCCCGGCGAGGTCGCTGAGCAGCGCAGCACGGTCGAGGCAGCGCTTGAGCTGGTCTCGACGGCAGTAGCTCCGCGTATGACCCGGCGCATGGCCCACACATGGGGCAGCGACGAATGGCGGGCGGTGTATATGCACGTGGGTGATGACAACCGCGCGGAGCTTGCCGAAGCCGGGCGACTGCGACAAGAGAAACAAGCAGCTCGCAGAGTCAAGGCGAAGGGTTAGGGCGACCGTTATGGCGAATGAACACGGGCTCTTACCAAAGGCCGATGTGGCTGGACTGTCCGACGAGTTGGCACACCGCCGCGACGTCTGGTTCGACAAGGCCTACGAAGACGACAATCTGTTCCTGACACTTGCTCAGCGGCCCGAGGTCCTGCGCATGTTCCTGGATTGGACGGCGTTCATCTACACCGATAAGTCGTCCCTCGACCCGGGAATGGTCGAGCTCTGCCGTATACGACTGGCACATCGCAACGAGTGTGTGCATTGAAGCAGCGTCAAGAGTTCATCGTTGATGGACACACAACTCGACGACAACATGGTCGCTGCAGCGCTCGGTGATCTAACTCAACCAGACCTACCACCAGCAACGGTCATGGCTTTGCGTCTTGCCGATGTCCTGACCAGCGACAGCCCGGTCGTGACCCCTGAGTTCAAGGCCGACCTCGCCGAGCACTTTAGCGATGATCAGATTCTCGAACTTGGGTCAGCGCTGGCAGTTGCGTCGGGCTGGCAACGTTTCATCGAAGCCTTCGGCATCCGCCCTGATTCTTGGACGTCTGACGCGGCACCCGTCAGACGACCTGGTAACGACTGATCGGTACCGACCAACGAACTCGCGTGGATGACCCGGGGTTGTTGTCAGCAGCCCCGGCTCAACACCGACGCCGACCAGATCCGCCGGATTACTGGTAGCTCTTGAGTTCAGCCAAAGCCGCTTCGGCGCGGTGGATCGAGTTGTCGACCCGGTCTCGGAACATGGCAAGCTCTTCGGCATCGATGGCCTTCTGGCCGTTCTTGTACCGGGCGTAGACGCCATGCAGGATGCAGGCTGTCTTGAACCGGTTGAACGCTTGGTAATACGGCAAGTCCCCGAGATCGCGGCCGGTCTTCTCGGCGTACCGATTAATGATGAACGCACGGTCAGGGAAGCCAGGAGCCAGAGTGGGAGCGTCGGCCGTATCGAGAAGGTCATCATCGGCCTGGAGCCAGGCGTTCAGCGAGTAGCCAAAGTCGGCCAATGGGTCACCCAGGGTGGCGATCTCCCAGTCGACGACGGCCGCGACCTTGGCGTCGCTGCCGACCATCACATTATGGGTGCCGTAATCGCCATGGACCAGAACTGCCGGACCTTGCTCGGGCACGGTGGCCACCAGCAGATCATGCAGCTCATGAATCTTGGGGTTATCGATCTCGGCGTGTTCGATCGACGCATTCCATGACCGGTACCAGGTCTTGATCTGGCGAAGGACGTAGTCCTCCTTGCGGCCCAAGTCGCTGAGCCCGATCTCGTCGGGGTCGAGCGAATGCAACGCTGCCAGGGTGTCGATCCACGACTCAGCCATGGTCTGGCGGTCTGGTTCGGCAATGTAGGCCTCGACATCCTCGGCGTTGTACACCGCGTTGCCCTCGACCAAACCCATCACGTAGAAGTGAGCGCCAGTGACGTCGGGGGTCTCGCAGAACGCGAGCGGCTCGGCCACTGGCACCGGTGTAGGCCAGAGCGCAGAGATACACGACCACTCACGGCCCATGTCATGCGCCTTGGGCAAGAGTTCACCCATAGGCGGACGACGGATAACCGCAGAACGACCACCGTTCGCCGAGTCGATGCGATAGGTCAGGTTCGAATGGCCGCCCTCGAGTTTGGTCCACACGAACGGTGGCTCGAGCGAGTCGACATGTTCGTCAACCCAGGCTTCGACCTTGGCCACGTCGTAGCCAATGATCTGTGCATCTTCGCCAGGAACCTCGTCTCCGGTAACCATGTTGGTCAGCCGCCCATCGACCCGAAGGTCTTGCCTTCGGCTGCGAGCTTCTCGAGCAAGGGCGAGATCTTCCAGTGATCACCCTCGAGTGTCTCGCCATACTTCTTGATCTTGGCGACCACATTGTCGAGGCCCATGGTGTCGGCCCAGAACATGGGGCCACCGGTGTAGACCGGCCAGCCGTAACCATTGATCCAGATCACATCGATGTCGCTTGGGCGAATGGCGATGCCTTCTTCGAGAATCTTGGCGCCTTCGTTCACCATTGGTAGCAAACAACGCTCAAGGATTTCTTCGCTGGTGAAGCTGTGCTGAGCGAAGCCCTTGCTTGTTCCGAAGTCAGCAATCATCTGCTCGACCTCGGGGTCTGGTGTCTTGGCCCGGGTCTTCGGGTCGTAGGTGTAATAACCCTTGCCGTTCTTCTGACCCTTGCGGCCGCTCTCGTTCATGAGTTCGCGGACCGAGGAACTGGTCGATGTCTCGGCCTTCCAACCAATATCGAGGCCCGCCAGGTCGCTCATGGCGAATGGCCCCATGGGGAAGCCGAAGTCGAACAACACATCGTCGACCTGTGCCGGGGTGGCGCCTTCGAGGCTCATAACATCGGCTTCGATGCGGCGCATGGCCAGCATGCGGTTGCCGACGAAACCTTTACAGACGCCGACCAGGGCCGGGATCTTGCCGATCTTCTTCGCGATCGCCATGGAGGTAGCAATGACCTCGTTTGATGACTCGTCGCCACGAACGACTTCGAGCAGCTTCATGACGTTGGCAGGGGAGAAGAAGTGCAGGCCAATGACACTTTCTGGCCGAGAGGTGACCGAAGCGATCTCATTTACATCGAGTGCCGAGGTGTTCGATGCCAGCAAGGCTCCTGGCTTACAGATCTCGTCGAGCTGGCGGAAGATCGACTTCTTCAGCTCCATGTCTTCGAACACGGCCTCGATGATCATGTCGCACTCGGCGAAGTTACCCATGTCGGTTGAACCGGAGATGAGGCCCATGCGGGTCTCCACATCGTCGGAGCTGATACGACCCTTTGATGCGGTGCGTTCGTAGTTACCGCGGACCACACCAAGGCCACGCTGCAATGCATCGTCGGTCTGCTCCACGATGTTCACGGGGATACCAGCGTTGGCGAAGTTCATGGCGATACCGCCGCCCATGGTGCCAGCGCCCAAGATGCCAACACTGTTGATCTCGATCTGAGGAGTGTCCTTGGGGACATCGGGCACCTTGGCTGCCTGGCGCTCAGCGAAGAAGTAATAGCGTTGTGCAGCCGACTGGGTGCCGGTCATGAGCTCGGTGAACAGCTCACGTTCACGCTTGATGCCCTCGTCGAATGGCAGGTTGACCGCTGCTTCGATGCACTGGATGTTGTATTCCGGTGCCAGGAAGTTGCGAGTTTTGCGGGCGATGCCAGCCCGGAACTCGTCGAAGATCGCTGGATTGGCTTTGGCATCGGCCAGTTTCTCGTCGAAGTCGCGGATGCGCACGAGCGGCAGACCCTCGGCCACAACCTTCTCGGCGAATGCAATGGCACCAGCAGCCAGGTCATCCACGATCTCGCTGATCAAGCCGCATTCCAGAGCCTCGTCGGCACCGATAGGGTCACCCGACGTCATCATCTGGAGCGCCTTGGCCACGCCAGTTACACGGGGAAGACGCTGGGTGCCACCGGCACCAGGAAGCAGGCCGAGTTTGACTTCAGGAAGTCCAAACTTTGCGGTGGCAATGCCGACTCGGTAATGCGCAGCCATTGCGGTCTCGAGGCCACCGCCAAGGGCAGTGCCATGGATAGCGGCAACAACTGGCTTGGTTGAGTTCTCCATTGCGGCTTGGGCCTCTTGCAATGACTTACCCTGAGCAGCGCCGCCGAACTCGGTGATGTCGGCGCCAGCGATAAACGTGCGGCCGTCGCAGATCAGCACAATTGCGTTGACGCTGTCGTCCGCAATCGCCGCTTCCATACCGTCGACGATCCCCGTCCGTACATGGTGGCTCAGTGCATTCACTGGCGGATTATTGACCGTAATGACCGCCACGGCACCATGGTTCTCGATCGATACGGACTCGGTCAGTGCTGCCATGTTGGCTCCTTGTTCAGCGGGTGGGGCTCGCTTCGGCGCGGCCCCCTACAAACTCGTTCGGTGCACAAACTTACGGCCTGGACACGCCGACCAGAGAATTTGGGCAAGCGAATTTCGTGAACCGCCTTGCTCGTTCGAGGCAACCGAATCGTCCGACGACCACGAGACTGTCACTGTCTCTCGGTCTCACAAGCACTGTGTCGCGGTCCCACAAGTTGGATCAGGATCAAGACTGAATAAGGATGCGCAAATTCATGCGACACAGTCTCTAGTCTGAAAGCGTCGCAATGGGCCCCAACAAAGGCGTTGATCCCGCATGAATCAATCTTCCGACCAGGTTCTGAACTCCTGGATCCAAGGCGAGGAACTCGCCGAGGCCATGGTTCCCATGATCGGTTCGCTGTATCGAGAGCGCGACATCGTCGTCTCTATCTATGGGCGACCGTTGGTGCGGCAATCATCCACGAACATCGTGAAGGCGCATCGATATGCGCGCCAGATCATCGACCGCGAGCTGCCGATTGCCGAGAGCCATGCGGTGCTTTCCGCCATCGCGACTCGGCCACTCGACTCGGCTCGCGTTGATCTCGGAAAGCTGACCACTGGTTTTGCCCAAGACGGCAACGGCCGCTCGATCGACGAATATCTCGACGAGGTGCTGGCCCCGATCTCTTCAGGTTCCGGTCGGCTGCTCAGCGAACCAACCGATGTTGTGCTCTACGGCTTCGGTCGTATTGGGCGTTTGCTCGCTCGGATCTTGATCGAACGCACCGGCAGTGGCGAGAAGCTGCGGCTGCGCGGCATCGTGCTTCGCCCTGGTGATGCCGGTGATGCCGAGAAGCGTGCCAGCCTGCTCCGACGTGACTCGGTCCATGGCCCGTTTACCGGCACCATCAAGGCCGATTCCGAAAAGAACCAGATCATTGCCAATGGAAACGCGATCCAGCTGATCTATGCCAAGTCGCCAAGCGAAGTCGACTACACCGCCTACGGTATCGACAACGCGATCGTGGTCGACAACACCGGTATCTGGCGCGACGAAGAGGGCCTCGGTCAGCATCTCGCAGCAAAGGGCGTCAAACGTGTGCTGCTGACCGCCCCCGGCAAGGGTGCGATCAAGAACATCATCTACGGCGTGAACGATGGTGAGATCACGGAATCAGATCGAGCGCTAAGCGCTGCGTCGTGCACGACGAATGCGATCGTGCCGGTGCTCAAGGCAATGCACGACGAATACGAAGTCATCAGCGGCCACCTCGAGACGGTCCACGCCTATACCAACGATCAGAACTTGACCGACAACTATCACAACAAGGCACGGCGAGGCCGCAGTGCGCCTCTTAACCTCGTGATCACCGAAACCGGTGCAGCGACTGCGGTAGCCAAGGCACTACCCGAATTGGCTGGCCGGCTCACCGGTAACGCGATCCGAGTGCCGACCCCCAACGTCTCGCTCGCGATCTTAAACCTTGAGCTGGGAACCGCGGCCGATCGCGACACGATCAACGACTACCTGCGACGGCTTTCGGTCGACTCCGCGTTGCGCGATCAGCTCGACTACACATCGTCGGAAGAAATCGTGTCGAGCGACCTGGTGGGTTCGGATCGAGCCGGAATCGTTGATTCGAAGGCCACGATCGTTAATGGTTCGCGGTGTGTGCTCTACGTCTGGTACGACAACGAGGCTGGTTACAGCTATCAAGTTGTGCGCATTGTGCAAGAGCTTGCTGGCCTGACCTATCCCTCTGTCCCGTAGGAACCCCGGCTGCACAACATCTACGCTGGCATCATGACCAGCGCGCGCCCTACTGATTCTGTGTACGACGAAACCCACGATCTGTTTCGTCAATCGTTTCGCTCATTTGTTGTGGCGGAGATGACGCCTCATGTCGAACAGTGGGAGAGTGACGGCATCATGGATCGCCAGGTGTATGCCAAGGCGGGCGAACATGGTTTCGTCGGTATGGCGATTCCCGAAGCGCACGGCGGCGGCGGAAGCGACGACTTCCGATTTAATGCGATTGTCGCCGACGAGCTGGCGGCTGCCAATATCGGTGGTGGTGGTCTCGGCCTCACGTTGCACAACGACATCACAACGCCGTACTTTGTCGAATACTGCAACACCGAGCAGGCCCAACGGTGGCTTCCGGGTATTGCCTGTGGCGAATTGATCACGGCGATCGCGATGACCGAACCGGGGACCGGTTCTGACCTGGCATCGGTGACAACCACTGCAGTTCGCGACGGCGACGAGTACGTGTTGAACGGCGCGAAGACCTTCATCACGAACGGCATCAACTCCGACCTGGTCATCGTTGTTTGCAAGACGACGTCCGACGGCGGCCATGGAGGCATGTCGCTCCTCGTCGTCGAGCGGGGGATGGCAGGTTTCGAGCGTGGTCGCAACCTCGACAAGGTCGGCCAGCACTCGGCCGACACGTCGGAGCTGTTCTTCAGCGATGTTCGGGTGCCGGTAGCGAACCTGTTGGGCGACGAAGGACGAGCGTTTGATTATCTCTCGTTCAACTTGGCACAAGAGCGGCTGTCGATCGGACTGTATGGTTTGTACGTGGCCCGTGCCGCTCTCGGCTGGACCACTGAATACGTCAAGGAGCGCACCGCGTTCGGCCAGCCGCTCGCCAAGTTCCAAAACACCAAGTTCGAACTGGCCCAGCTCGCCACCGAAATAGCGGTCAGCGGTCCATTCATGGATCAGTGTTTGATGAAACTGAACGACGGCGCGTTAACCCCGACAGACGCAGCGATGGCGAAGTTGTGGGGCACCCAATTGCAGAATCGCGTCACCGATCATTGCCTGCAATTGTTCGGGGGTTACGGCTTCATGAGCGAATACCCAATCTCTCGGGCGTGGGTCGATGCCCGAGTGTGCACCATTTATGGCGGCACGTCTGAGATCATGAAGACCATCATCTCGAAGGAAGTGCTCGCCTAGGCGACTCCTCCTCCACCACAAACGAGGATCTATGAAGCTTGCAAACGTCGAAGGACGAGCCTGTGTCGTTACCGACCAAGGTGGTTTCGATGTCGCCACCGCGTCGTCGGGCCATTTCTCTTCGCTGGTAGACGATCTGATCCCACTGCTGGAGGAACTCAGCGCGTGGGCGGCAGCAGAACAGCCGCAACTAGATCCCGCATTGTCAACTGCGACGCTTCAGGAAGATCTCGGTCGGCTTGGCCCTCCGGTTACGCGACCTGTTCAGGTTTTTGCGATTGGTCTGAACTATGCCGACCATGCTGATGAAACTGGCATGGAACTGCCGGAACAACCAATGGTGTTCACGAAGTGGACCTCATCACTTGCTGGCCCAGGTGCAGTGGTGTCGCTACCGGCTGACACCGTGGATTGGGAAGTGGAGCTCGTAGCGGTGATTGGGCACGGCGGCCGTGATATCGCTGCAGCAGACGCGTTCGCTCATATCGCTGGGTATTGCGTTGGCCAGGACATCAGCGAACGGCGGCTACAGATGGCGAGCATCCCGGCTCAGTTCAGCTTGGCGAAGAGCCTGCGGAACTTCTCGCCTGTGGGCCCGTGGCTGACGACATCTGACGAGGTGGGGGACCCAATGGATCTGGCCATCGGCTGCGAGCGCGATGGCGAAGTGCTGCAGCAGTCGCGAACCTCGAGCTTGATCTTCGATATTCCGACACTCGTCGAGTACCTGTCCGCCCGGGTGGAACTTCTGCCAGGCGACATGATTTTCACCGGCACACCAGACGGCGTTGGGGTTGGCCGCCGACCTCGAGTATTCATCGAAGCCGGATGGACGATCACGTCAGAGATCGAGGGGCTGGGCTATATGCGTACCACGTTCGTGGACGACGACAAGGGTTAGCCGCAAAGGGTTAGTTAGAACGCGAACCGCTCGAGAGGGTTGGCGGTGTTGCTGGTGGCTAACTGCGCATCAGTCAGGTCAATGACCAGGCCGTCCATGAAGAATTCCCATCGACGAGACTTATGCAGCCGAAAGTTATTGAGGCACTCCACCGTGTCAATAAGGATTGGCACACATTCGCCTCGGTAGTCACCGGAGTAGTGAATCGAAGGCCCAATAACGTGTAGCGGGACACCCAAGAGGTGGTTGAGGATGCGTACAAGTGGCTTCTCGACTGCAGCAACCAACACTGTCGCATGCTGGTTCTGGAGCCCGAACCGCAAGAATTCCCGGCTTAGTAGTGCAAGTGCTCGATAGTGCGGCGTGTCGGTACCGACAGCGAGCCGTGATATCTCGGCCACGCTGTTTTTGGCCGCCTGGAGCCTGCCGAGCATGTCGGGAAAGATTGGATGGTGCTCGAGCATTGGTAAACCAGCTGCGGCTCGCACTATCCGAGCAGTGGCCTGAATCTCATCGTCGTGGTTGTAGAGCCCAAAGTAGGTGCTCAGCTCAATGGACGGGTCCGGGGCCAGCATCTTCGGTAATTCGACGAGTATTCCGCTCTCGAAGTACCGGTTGATTTGGAACAGGCGTAAGCGGTCGATCTCTGCGCGGTCGAAAACGACACGCGGGGCAAGTTCTGATAGGTCAGTGACCGTGTCCATAGCGCCCCTCGGATTGGTGCTAGTTGGGTCTGTAGGACCATAGTGTGGCACCAATCACGCCAAGAACAACAATAATCACCCAATGTGGGCAAAAAACATGCTCATAGTGAACATTTGAACACACAACTTGTGCGCTTCGGTTGCGACAGGAAATCACGTCCGGACGTGTCAGTCCCGCATTCCGTCCCTGGCGCTTCCGATCGAGGCAAGAAATCGCCCGACAGCGATGTCATCGAGTGGCTTGTCGTAGTCGAAATCATCACGGCAGGCGTCGAATACCGCACGATCTATAGCAACGGTCTCGTCCCAAGCCGGACTCTGGCGTAGATCTTGATGTTCGTTCAGAATGCGGGCCTGAATAACCTTTGTGGTCTCGTTGCCAGGGACCATGCGCACATAATCACGAACCATGTTCAGGTCAGAGTCGGCCGAGGCGACGATTACACAGTCGAGATCTTCGCGAGTACACATGACGAGCGCGTCGAGAGCAAGCCAGACGTCGATGCCCTTTTCTTGGCCCCGGTTCCGCGATTTGACCCGGGCTTTGGTGACCTCACCCTGGCTCTTTCGCGGGTCGCCGAGGTCGCGATCGCGTATGGTCCATTCCCAGTGATACCGGAGCGGCTTCTCCAGCACCACCACGTCGGTCGTGACCATGAGGTCATGACGTCGCCGTTCTCTTTCGTAGCGATCTGGGTCGAGTTCAGCCGATGGAATACCGGTCGCGTAACGAACCTCGACCAGTTCGTCGTCGCCGGCAAGCGCACGGGCGAGCAACAGCGGATGCATGTTGCCGTGCCCGAACGCATAACGAGCGCCGATCGTGACGTTCTGGCCGTCGATAAAGACTCCTACTCGCAGGTCAGTGGCTCCCGAGTCGCTGGCCGAGGATCATCTTGCCGGCCTAGCCCTTGCGCAGCTCTCCGGCCACGGTCCATTGGCGTCTCCGCCGAGAGCGCCTGCGAGTTCTTCGATCATGGGTGGCATGTCAGGACTAATTCTTCTCGTAGGAGAGGCGTCTGCGAGCGTACACAACAGTGGCGCCCGTTTTCCTGATAGCCACGAACCAGCAGCGCCTCCAGGTGGTTTCGATCGGAACAGCGTTTCGGAGCGGAACAGTCGATAGGAACGGGTCAACAGCGTTGTTTGGCAATAGGGCTGCGTTGCCCGGCCCTAAGGTACGAGGGTGACATCACCGATACTGCAGACCGTGGAGCTTGGCTCCCAGTGGCCGACACTGGACCCGTTCCTCTTCTGTGCCCATCATCTCGATCACTATCCGTCCGCCGATGGTGAGCTAGGACCAGCGGCATCACTTGACGGACGTCAGATTGGGCAGGATTTCGCCGGTGTCGATGGATGGAATATGTACCACGGGTCGACCGTGCCTGGATTCCCGCAGCACCCACATCGTGGCTTTGAGACGGTTACCTACGTGCGGCAAGGCTGGTGTGACCATTCCGACTCCCTCGGCGCTCGAGCCCGGTTCGGCGAAGGTGATGTGCAATGGCTTACGGCAGGGTCGGGCATCGTGCACAGCGAGATGTTCCCGCTGTTCGCCGTGGATGCACCGAACCCGTTGCACTTGTTTCAGATCTGGCTGAATCTGCCGGCGGCCAACAAGATGGTGGACCCGTACTACTCCATGTTGTGGTCCACCGACCTACCCGTTGTGCAACCGAACGACGGCGTCGAAGTCACCGTGATCACCGGTGCACTCGAAGGACACAACCCTCCGACCCCGCCGCCAGACTCGTGGGCAGCCCAACCCGCGAGTGATGTCGCCATCTGGCATCTGCAGTTCGCGCCAGGCAGCACATGGGAATTGCCATCGGCGCCCGACGGTGTTGGACGGGTGTTGTATTTGTTCGAGGGCGAAGAACTCCTCATCGACGGTCACGCCATCAATGCGAACACCGGGGCGGTGCTTGATGTGGATCGCCCGATAGCGCTCTCAACATCACAAGGTGCCGAGTGTTTAGTCCTGCAAGGACGGCCAATTGGCGAGCCTGTCGCCCAACATGGACCCTTCGTCATGAACACCCGTGCCGAGATTGAACAGGCATTTCAGGACTACCAAAGGACCGGCTTTGGGGGCTGGCCATGGCCCAGCGACGATCCCGTTCATGGCCTCGAGAAAGAACGGTTCGAGGACAAACAACATTCTGGGCTCTAAGTCGCACTAGATTCGGCTGCATCATGACTGATGACGCATCGATTATCTACACCCTGACCGACGAGGCTCCAGCACTAGCGACACGTTCGCTGCTGCCCATCGTCGAGGCGTTTGCAAGTGCTGCAGGTGTCTCTGTCACCACACGCGATATCTCCCTTGCGGGACGCATATTGGCCAACTTCAACGAGTGGTTGCCACCTGAGCAACAGACTCCCGACGCCTTGGCTGAATTAGGCGAACTGGCAAAGACCCCGGCAGCCAACATCATTAAGCTGCCCAACATCAGCGCCTCGGTTCCACAGCTCAAGGCTGCGGTAGCCGAATTGCAGGCGCAGGGGTATGCGCTTCCTGAGTACCCTGATGATCCTGAGACCGACGACGAAGCCAAGATCCGGACTCGTTATGACAAGGTCATGGGCAGCGCGGTTAACCCGGTTTTACGCGAAGGCAACTCTGACCGACGTGCCCCGGCAGCGGTCAAGAAATACGCCCAGGCCAACCCTCACTCGATGGGTGCCTGGTCGTCAGACTCGCAGAGCCACATCGCAACAATGAGTGCGGGCGACTTCCGCCACAACGAGAAGTCGGTCACCGTCGCTCAAGCCACAACCGCTCGAATCGAGTTCGTCGGAGCGAATGGCACCGAGGTCTTCAAGGAAGTGCCGCTACTCGAAGGGGAAATCATCGATGGCACATTCATGTCGAAGTCGGCGCTCGACGCATTCCTAGCAGCCGAAGTTGCCGATGCCAACGAGTCGGGCGTGCTCTTCTCGTTGCATATGAAGGCCACGATGATGAAGGTTTCTGACCCAATCATCTTCGGTCACGGTGTGCGTGCGTATTTCAGTGAATTGTTTGCCAAGTACGGCGAGGTGCTGGACGAGGCAGACGCTGACCCCAACAACGGTTTTGGCAACGTCGTCGCCGCACTCAGCGGCCTCGACGATGCCACTCGACAATCAATCGAAGCCGAGATCGCAGCTGCCTACGACCGTGGTCCTGGTCTGGCCATGGTCGACAGTGACAAGGGCATCACCAACCTGCACGTACCTAGCGACGTGATCATCGATGCATCGATGCCGGCCATGATTCGGACATCGGGCCAGATGTGGAACGCTGCTGGCGAACTGCAAGATGCCAAAGCTGTCATACCTGACAGCAGTTATGCCGACCTGTATTCGGCCACGTTCGATCATTGCAAGGCCCACGGTGCGTTCAATCCCGTGACCATGGGAACCGTGCCGAACGTTGGTCTCATGGCGCAGAAGGCCGAAGAGTACGGATCACACGACAAGACGTTCGAGCTCAAGGAAGCCGGAACGATGCAGATCGTCGATGCCGATGGCACCGTGCTCACGTCGCATCAGGTTGAGCGTGGCGATATCTGGCGAGCTTGTCAGGTCAAGGATCTACCGATTCAGGACTGGGTCAAGCTTGCGGTCAACCGCGGCAGGGCGACCGGGTGGCCGACAGTGTTTTGGCTCGATGCAGAACGGGCCCATGATGCCCAACTCATCGTCAAGGTTGAGCGTTACCTCGCCGATCATGACACCGACGGTCTTGACATAAGAATCATGAACGTGGCCGATGCTTCGACGTTCACCCTGGAACGAGCCCGAGCTGGCGAGAACACGATCTCGGTCACCGGTAACGTCCTGCGCGACTACTTGACCGACCTCTTCCCAATCTTGGAACTTGGCACAAGCGCGAAGATGCTTTCGATTGTGCCGCTCATGAACGGTGGCGGCCTTTTCGAAACCGGCGCTGGTGGCTCTGCACCGAAACATGTCCAACAGTTTGAACAAGAGAATCATCTGCGATGGGATTCGCTGGGGGAGTTCCTAGCCCTGTCGGTATCGCTGGACCACCTGGGTGAGGTCTTCGACAACCCGGCCGCTCGTATGCTCGGCGAGACCCTCGACGCAGCAACCGAACAAGTGCTGCTGAACCGAAAGTCGCCATCACGCAAGGTGAACGAACTCGACAATCGCGGCAGTCACTTCTACCTGGCCATGTATTGGGCGCAGGCGCTCGCCGACCAGACCGACAACTCCGAGGTGGCAGCCAAGTTCGCGCCTTTAGCGGTGGCTTTGGCAGCCAGCGAGACCGCCATTGTTGACGAACTCAATGCAGTGCAAGGCCAACCGATGAACATTGGCGGTTACTACGCACCCGACGAAGCATTGGCCACTGCAGCTATGCGGCCCAGCGCGACGCTCAACACCTTGCTCGCCGACTTCATCGCCTGATGGCGTCGGTTTCTCTGCCGATCGACACCACACAAATTTTGGCACCTGATCTCGTCGAGATCAACCGGCTTCCAGCTCGTGCACCCCTGATGGGTTACGACTCTGCCGACGAGGCCAGGAACGGCAGTGAAACCCCATGGAGACTCTCACTCGATGGCCGATGGCATTTCCGGCTACTCGATAGCCCAGAACATCTACCGCCAACCTGGCCCGCACAATCCACCACACTCGCTCGGGCATGGAACTCAGTCGACGTGCCAGGCTGCTGGACTCGCCAGCGAGTCGGTGATTTGCCGCACTACACCAACATCATCATGCCGTGGCCGGGGCTCGACGCTCCGGCAACACCCAAACTGAATCCGACTGGGCTGTATCACCGTTCCGTCGAAGTCCCCGGGGCCTGGCTCGATCGCACCGTAGTCCTGCACCTGGGCGGTTTCGAGAGTGTGGCCATGGTGTGGTGCAACGGCGACTTCATCGGTATGGGGAAAGACAGTCGATTGCCGTCGGAGTTCGACGTCACCGGTTCGCTAGTCGCTGGCCGGAACACGATCGACATCATGGTGATTCGTTACAGCGACGCCACCTGGATCGAAGATCAGGATCACTGGTGGCATGCCGGGTTACATCGCAGCGTGTTTCTTGAAGCCCGTGCCCTGGCTCGGATCGACGATGTAGCCACCCAAGCTGACTACGACGCCGAGACCGGACTCGGTGCTCTCCACATCGAGGCTCACGCGTGTGGTGGCGACGACTATTGGGTCCGTGCCACCTTGTTCGATGGCGATGATCAGTTGGCGACGGCTATCTCGGCCGTGCCAACGGTGCCGTCAGGTGAACCACTCGATCAACTGATCGCTGCCTACTCGTACAACGGGCGTGTCGCCTCGCTCGACCTTGACGGCGTCGCTATCGAGCCGTGGACCGCAGAAACCCCCCGGCTCTATCGCGTCGTTGTCGCACTGGTGGATCGCTTCGATAGGGCGTTGCATGCCACCGCTCTCACCGTCGGCTTCCGACGGGTCGAAGTGCGAGACCGCCGATTCCTGGTGAACGGCAGGCCGGTCGTGCTGCTGGGTGTGAACCGACACGACCACCATCCGGTCACCGGCAAGGTCCAGACGCTCGAGGATTTGCGCGAAGACCTACTCGGCATGAAGCGTCACAATATGAACGCGGTGCGGTGCGCCCACTACCCAAACGATCACCGGTTGCTCGATTTGTGCGACGAGCTGGGTATGTACGTCATCGACGAAGCGAACATCGAGAGCCATGGGCGGCTTCGTTCAGTGGCCGACGACACCCGTTACTTAGGGGCCTTCATCGATCGGGTCAAACGTATGGTGCTGCGCGACCGCAATCACGCATGTGTGATCATGTGGTCCTTGGGTAACGAGTCGGGTCACGGCGCAGCGCACGACGCAAGTGCTGCCTGGGTGCGAGCGGTCGATAGCACCAGGCCACTGCACTACGAGGGGGCGATCCAACGCCGCTTCGACGTGAACACCCGGGATAGCTCAAGAATGCTCCAGACCCCGAGTGCTCGTGAGCGTCTGGTCACCGATGTCGTATGCCCCATGTACACACCGATCGACGACATCGTGGCTTGGGCACAGTGGGCCGAAGACAGCGGCGACGATGACCGACCACTGATCATGTGCGAATACAGCCATGCCATGGGCAATTCGAACGGCTCGGTAGCCGACTACGCCCAAGTATTCTTCGACGAGCCTGCGTTGGCCGGTGGCTTCATCTGGGATTGGCGCGATCAGGGTTTGCACGAAGTCGACGACCAAGGACGCGCCTACTGGGCTTACGGTGGCCATTTCGGCGACGAGCCCAACGATGCCAACTTTTGCATTAACGGCCTCGTCGGTCCCGATGGTGAACCACATCCCGGGTTGACCGAGGTTGCCTGGGCCTACCGCCCGGTCACGGTCACGCCGGTGCGTGGTCGCCGAGTGCGTGTGAGTAACCGCCGAGCCTTCGCATCGCTCGAGGATCTCGCTGCGAGTTGGACGTTGCTGATTGACGGTCACGCTGTCGAGAGCGCTGCCCTTGATGTCGACGTCGCTGCCGGCGACTCCACCGTTCTATCGATCCCGACCACGACTGAGCTTGCGGAGAATCAAGACGCACGACTGCACGTGCTGTGGCACCAACGGGCAGACACACCGTGGGTCGACGCCGGGCACCTGGTGGCCTGGGACGACATCCCATTGCGGACCGTCGAGAACACGGCGGTCACACCCCAGGTCAAGCGCTCCACGCTTCTCACAGGTGGCGGCACCATCCGTGTGGGCGAAACGTCGCTGTCATGGGATGCCATGGGAACCATTGCACTCGTCGTCGATGGAATCGACGTTGGTCTCACCGACTTCTCGCCAAGCCTGTGGCGGGCACCAACCGACAACGACGGTGTGCGGCATGGTTGGATGAGCGAGGTGTCCGGTGTGCGACCACAGTGGGTTGGTTGGGGCCTAGACACGCTCGCTGTCGAGGTGCAAGACATCACACGAGGCGAGACGACTGATGGCGCAAGTGTCATCAGCTTCACCCGTTCCATCACCGGTGACGACGCTGCCGCACTGGCGACGAGCCAGTTCGTCATCGACCACGAAGCGGTCGTGCTCCACGAGATTGTCGAAGTCCCAGTCGCGTGGACGGATCTACCGCGAGTGGGCACCCGCTTCGAGGTCTCACCACGATTCGATCGCCTGGCCTGGTTCGGTCGTGGTCCTCACGAGACCTATCCCGATCGTAAGGCCTCGGGTCGTACCGGCATCTGGGAAAGCCTGGTAGCAGATCAGTACCACGCTTTTGTTGTGCCCCAAGAACATGGCGCCCACGCCGACACCCGATGGTTCACATTGACCGACCACCATGGCAATGGCCTCCGGGTGAGCGGTCATGTGCCGATGTCGTTCAGCGCCCGTTTCGAACATGACACGACACTGGCGGCCGCATCGACCATCGCCGACGTGGAACAATCTGACACCATCGAAGTTCATGTCGATGCTGGCGTCCGCGGGCTCGGCACCGCAGCATGTGGTCCGGACTGTCTGCCCGAATACCGGCTCGGATCAGGCACGTATCAGCGGACTACCACCTTCCAAGCAGAACGGCCCCATTTATGACTGATTACGCAGAGCTTGCTGGCCACGACGGTGCGCGGGCGCGTTTCCACTTGGCCGTTCCTGTCAATGATCTTGCGGCTGCCGCTGATTTCTATGGCAACACACTCGGGTGTGAACGGGGCCGAGAAGCTGAACAATGGATCGACTGGAATTTGGGCGGCCATCAACTGGTCACACATGTCGTCGAAGGATGGACCGGTGTTGCCGGCACCAATCCGGTCGACGGCAACGACGTCCCGGTGCCCCATTTTGGTGTGCTCATGACGCCAGATGCGTTTGCCACTTTTGCCCGCCGGCTGCAATCAGCAAATGTTGACTTCGTGATCGAACCAACCGTGCGGTTCGCAGGCCAGGTGGGCGAGCAGCACACCATGTTCTTCCTCGACCCGTCAGGCAACGCGCTCGAGTTCAAGGCCTTCGCCGACGACACCCAGGTGTTCGCCCGCTAGCGGGAACTTCCTCGACCGTGCTCGTTCTCGTTGGGATCCTGGCCGTGTCGGCGTTCGTCGTCGGTTATCTGATCTGGTCAGATGGTGGTTTTGTCGCCCAACCTGAACCGGTTGAGATCGTGCACACAATCCCGGGTTTCTCGCTGCGGTTGCCACAAGTGGCCGATGTCCCTGCCTTTCTCAGCATCGCAGGTGAGCCAGAGGCAATGAAGCACCATGGATGGGATACTGCGATGCTTGAATCGTTCGGACATGAGCAGCGTTCGTTAACCCTCGATGCGCTGCAAAAATCGACGATGGTGGCCGAAGCCGATTCTGGCGAAGTCGCCGGATTTACCTGGTGGGGCAGCCGCGCAGGGGACCCGAACCAGATCTCCATCGGGCTGCACATCGGGCAGATTTACGCCGGCCAGGGCGTGGGCACTGGTCTACTGCGTGCAGCAATTCTGGTCGTGCAAGGCGCAGATCTCGAGGCGTGGGTCCGCACAGCAACGACAAATCTTGCAGTGCAAAAGATCATGGAACGATTGGGCTTCTCGCCCGAAGCCGGCATCGAGCCTCACGAAGCACCGAACGGCGAAACGTCCGACTCGCTCTGGTACAAGGTCGGGCTGGGCGCACGGGCGCCCCGGTAGACACTCCGCCACCAGATTACGTGCGCACAGAGCGCGCCAGGCCGGAGCGGGCCCCAGACGCAAATAGGGGCGAAGTACCCCTGCGCCGAGGCCCAACATGGGTCATAGTCGCATCATGGACATCGAGCGCCAAGTGCAGGATCTCACCGAACGTGTGGCCATCTTGGAGGCGGCACTCCTTACGAGGGCTTCGGTCGCGCCCCATCTTGCACCACCACCACCGCCTGGTGCAGTCCCGACTGGTGCGCCGCCCCCATTTTCCTCAGCACCGCCCGGGCCACCAACTGGGCCACAGGTCTCCGCTCTTTCGGCGAACCCATTTGAGTGGGGGATCGAGTCAGTCCTGCGGTGGGCGGGCGTGGCTCTGGTGACGCTCGCTGGCATCTTCCTGGTCAGTACGGCAGTGACCCGAGGCTGGATCGGTCCGGAATTGCAGTTGCTGGGAGCCGCACTCGGCGGCGCCATCTTGCTCGGTGCAGCAGTTCGACTTGCCGACGTTCGCAGGCCTTGGGCACTGGCACTCGGATGTGGCGGCTCGACCGTGTTGATTGCTAGTGCCCTGGCCACCCACGAGTGGCTCGATGTTGTAGGGCCTGGGCCGGCGATTGCGCTCGCGGTGCTTGCAGTTCTTTGTTCGGTCGCGGTCGCACTCCACACCCGGCTCGAAGGTATCGCCCTCGTCGCTGGCGTCGTTGGCATGATTGCCCCGTTCGACACGTTGGACACCTTCGGTGACGAAGCGACCCTGAGCTGGGTCGCTGTATTTGTCCTGGGTTCATCGGCGATCGGTTTGTCCTACCGTTGGCCGGGTTTGCGGCTCATCACTGGATGGCTCGGAGCGTTCGTTCTTATGGTCTATGCCCTGAATGAAGATGCCTACGGGCTGCTTCGAGCGATGGGGTTCGTTGGTACCGCGGTGATCGGCACGACTCTTTGGCTGGCGCCTACGGTGGCCGAACGGCTTGGCACGTCGACGGGATCTGGCAACTGGGGCTCATTCGACTGGACACCGGTGGACTACCGACTCGTCGCCCTCGTCCCTGCCTGGGTGTGGTTGGTGCTTGCCGGCTTGATCTCATTCGCAGAGGATTCAGATGCTGGCATCATCGCGGTGGTTGTTGCTGGTGCGTTCATGGGAGTCGCTGAACTCACGTTTAGTCGAGTTTCTCGGGTGGTGTCGTTGGCCACGCTGCTTGGGTCGTTTGTGCTGCTAGCTGTGGGACTCGCCATCTACTTCGATGGGCCGGCGCTGATGGTTGCACTTGCGGGTCAAGCGGCCACGTCGTACTTCCTGAGCCGCAAGCTCGATGATCTGCCCATCCTGATAACCAGTTATCTCGCCGGTGCCGCATCGTCGATGCTCGCGATTGTGTCTCTGTCGGAGGCCATAGACCGAGATGGGTTCATCACCTTTGGACAGGGACTAGCGACCGCACTGGTTGTCTTGTGCTGGGTCGGTGCAGCACTCGGTGTGCATCATCACCGTCTGCAGAACGTCACCTTTGATGTGCCGTTCGTCGGCGCCTGGATCGGCGTGATGATGTGGTTCGCAGCAGCACTTACGGGTGCACCCCAGGGGCTCATGTTGATTTCGGCCGCGTGGACGGTCATGGCTTGTGCCGGTCTCGTCGTGGGGTTGAGCCAACGTTTCGCGGTGGTGAAGAACGTCGCACTCGGCACATTGGGATTGACGCTCGCCAAACTTGTGACCGTGGATTTGGCCGAGGTCGACGTCTTCTGGCGGGTGGGCCTGTTCTTTGCCATCGGCATTGGGCTCATCACGCTCGGCCTCAAGGTGCCAAGCCTGGTTGCTCCCGAGGCAGCGGCAGAAGACATGAGCGATGGCGGACCAACGCAGGAGTCGGCAACGACGTTCTGAGTCTGCTGATGATGAGTTGGACCGCTACAGATCGGCGGTTGCTGGAAGGACGTTTGCGCCGATTTCGCTGACGTGGTCGAGGTCAGCGAGATCCAGAATCTGCAGGTAAACCCGCTGGATACCTGCAGCGGCGAATTCTGCGAGCTTCGCGGTCGCCTCGTCGTAGGTGCCAGCTAGGCCGTTCTCGCGAAGTTCGTCGACGTCGCGGCCGATCGCAGCGGCTCGTCGTTCGATGTCGGCTTCGGTCGCACCGACACAGGCAACGAGGGCTGCCGACTTCACGACCGTGCTCGGGTCCCGGTCGATGGCTTCGCATGCCGCATCGACGCGAGCAAGCGTCTCGGGAATGTCAGCAAGAGCCATAAACGGCACGTTGAAGTCCGAGGCATATGTGGCGACCAAGCGGGGAGTGCGGGTCTTGCCTCGGCCACCAATGATGACTGGCGGGCCAGGTCGTTGGGCAGGCTTCGGGAGCGCTGGAGACTCGGTGAAGGTATGGAATTGTCCGTCATGATTGTAGGTCTCGCCATCGGGCGTGGACCACAGACCCACGATCTGTTCCAGGTACTCCTCGTAACGGTCGAATCGTTCACCCATCTCGGGGAAGTCCAAGCCGTAGGCGCCGTGTTCGGCTTCGTACCAGCCGGCTCCGAAGCCGAAGTCGATCCGGCCACCACTCATCTGATCGACCTGGGCGACGGCGATTGCGAGTGGTCCAGGTTGATAGAAGGTAGCCGGGCTCACGAGTGTGCCAAGACGAATGGTGGACGTGTCACGTGCCAGACCAGCGAGTGTGATCCAGGCATGTGTGGGTCCGGGAAGGCCTGAGCCGTCGCCCATCACGAGGTAGTGGTCGCTGCGCATGAAGCCGGTAAAACCTGCCGACTCGCTGGCCAGAGCGACAGCCAAGAGATCGTCGTAGCTAGCGCCTTGTTGGGGTTCAGTAAACGTCCGTAGTTCCACGGACGAACTTTAGTGCGAGTGCGCCCGCAGCAGCAGCTCCGGCGATACCAGTGAGCACGAGCGTCGCAGCGGCAAAACCCTCGGTTGTGTCGGCGACCCAGCCAATCACGTAGGGACCACTGAATCCTCCGATTTCGCCGACCGCAAAAAACAGTCCAGTCGCGGCGCCAATATCGCTTACGGCAATGTTCTTGTCGCCCATAATTTCGAGAAACAGCAGCGGAATGATTCCGGCGCGAGCAAAACCGAGCACGGCAAGCGCTCCGAATAATAATCCAAACGGAAGTGAGCCGATACCTGCGACCATCGCTCCCGCAACGGCAAAGATGGCCACGAGCGCATGAGGCCGACGACGGCTCGGGACCAAACGGGCGATCGACAACGAACCAACGATGCCGACGGTCACGCTGATGGCGGACAGATAACCCGCGGCATTATCTGACTGGCCTGTATCGGCAAGGATTTCAGGAAGCCAATTCGACAAGGCATGGCTGAAGAAGAACGAGAACAGCGTGATCGCGAGGATGGTTCGCATCGAACGTAGCTTCAACAACCGGGCGATGGTCGATCGATCAGTTCGAGTAGCGCCCTGCTCAACGTGGGTAATGGCACGCGATGCGTAGAGCCAGCCAAGCGTGGTCAGGAACGAGACCGCGGCCATGGAGACCAACACGGGTCGCCAATTGCCGTCAAACGCTGGTAGGAGGATCGGATTGGTTACAGCAAGCGCAATGGCTGTGCCGAGGGCGGGCGAGGAGACACCCAGGCCCGTCGGTAATCGCCGCTCATCGGCCTCGAACAACGAAGCAACGAGCTTGGGTGTCGCGATAGAAACCAAGGGTCCGCCGATCCCGAATACCGCAACCGCGGCGAACAAACTCACAGGCCCATTCGCCATGCTGCGAAGCACGAGCGATGCAGTGATGGTGAGGCCTCCAACGAACAACGACCATCGCAACCCAAGGCGGTCGACCACAGCTCCACCAGGAACGGCCGTGAACACGTAAATCAACGCCCAGGCTCCGAGGATCGAGCCCATCGCGCTTCGACTGAGTGACAGGTCAGCACTGATCTCATCAACAAGTGGCGCCATCACACCAATAGCCAGCCCGAACGATACATATACGCCGCACACGCCAGCGACAGCCAACCACGGGGAGTGAGGCTGGCCTGAATCGCTTGCGATCGCCTCGGACCCGGAAGACATGTGGTCTCAATCTAGTCGTTGGGCTATCATCGTCCTGTGGCTTTACACCTCGTGCTTCGACTTATTGACCCGGCGGCCTAATCAGGCCGACCGGGGTCACGTATTGCCCTTGTTTATGGGCACGCCTTCTCGGCACGCCACATCTGGCAGAACACACCTGCAGAAACCAAGTCGAAACTTCATCAAAAGAGGAACTCCCATGACGAAAAACGTCCGGGCCACCGCGGCCCAAGCCAACGCCCAACAGCGACCGTCCGGTATGCCGTTCGAGCGCTACCAATCATTCGCACCTATCGACCTGCCGGACCGCACCTGGCCGAATATGGTCATCACCGAGGCTCCGCTGTGGTGTTCGGTCGACCTTCGCGATGGCAATCAGGCGCTCATCGAGCCCATGGACCCCGAGCGCAAGTGGAAGATGTTCATGGCGCTCGTCGATATGGGTTTCACCGAGATCGAGGTCGGTTTTCCATCGGCATCGGACACCGATTTCCAGTTTGTCCGCGAGATCATCGACCAGAAGGCCATTCCTGAAGGTGTCAAGATCCAGGTGCTTACCCAGGCCCGTCCTGAGCTGATCAAACGGACCTATGAAGCGATCGATGGCGCACCCCAGGCGATCGTGCACCTGTATAACTCGACCTCAACGCTGCAACGAAAGGTCGTTTTCGGCCTCGACGAAGATGGCATTGTTGACATCGCAGTGAAGGGCGCTGAACTCTGTCGTTCGCTCGAAGGCCAAGTGTCTGACAGCACCGAGATCTTCTACGAATACTCGCCCGAGTCGTTCACCGGCACCGAACTCCCGTTCGCGAAACGAGTGTGTGACACCGTGGTCGACGTTCTGAACCCGAATGACGGACGCAAGACCATCATCAACTTGCCAGCCACTGTTGAAATGTCGAGTGCCAATATCTATGGCGACATGATCGAGTGGATGCATCGCAATCTCGCTCGCCGAGAAGACATCATCTTGAGCCTGCACCCCCACAATGACCGGGGCACCGGCGTGGCTGCGGCCGAGTTCGGCATCATGGCTGGCGCGGATCGCGTCGAAGGCACGTTGTTCGGTAACGGCGAACGCACCGGCAATGTTGACATCGTCACTGTTGCCATGAACATGTACAGCCAGGGCATCGATCCCATGCTGGACATGAGTGATATCAACGAACTCAAGCGGGTGGCCGAACACTGCAATCAGTTGCCGGTGCACCCTCGTCACCCCTACGTTGGTGAATTGGTCTATACCGCGTTCTCTGGATCACACCAAGACGCCATCAAGAAGGGTTTCGAGGCGCTCGAGAAGACCGACAGCCCGTACTTCGAGGTGCCGTACATCCCGATCGATCCTGTCGACGTTGGTCGTTCCTACGAAGATGTCGTGCGGGTCAACAGCCAGTCTGGCAAGGGCGGCGTTGCGTATCTGCTGAAGGTAGAGCAGGGTCTCGACCTGCCCCGCAGCATGCAGATCGAGTTCACCCGGGTGATCCAAGACATCACCGAGGACACCGGCAAAGAAGTCACCGGAAAAACGATCTTCAGTGAGTTTGCGTCCGAGTACCTCGACGCCAACCATCCGTACCGTCTCGATGGGTACGAAGCAGCGCAGAACCCCAAGGGCGATGACCAGACGCTGCTCACCGCCCGGATGACCTTCGATGACGAACCGGCGGTTGTGCAGGGCAGTGGGGCCGGCAGTCTTGATGCTTTCGTGGTTGGTTTGCGTGCGGCCACCGGGCTCGAGATCCGAGTGCTCGACTACGCCGAACACGCCAAGGGCGCGGGGTCCGATGCAAGTGCCGTGGCCTATGTGTTGGCCAAGATCGGCGACATCGAGATCTGGGGTTGTGGCATGCACACCGATATCACCACTGCCTCGATGCGGGCACTCGTGAGCGCCATGAACCGGGCGAACGCCAATTAGGTCAGGGCTGACTTGACGCCGTCGGCGAGACGGCCCCGACAGTCGACGCTGATCTGATCGACGCCGACCATCGTTGCCAGCTGTTGCAGCTCGGCAGCGAGGTCGGCTGCGATCGCGTCTTCATCGATACCTGGTTCTGCGAATGCGCCCAGAAGACGCAACACGCCGTCGTTGCGGTCGGTCTTGAGGTCGCACCGCCCAACGATCTCATCGCCAAGCAGGAACGGCAGCACGTAATAGCCGTACTTGCGTTTTGGTTTTGGCACGTAAATCTCGATCCGATAGTCGAAGTCAAACAACCACGATCCTCGGTCTCGGTGCCAGACCAGCGGGTCAAACGGTGATAGCAATGCCCGAGCGTGCATCGATCGGGGCACCACGGCATCGGGATGCAGATACGTCTCGCGTGTGGTTCCCGGTGTATCGACAACCAGAAGCCTGCCATCTTCGACGAGTTCGGCGAAGAGAGGTTTCACCGCACGTTTGGGCAACCGAAAGTAGTCGGTCAGACACGGACCGGTGCCAATACCGTGGGCTGCCGCCGATCGTACGAGTAACTCTTTGAGCGCGTCGTCCTGCGAAGGAGTCGGCTGGTTGACGACGTCGGCGGGGACGATTCGTTCGAGTAGGTCGAACTCCTTCTCGAAGTTACCGACCCGCCTGATGCCCACAGCGCCGATGCGGAACAGATAGTCAAGCGCGAGTGTTCCGATTGATCGAGAGCCCCACCACTCGCCTTCGCGAGGCCGTGGGTCAGTGAGCTCGTTGGCCTTGATCGGCCCCCGGTCAGCGACCTCTTGCAGCACATCGGCGATGTAGGCACTCTCTTGCTTGGCAAGCTTGACGAGACCACCCCAGGTCTCGCCGTTGCTCGCCCGTTCCTTCATGAAACGAAAGAGCGGTTCATCCTCGACAGGAACGAGCGACGCTTCGTGGACGAAGGCTTCGAACCAGTCGTCGTGGCGGTAGGCAATGTCATCGAGAAGCGTCGGGTCATAGGCTCCCAACCGACTGAAGCCAGGCATGTACTGCGTTCGGATGATGACCGGTACCGAGTCCAGCTGAAGTATGTGCAGGCGCCGCACGAGCCTTCGGAGGTGGCCTCGGTTCACCGGTGTAGAACGGTCCTTGGCACCAAACCCCTGGGCGTGCAGGGCAATGCGTCTGGCTTGTTCAGGGCTGAGGGAGCGTGGCTTCGGCATCGGAGCCTCAAGGCTATTTCGTGATGGGATCGAACACCAGCGGGAACGCAGGGACGGCTGTGATGCAGGGACGGCTGTGATTAGGTTCCGGATTTTTGTACGCCGGGGCCGACGAGCTCGGCGAAGAGTTCAACGAAAGCAGTAGGTGATGCTCACCACATGGCTCATGCCAATGAGGTTACTGCTGAGGGTCAGCGAACACCGGGTCCCGCTTCTCGAAGAACGCCTTTACCGATTCGGCCTGGTTGGGCGAGCCGATCAGTGCGCCGATTTCTTGGCGTTCAGCCTCGAAACGGGCGGCAGTGCTGAGACTTCCCGCGTTGTTCATAAGTCGTTTCGCGGCTCGAATCGCATGGGGGCTCTTGGCCGCTATCTCGTGTGCCATCGCTAACGCCTCGGCGTACGGATCATCGGCTACTCGGGTTGCCAAACCCAGATCGACACATTCTTGGCCTTCGACCATGCGGCCACTGAAGGTGAGTTCTTTGGCGACGTCGAGGCCAACGTGCTGGATGAGTGTTTGTGTGCCGGTCATGTCGGGGATGAGGCCCCACCGGATCTCCAGCACCGACATGCGAGCGTTGGGTGCGATAAGGCGGATATCGGCGCCCATAGCGATCTGGAACCCGCCACCGAGTGCAACCCCGGTCACGGCACAAATCACCGGTGCGGGCATCTCGGTCCAGGCATACGCCGCTTGCTGACCTTTGTGCGTGATACGGCCTTCGAGAGGATCAGCTAGTTCGCTGTTGGAAGAAGACTCGCTTTCGGCCATCTGGTTGAAGCTGCCGAAATCAAGGCCAGCGCAGAATGCCCGGCCTTCGCCTGATAACACCACCGCACGAACCGATGGATCGGCCTTGAGTGTCTCACCAGCGTCGAGTAACGCAGCGAACATGGCGCCGTCGAGGGCGTTCATCTTGTCGGGCCGGTTCAGCCTGACGTCGGCAACACCATTGTCCATTTCGATTACTACGCGATCGCTCATAGAACCACGGTAGTTGGGTCATGCCCGCTCAGGTAGCCCGAGTGTGGCTAGCCTACGCGCGTGATCCGTTTGGTCGCAGCCGTGCTGCTGGTCGTGTCGTTGCTTGCGGCAGCATGTTCGTCTGAAGCCGTGTCCAATCGAGGCGAGCCGGGGTCGTCGACTGACCCGATAACACCAGCGCCTACCGCAGACATCGCTGATATCAGTCAGCAGCTCAACGTCGTGATCGCTCCAACCCCGCTGCCCGACGGTCCACGGCCTTTGATTGTGGCGTCGTTGCTGGGCGAGACCGGTGTTCTTGCACCGCTCGATGGCCCAGCACTGGCGGGAGTTATTGCTGAAATCAAACGATTGAACGATGCTGGGGGCGTTCTTGGACGTCCCGTCGAGCTGCGACGTTTCGACACGAACTCGCGCGTCAGCGTCACCGATCGACTCGTCCGAAGATTCGTTGACAGCCCACCTGACCTCATCATCACGTCGTGCGATACCGATGTCTCTCAGCCTGCCCTCGAGTTCGCCGACGAGTTCGGACTCCTCACGATCAGTCCGTGCGCGACCGACCCGCGTTATCTCACCGGCGGCCTTGGATCCATGAACTACACACTTGGAGCGCCGTCGACGTCCCAGGGAGCTGTGGCTGCGGCTGCTGCTTTCGAACGGTACGGACCGACTTCAATCGTGTTGCGAGATGTCACAAGTCCCGAGGCCATCTCGTTCTGCGACGGCTTTGAACGAACGTTTCGAGAGCTCGGCGGGTCCGTGGTGTACCGCGATGAATTCAGCTATGACACGCTCGATCCGGTGCAGGATCGTCTTGCGGAACGTGGCGGCGAAAGTTCGTTCATCACCCTCTGCAGCCATGTGCCGGGTGGCATCGATGCAGCTCCTTCCATCATTCTGATTCTGCGCACGCTTGGCTTTGAAGCACCCCTTGTTGGGGGTAGCACGTTGGATCAACCGGGGTGGTTCGCCAACGTGCCGACACTTGGTGAGCTGTTGTTCGTCAGCTGGTCTTCGACCTTCGGCAACGACCCAGACGATCGGGTAAATGACCTCGTGCGTTCCATCCAACAAGGTGGGTCCTTACCGCCAGGTGTCTCGACCATCTTGGGGGCCGAAGCTGTTGAAGCGTGGGCTCGGGCAGCCGAGACCGCTGGTTCTGCCTCGCCTGACAGCGTCGCACGTGCGCTGGCGTCGTTTAACAATGAGCGTTTCACGACAGGCCCGATTTCGTTTGTTGCTGGTGCACGAATGGACCTGGGTCGCACCTACCGCTTGCTGCGCGTCGTCGACGGCGAACTCAGTGTTGTCGGTCTCATGGAGACAGAGGACTAAATCTCACGACTGCTCCGGGCTAGTCTGGATGGCGAAGCAGACGAGTACCAGGGGAAGCCACCGATGCGCACGCCACTCACGATCAAGACCTTCGTCGATCGTGCTGAGTTCAACTATCCGGATCGCATCGCGATCATCGATGAACCTGACCAGCCAGCCAATCCGTGGCCTGCGCTGACCTTTGGCGAGATCGCCGAACGAGGTCGCCAACTCGCTGCAGGCCTCGACAAACTAGGTGTTGGATTCGGTGAACGAGTAGCGATTGTTTCGCACAACGCTGCCCGCCTCCAGCACCTGCTTTTGGCTGTGCCAGCTCATGGCCGCATCGCGGTGCCGATCAACTTTCGTCTCAACAAGGAAGAGATCCGCTACATCGTGGATCACTGCGGTGCACGGGTGTTGCTCATCGATCCGGAGATCGAAGAAGACCTGGCATCGGTCGAATGCGAGTTTAAGTACACCATTGGCGACCACGCAGACAGCGAGCTGTTCATCCCCGGCGTAGACCCTGTGCCGTGGGAACCGAACGAAGACGAGACCGCCACCATCAACTACACGAGTGGCACCACGGCACGGCCCAAAGGTGTGCAACAGACCCATCGTGCGTTGTGGTTGAACGCTGCCACGTTTGGTTGGGATTCCGGTGCGAATACCCGAGACGTATACCTCCACACGCTCCCCATGTTTCATTGCAACGGTTGGGGCATGCCGTTTGCATTGACATCAGTTGGCGCCAAGCAGATTGTGCTTCGTAAGGTCGATGGCCCAGAGATTTTGCGCCGTATCGAAGAACACGGTGTGACGTTCATGTGTGGTGCCCCTGCGGTTGTGGCCGCTGTTCTCGATGCCGCAGCCGACTGGGACGGACCAATCCCTGGTTCGGGCACCGTACGTATGATCGTCGCAGGTGCACCACCACCAACCGCAACGGTCGAACGGATGGAAACCGAGCTGGGTTGGGAGTTCATTCAGCTGTATGGCCTGACCGAAACAGCGCCGTACCTGACCATGAACCGGTGCCGCCCCGAATGGGACGACCTGTCGCCGACCGAACGGGCTCAGAACCTGAATCGTGCCGGACAACCAGCACTCGGTGTCGATATCAAGATCAGCGAGTCTGGCGAAATCCTGGCACGAGGCAATGTGATTCTCGAGTCGTACTGGGACCAGCCAGCCGAGACTGCTGCGGCACTCGAGGGCGGCTGGTTCCACACCGGCGACGGCGGCATACTCGACGAGGACAACTACGTCGCCATTGCCGACCGTAAAAAAGACGTGATCATCTCCGGTGGCGAGAACATCAGCTCCATTGAGGTCGAAGACGCATTGTTCTCTCACCCCGCAGTCGTCGAAGTTGCCGTCATCGGTGTACCTCACGAGAAGTGGGGCGAGACACCCAAGGGTCTTGTCGTGCTGGCCGAGGGCGCCGAAGTGACCGAGCGCGAACTCATTGACCATTGCCGTGACCGCCTCGCCCACTACAAGTGCCCGACATCGGTTGACTTCCGAGACGAACTTGCCCGAACAGCAACCGGCAAACTCCAGAAGTACAAGCTGCGTAGCGCATATTGGGAAGACATGGAGCGCCAGATCAATTGAACCTGCAAGCGACCTCGTTTCATGAGAGCGGAGGATGGTGGATCGCCCCGGTCGATGCAGATCGAACAGGGCACGTCGAGCCTGGCTCAAGAACCGAGTTCCTCGACCACGGTGGTCCAGGTCGAAGCAGTCACCGTCAAAGTTCTCGATGTTCGCTCGTACACCGCTCCGATCGCAGACTAAGGTTCTCGTAACAACTGAATCCCCCAACGCTTGGGGAGAGCGACAGCAACAGCGGCCAGCAATGGCAGCTAGCTGTCCGCCGAAGGAGCAACCGCCCCCGGAAACTCTCAGGCATCAAGGACCCTTGCGTTGGAAACACTCTGGAGAGCAGGTGCGTTTGCACCTCACCGAAGGGGCCACACTCTCAGGTAACCGGACAGAGGGGGGCAACACGTTCAACTCACGAGGTGCTGCCCGTTATGCCTGCCCATATGTCTGTTTCCGCTAGCCATTTCTCCGACCGACACATTGGTCCGACCAATGCGGAGCGCAGTGCGATGCTGGCCGAGATTGGCGTGGCGTCAATCGACAGGCTGATCGATGCGACCGTGCCTGACAGCATCCGAGACAACAATCTGACTCTCGGCGAGCCGCTCAGCGAATCCGAGGCGATCGCTCGTATCCGTGAGATTGCCGACGAGAACCAGGTGTTTACCAGTCTGATTGGAACGGGGTACCACGGCACGATCACGCCAGCAGTGTTGCGACGCAACATCTTGGAGAACCCTGCGTGGTACACCGCGTACACGCCGTATCAGCCTGAGATTAGCCAAGGTCGGCTCGAAGCATTGTTGAACTTCCAGACCATGGTCGCTGACCTGAGCGGGCTCGAGATTGCGAACGCATCCCTGCTCGACGAAGGCACCGCAGTCGCCGAAGCCATGGTCATGTTGCTGCGTATGTCGAAGTCAAAACGCACGGTGTTTCTGGTCGACGAAGCCATCCACCCCCAGTCGTTGGCCGTGCTCCAGACTCGAGCCGAACCAATCGGTGTCGAGGTTCGCGTCGCTGATCGCCGCGAGGCTGTTGCAGACGATGTGTTCGGTGTGATGTATCAGTACCCGGGCACGACTGGCGAGGTCTATGACTTGGCGCCGCTAGTAGCGGCGGCCAACGAGGCTGGAGCACTGACGGCCGTCGCGGCCGATCTGTTGTCGCTCGTGATCTTAAAGTCACCGGGCGAGTGCGGCGTTGACGTCGTAGTCGGTTCCACCCAGCGATTCGGCGTGCCGATGGGGGGCGGTGGCCCACATGCAGCCTTCATTGCGGCGAGGGAGGGCTCGCAGCGGTCATTGCCCGGTCGAGTAGTCGGCATGTCGGTAGACACCGAGGGCCGGCCTGCGCTGCGACTGGCGCTACAGACACGAGAACAACACATCCGCCGCGAGAAGGCCACGAGCAATATCTGCACCGCCCAGGTTCTTCTGGCGGTGATGGCAGCCATGTATGCCAGCTACCACGGTCCCGATGGGCTCCGTGAAATCGCAAACCGGGTGCATGGTCATGCGAGCAGTCTGGCGGGTGGCTTAACTGCAGCCGGCATCGAGTTGGCCCATAACACCTGGTTCGACACCGTGACCGCCGTGGTACCGGGAAAGGCTGCCGATGTCGTGGCAGCGGCGACAGTGCTCGAGATCAACCTCCGTCACATCGACGCCGACCACGTCGGTGTCAGTTTCGATGAGACCAGTACGCCAGAGATCGTCGATGCGGTGCTCAGCGCATTCGGCGTCGCGTCGGCAGTGGAATCGGCGACGCCACTTACCGGCCTGCTGCGGACCGACCACATCCTTGACTTCGAACCGTTCCATCGGTTCCGCACCGAGACGCAGATGCTTCGGTACTTGCGTTACCTGAGCGACAAGGACATCGCTCTTGATCGCTCCATGATCCCTCTGGGTTCGTGCACGATGAAGCTCAATGCCACGACGGAGATGGAACCAATCACTTGGCCCGAGTTCGCAAATATGCATCCGTTCGCGCCCGCTGACCAGCAGCAGGGATATGTGCGCCTGGTCGCCGAACTCGAAGACATGCTGGCCGAGATCACCGGTTATGCCGGGGTATCACTCCAGCCCAATGCTGGGTCCCAGGGTGAACTGGCTGGCCTGCTGGCGATTCAGGGCTATCACCAGGCAAACGGAGACACGCTACGAAATGTGTGCCTGATTCCGTCGTCGGCACACGGTACGAATGCAGCCAGCGCAGTGATGGCCGGCATGCGGGTAGTTGTTGTGGCATGTAACGACAACGGCGACGTCGATGTGGGCGACCTACGCAAGCAGATCGATGCCTACCGCGACGATCTCGCGGCAATCATGGTCACCTATCCGAGTACTCACGGCGTGTTCGAGGCAGCCATTGGCGAGGTGTGTGAACTGGTCCACGAAGCCGGTGGGCAGGTCTATGTCGATGGTGCCAACTTGAATGCCCTGGTTGGTTTGGCGAAGCCAGGAAAATTCGGTGCCGATGTCTCACACCTCAATCTGCACAAGACGTTCTGCATCCCCCACGGCGGGGGAGGACCTGGCGTGGGCCCAGTCGCCGTTGGTGAACACCTCATCCCGTTCTTGCCTGGTCATCCGGTCTTGGCTGCACGAGGCGAACGCGTGAACGGCCCAACGATCTCCGCCGCGCCATGGGGTTCGGCCGGCATCCTGCCCATCCCGTATCTGTACATCGCGATGATGGGCGCTGATGCGCTTCGAGAAGCGACGACGACCGCAATCTTGAGCGCTAACTACATTGCCTCTCGGCTTGAGCCGTACTTCCCGGTCTTGTACCGGGGCGAAGCAGAGTTGGGACAACAAGGTTGGGTTGCTCACGAGTGCATCCTGGATCTGCGTCCGATGAAAGAGGCGGCCGACATCAGCGTCGACGACGTCGCGAAACGGCTTATTGACTATGGTTTCCACGCGCCAACGATGTCGTTCCCTGTTGCAGGCACCTTGATGGTTGAACCGACCGAGTCAGAATCGCTTGATGAACTCGACCGCTTCTGTGACGCGATGATCGCGATTGCAGGCGAGGTAGGCCGGGTCGAGTCTGGCGAGTGGCCTGCCGATGACAATCCGTTGGTGCATGCGCCACATACGGCCGAGTCGGTCACCACCGATGAGTGGCATCATCCGTATTCTCGTCAGCTCGCCGCCTATCCGGCAGTCACGTCTCATCGCAACAAGATATGGCCACCGGTCGGGCGAATCGATGGGGCACATGGCGACCGCAATTTCGTCTGCAGTTGCCCGCCAATGGAGGACCTCGCCGAACCAGCGTTGTCAGAGGCAGGAGTGTCCGCATGAGTCGTCAGACGCCACTTCACCATGTACACGAGGCGCTGGGCGCCCGAATGATTGACTTTGCCGGATGGGATATGCCGGTTTGGTACAACAGCGCGACCGACGAACACCACGCAGTGCGTTCCGGCGCTGGACTGTTTGATCTCAGTCATATGGCAGAACTATTCGTGACCGGTCCCGACGCAGGTGCTGCGCTCGACTGGGCGCTGCTGATCGAAGCGTCGACCATGCCGGTCGGACGTGCTCGTTACTCGATGATGTGTAACGAGATGGGTGGAATCATCGACGACCTCATCGTCTATCGGCTCGACGAGCATGAGTTCATGGTGGTGGCGAATGCATCAAACGGGCCAACGGTGTTCGCCGAGCTGGTGGAGCGGTCGTCCAGGTTCGATGCCCAACTCGAAGACCAGACCGATGGTTTTGCCTTGCTTGCGGTACAGGGTCCGAAAGCCGAAGAGATCGTGTTGCGGCTCACTGGTCCCGAACTGGGCGAACTTGGTTATTACCGGGTCGCTCACGTCGAGGTCCTCGGCACGACTGCGTATGCGGCCCGCACCGGCTACACCGGCGAAGACGGTTTTGAGCTGTTTGTGCCGGCCGAACTCGGTCCCGCACTGTGGGACGCGTTGATGGCCGCTGGTGGTGACCACGGACTCCTGCCGGTTGGGTTGGCTGCACGAGACACACTTCGACTCGAAGCAGGTATGCCGCTGTATGGCAACGAACTCTCCCTCGAGACCACACCGTTTGATGTGGGATCAGCTCGACTCGTGAAACCCAAAGACGGCGGTTGTGTAGGCGGCGACGCACTTACGGTTGCGGCCGAGGAACCCCACGACTTTCTCGTAGGACTACATATCGAGGGCCGTCGCCCGGCACGTACCGGCTACGAAGTCCGCTCCGGGGGCCGAGTCATCGGCGTCGTCACCAGCGGTGCCCCAAGCCCAACACTTGGTCAGAACATCGCCATTGCCCGGCTTGACCACACACCAACCATCGGCGGAACCGTCGAGGTTGCTATTCGGGGCACCGAAACTTTGGCCACAGTGGTTGAGTTGCCCTTCTACCGCAGGCCACACTAAGAACTCCAAGGAGAAACCATGAGTGAAATTCCCGAGCAACTGTCCTACACCGCTGAACACGAGTGGCTTGCACATGGCGAGGTCACGACCGTGGGTATTACTGCGTTCGCTGTCGAAGAACTGGGAGAGATCGTTTTCGTCGAGTTGCCAGCAGTGGGCGACACGGTCACCGCCGGCACCCCGTGCGGCGAGATCGAGTCGACCAAGGCGGTCAGCGAAATCTACGCGCCAATGAACGGCGAGGTCCTCGAGATCAATGATGCACTTGAGTCGTCCCCCGAGACATTGGGTGAAGACCCTTATGGCGATGGTTGGCTCTTTAAGATGAAGACCGACGAAGGCGAATACGCACTGCTCGATGCCGCTGGTTATCAGGCACTTATCGACTCGTAAAATCTCAGCAGCCCAGCAGCCTGATTCTCAGCTTCGCCGCAACCAGACCGCAGCGTCGACCGGGAGTTCGTCGACCAGTAGTTCAGGGGTGGATGCCAGGATGATCTCGCCTGGTGGCAGAGCCACCGGTGTGTCGGACATGTTCACTACGCCGGTCACGTCAGCGCGGCTATAGGCCAGTACTCGGGCTCCGAGCCGCAGCATGGTCACCGTGTCACCGCCGGTGAAACACTCGTTTCGGGCCGTGATGGCCGACCGGTAGAGAGCGAGAGTCGACTTTGGGTCGTCGTCTTGGGCCTGCACCGAGAGCCGACCGAAGGTGGCAGGCTGAGGCAACCATGCCGGTCCATCGCTGAACCCAAATGACGGCCCGGTGGTTTCCCACGGGATAGGTACCCGGCAACCGTCTCGCCCCTTCTCGGTGTGTTTGGACCGTTCCCACGTGGGGTCGTCGAGCACCTTGGTCGGTAGTTCCCAGGCTTCGGGCAAGCCCAGTTCTTCGCCCTGGTGGATATAGGTGGAGCCTGGCAACGAAAGTGTGATGAGCGCTGCCGCACGAGCACGGCGACCACCGATGTCTTGGTCGAGGACCTCGTGGGGGCCATCGAGCGGCCACCGACGCCAGTTCACTTCGTTGGGTAGTCCGTATCGGGTGGCATGGCGCACGACATCGTGATTCGACAATACCCAGGTTGTTGTTGCACCGATTGCGTTGGCGGCTGTCACCGCAGTGGTGATGACGTTGGAGAAGGCTGCTGCCCGCCACGGTGTTTCAAGCAGATCGAAATTGAACGCCTGGTGGTATTCGTCTGGACGCAGGTAGAGCGGCAGGTGTTTGCTGTGGACCCATGCCTCGGCGACCATCATGCGGTCGACGTATTCGTCGAGGATTGCACGCCACCGGCGGTTGATCTCATGCACACCGTCTCGGTCCCAGAAGGGATGAATGATTAGTTCATCACCGTCGAGGAGCGCGAAGTTGCCCAAGACTTCCTCGGGCAAATCGGGGAAATCGAGGGTCTTGATCATGCCGTGGGCCACATCGATGCGCAGGCCGTCGATGCCTCGGTCGAGCCAGAACCGGATGATGGCATCGAACTCGTCGCGGACTTCGGGATGTTCCCAGTTCAGGTCAGGCTGGCTGGTATCGAAGATGTGCAAGTACCACTCGCCGTCGTCGACCTGTTCCCAGGTCGAGCCGCCAAAAACTGCCTGCCAGTTGTTTGGCGGTTCATTTCCGTCGGCACCTTGGCCTGGTCGAAAGATGTAGCGGTCGCGTGAGGGATGGCCGGGGGGAGACGCCAGCGCTTCCTGGAACCACTGGTGTTCTCGCGAGGTGTGGTTGGGAACAAGGTCGGCAATGACCCGAATGCCAAGCTCATGGCACTCTTCGATGAGTGCCTCGGCATCGGCCAGCGTGCCGTAACGAGGTTCGATTTTGCGGTAGTCGGCACCGTCGTAACCGCCGTCGGCCAATGGCGACAGATACCACGGGTTCAGCCAGATTGCGTCGACCCCGAGCGAGGCAATGTGGCCGAGTCGGGACCGCAATCCATGATGTCGCCTTGTCCGCCACCGTTCCCATCGGCGAACGATCGGACATAAACCTGATAGACGACGCTGTCGCGCCACCACGTCGAGACCGCAGTACTCGTGGCAGTAGTCATGGTTTGGCTGCTCCAAAGGGTTGTTGGTTGACCGCGGTGAAGCGAGACTGGCTCGGCATCGGATCAGACCGGTGAACTACGCGAGGAATGCTGAAGTGACAAGCACGGTATCGGCCGACGAGGCACTCGTTGAGTTGGCAACAAACCTGCGGTGGACGTGGCATCACGAGACCCAGAAACTCCTCAGCGAATTGCCAGGGTCCGGTGCACATCCTGCACAAACACTCGTCGACTTTCGGGCACACGATGACAGCGGCCTCCGTGCTTGGATCGGTGATCGGTCGACCCGTATCGTCGAACTGCAACACAAGGTTGGCTGTTTGTTCTCGGCCAGATGATCCTATTGATCGCGTTGGTGTTGTTGCCCGGTGCTAATCACTGGCCCACACCTGGCTGGTTGCAGGCTGTTGCTTCGGTGCTGGTGTTCGGTGGGTTCGCTCTGATGGGCATCGCCGCCCTTGGCCTGGGCAGGTCCCTGACGCCGACTCCTGTTCCGGTCTCCTACGGTGAGCTTCAGACCGGCGGCATGTACCGGTGGATGCGTCACCCGATCTACACCGGTGTGCTCATGCTCGTGGCCGGACTCGCGATGCGATCAGGGAACCTCGTGCACCTTGTGATTGCCGTCGGCACGTTCGTGTTCTTCGACCGCAAGGCACGGTGGGAAGAGGCCCGGTTGGCCGAGAAATACTCGGGCTACAGCGACTACGCCCAGCAAACCCCCAGGTTCATTCCGCGCTCCCAGCGTCGTAACTGAGACCTACCAACGACCGCAGCCAACGACCCGTCGACCACGGCCGCAGGCAGCGGAACGCGACACAATTCAGTAGTGCCTACCCAAAATGAGAGAGGTGCATCATGCAGGTAGCCGAACTGTTGCGTTCGAAAGGCTCGACTGTCGCTACGGTCACGTCCGAAACAACGATCGACCAGATCATCGAGGTGTTGCGCTCGGCGAATATCGGCGCGGTGATCGTGTCAACCGACGGCGAAGCCATCGAGGGCATTGTGTCCGAGCGAGACATCGTGCGCGCTCTACATCCGTCTATCGAGTTATCGAAGAAGACCGCTTCCGAGATCATGACATCCGACGTCATAACCTGTTCGATGAGCGACCATCTCGACGCGCTGATTTCGCTGATGACCGAGCGCCGCATCCGTCATCTGCTGGTGGCGGTGGACGGCGTCTTTGCCAGCATCGTGAGCATCGGTGACGTGGTGAAACACCGGGAGAACGAACTCGAACACGAGGCCCAAGCGCTCACCGAATACATCCAGCACGGCCGCTGATACCGCTGGGGCAGCCTGGTTGAGGGCCTAGGCGCTGTGGCTTTCTCGGAGCACTCGTTTGAGCACTTTGCCGGTTGCGTTGTGTGGGATCTCGTCGATGAATACGACCGACTGTGGCACCTTAAACCGGGCCAGATGTTCGCGGCAGTGATTGATGATGGTGGCTTCATCGATGGTCTCACCATCCTTGACGACAACGATGGCTCGGCCAACCTCGACCCACTTCTCATCGGGAATGCCAATGACCGAAACTTCGCCGATCTGCGGTAGCTGGTAGATGACACCCTCGATCTCGGCGGGGTACACGTTCTCGCCGCCAGAGATGTACATGTCCTTCCACCGATCAACGATGTAGATGAAGCCGTCTTCGTCCTCCTGGGCGGCATCGCCGGTATG
>ERZ651776.150-NODE-150-length-101916-cov-7.488762_pt1 | contig 101916 bp, 56 predicted proteins | sample MGYA00514761_ERZ651776 | MGnify/ENA metagenome assembly ERZ651776 | reverse complement strand
TACTACGACGAAAAAAGCACTCGCTTCAAAGAGTCGTAGTAGTGTTGATGCTCGGTTATGTGTGTGTTTTGTGCGTGCGCGTGTGTTTTGTCAATATAATCGCCGCGCAAAAGTCGTTCGTCTCTCTCGAATGTATATGTGCCGCCCCTCGCGTACAATTTTGCTTCCCTGGTGTTGGTGTTTCGACAAAGATTAGGGTTTAAGACCCTAAACTGAAGGGTGCAAAAAAAAAAAAGCACTTACGAAAAAAAAGAGACTTTGGAGGCGCTTCACTTTCATCGCATCCTCTCTCGCAAACATGTCGAAACGACAGCAACAGCAACAGTCGCGGCGGCAAAAAAAGACCACCGCGACTGTCGCGGTGGAAAAGAATACGAACCCGTGCGTTGTTTTTGTTTTGTTGTGTTGTTCTCTTAGTATTTTACGTATGATTTTTCTTCTCTTCGCATCACATCTCAAAGTTTCTTTCAGCCGTCACAACAACTGTCTTTTTTCTCTCTGCACTTCTTTTCGCTGACGCGCGACTCCTTCTTCTTCTTCTTCTTCTTCCGCGTTCTCGACGTTCCTTTCGCGTTGGTTTTGAAAAAACAGGGTCGTGAAAAGGATTCCGGTGTACTTTACGCCTCGTCTTCTTTCCGAGAACGACGATTTTGTTGGCGACGAAGATGAGGATGATGATGATGACAAGAGAGAGAACAATAAAAAGCGAAGAAAAACGATCGACCAAGCGATCGTGTCGTACCCGCTGAGACCTCCAAACCGACCGTACGCGACGGCGAGGTGCAAAAGAATCTCGCATAAACCAGTCGCGGGATGGTTGGAGATGAAAGTGCCGACCGCGGACGACGGCGTCGTCGTCGCGAAGAAGAAGGGCGGCGGGAACCGCGGTCGAACGCAGAGGAAAGGAAGAGGAGGAGAAGAGGAGGAAGAGGAGGAGGAAGAAGAGACGGTCGTCTTGCGCTCGGAACAACGAACGTCGTGGGAGAAACACGAGGGTCAGAAATCGATTTTGGTGGCCAGGATGAACGAGAAAGGAGAGTTGTTTTTGACGCCGGCGAACGTGACGCACCAGATGCGTCCCTCGTTTACGCACATCGTCGGGGAGAGAGCGCTTCAAAAGCAACACCAACAAAAAGTCAAACAAGAAAAGGAAAACCACGAGGAGGCGACGGAGACGGTGCAAGAGGAAGAGAGAAGAATCGCGAAAGAGGAGCAAGACGCGTTGGAAAATGAAAGACAGAGGGCGATGACGGCGGCTACTACTGCTACTAAAATTGTTCCAGTGAGCGTTTCCATCAAAGCGAACGAAACAGAAAGGCAACAAGAACGGAGAAAAAATTCCTACCAGTTTCAAAACTCCGAGCGTGAAAAAGAGACGTGGAGTGAATTAGAACCGACGTATAAGTCCAGCGAGTATACGAAAATAGTCGTCGAGGACTTATTCTCGAAGAAAACGTCGGATTGGTGCGGCGATAGAATGGTCGGCGCGAAAGAGTATTTAGACAGCATCTGCCCGCAGCGAGGTAACGCTCGAAGAGACTTACCAGATTCAGAGAACGACGAGGAAGAAGACAGCGACAGCGACGAAGACGACGCAGAGGAAAACGACGGCCACGATAGAATGGACGTCGACGAGATAGATAACAACAACGAAAACGAAGAGGAACGCTTAATGAATGACAAATCAGGCGATTTCGACGACATTTTCGTGAACGAAGAGTTCCAAATACGAGACGTGTTGAAACTCAAAACGGTCGACGAACGCTTGGATGAACTCTTCGCGCGATCTGGAACTTCCTTCATGAAGTTTTCCGGCATCAAAAAGCTCGCGCCTAGAAATACGAAAGAGAAGGAGTTACTCTCCGCCGTGGCCGCGAAAGCGTCGTTAGTAAACGGCGTGTGGGTTGTCAACTCCGCGTTGCGCTCATTCGGCGACCGGAACTACGAACGCGTCCGAGATTCAGTCCTTTGTAGCTTCTCCCGAGGGAAGAAAATTCCAGTGAACGACGGTCACTACGCGACTAAGGAAGAACAAAGTTTGCGACAGAAAGCGTTGAGCGAACTCGGCGCAGAAGTTCGCGGACCGGCAAACCAAGGAACATTGTTTGAGTTCTACCCTAGCCGCGATGATCTCTTCTCGCGAAAACACGATGGCGTCGTCACGCAACAGAAGGACAGATGGGAACGCATCTTGGGATTTTTCGAGAGAGGGAAAGACTTCTCGCCTTTTGAATATCTCGAGAAAGGTCCGGAAGTACCCGACGTGGACGAGAACGCGAGGAAAGCAGCGAGGCGAGCGTGCGAAACGATACTAAAACCATGCTTTGGTTCTACTTCTGCCGCCTCGAAGAAACTTGAATTGTTACCGTCTGTATCAGACATCCGAGACGTTTTGAAGCGTTGCAAATCCCGATACCACGCGCTTCGCGAGCCCGAGTTGTTGCGTCTCATCTCCTCGGAACCTATGATTGTTATCGGGGGACACGTTATTGGCTTTCATCGCGTGATGAATATTAACAACGCCACGTCCAAGGAAGAAACGCGAACGAAACGCGCGATCGTTCGTGAATTGATGCTTTCTACGAGCGGTAATATTAAGAAAGATTCGGTTTTGAAAGCGTGCGAGAAAATTATCAACGTCGACGCGGCGAAAGTTTTACAGGAAATGTGCACGTCCAGCGGTGGAGTCTGGTCAATCGATTTGACGAAATAAATCCAGGTAATAACAATAGAATAGTGATAACAACAACAACAACAACAGTAGGAATACTGTTGAGAGATACACATGTGTAGGTAAAAGCTCATATAATAATAATAATAGAATACATGGATTGACAACCCCCCTCTTCGCCTAAAATTTTGTTCATGATAATAATAACAATAAATCTCTCCTTCTTCTTCTTCTTCTTCTTCTTCTTCTCCTTCTTATGTAGTCATACATAATCCTACTATTCCGATCCATACACGTCCCCGACACCGGTATACGGAGATACCGAAATTTCACCCGCGCCGTACTTCGCGACGAATTCTTGCGTCGTCAAATCCTTGTCCTCCGGGTCCACCGAGTATGAATCGATATATTTTTGCATCACCTTCACAAAGTGTTGCGCGTGCTGCTTCAACCCGTTCGGTTTGATGGCATCTTTCGTGTACTGCGTGGCTCTTTTAGAAATCGCTTTAATCTCGTCCGGATTATTCATCGCCCAAATGTATTGCTTCTTCAAATCGGACATGTCTTCCATGATCGGGACGTAATGTACCCACGGCTTGACGTCGTCGTAAAATGAATCTCTCATCGCCGTCTCGTGGTGAAACAACACGCCCGGCATGGCCAGAAACTTAAACGTGGATAACCACGACGTACCACCCCCGCCTCCAATGTCCAACAAGAACTTGAACTTCTCAAAATCGCAGTTGTCGTACAACTTTTCGCGATCGAACATTGGCAACTTGTTCTCTAAGCAATTCGACTGCGGCGACCTCATGTTGTTCGCGCTAAACTTACAGTCAAATTTGTCTGGCTCCAACGCAGATAAAATAACCGCTCTCAATCTCGGCGGGCAATTCCACGCTTCGCCTTGTAAATCGCCCGGAATGCCTTGTCGGAACACCTCTCTTTTGATTTTATCCACGTCCACTCCCGGTTCGCACAAACCCGCGTGTTGCGTAAACCTATTCGCATCAACGGTCCCAATATCCGCGTATTGCTCCAAATAGTGCCAATCTGAACCTCTCCACACCACCTTATCGATCAAGTTATCGAAAATCTCGTCAAAAGTCTCCCCGTTTTCGCCGCGCTCGACGATATCCAATCTCTTCCCGCTCGCGCACATCGGCAAATCCGGATCCTCTTTCTCCTGGGAAAACCACTCGCACTGTTCAAACTTCTTCGAATCGTACGCGTGCGCAATGCACGGTGCAAACGGCAACGTCGGAGCTTGCTCTAACCCGCTCACTTTCCACTTATCCTTCGGTACCGTCCCGAACGAAAACATCTTACTCGGCAGCGTCGGGCACCCGTTCAACTCGCCGACGCACTTATCCTGCGGATAATCTTGCGTCACCCACGCGAAATGGAACGGGTCTTTCCCTTTCGTAAATCTATCTCCAAACTCTCTCGGCATGATCGCGTCTAAAAACATCAGCGCTCCAGTCGATCGATCGTCGATGTTCTCCGCGTACCCGTTTTGCGCGATCGTCCACGATTTCCACCCTTCCTGTTCGCTCCACGTGGTCAAATGCGTCGGCATTCTTTTCTGTTCCGGGAGTAACATGTTTCTCGTTTCGATGATGTCCGAAAACGACGTCGATCGGCGGCGGTGTGAGCCCAAGTGCGCTAAATCTGAGAGTCCCAAGAGGCTGTAACTTTGCGAGTTCTTTTCCCCGACAGAGGCGGTGGAGGATGCTTTGAGAAGCGCGAGGGAGAACGCGGCGACGGAAACGGTCGCGATCGCGATCGATTTCAGCACGGAGACGTTGATGAAAGACGGATAAAAAGATGAACGCTCACGATTTGAAGTCGTCGTCGACTCAAAATCTTCCGCGAACGACGAAGAGGACGTCTCGTTTTCATCGATCACCAACAGGCGCGAATGTTCATCCATCCCTCCCCGCGGCATCACCATCCTCTCGAAACCAATCAATCAGCTCTTTCTCTCTTTCTGTTTCTGCGATGAGAGAATAACAACGCGACGATCGAAAAATAAAACGAGCGACACACAAAACGCGCTTTAGGACCCTTCTTTCGAAGCTCAAAGCAGCGCGCCGTGCGTTTGGTCTTCTGTTTATCGCTGCGCGAGAGAATACTAAAGAGAGATGCGTTCTTTCCAATCTTCTTCTTTCGAAGGGTGTTGTGGGTTAGGGTTTAAGTCAAAACGACTCCGCACTAAAACAACTCTACGAAACTAACTCTGCGACACAACCGCAGCGCTCCTAAAAGAGGTACCTCTTTCCTTTGCGAGAGGACGCTCCAATCACTTTTCTCATTTCACACCCTTTGGGTGTTTCATTCTCGGGCGGATACCGTTTTCACTCTGGGTGGTGGTACTCTTCGAACGCAACGCTTCCCGAGAGTGCGCGTTTTATGCGCCCCTCCTTCGGAGTCCCGCCGTTTCCGCGGTCGAGAAGCGAGCGCGTAGAAGAAGAAGAAGAAGGGAAAACGTTTCTCTCTCTTTACTCTTTCTTCTTTTTACTGGCATTGCTACTGCTACTCTCTGTTGTTGCATTCGTTTTCATCACTTGCGAATCCGCTATCGTTCTCATCTTTATCGTTTTCTCTTTCTTGGTCAAGAAGATCTCGTCGAGAATAAAATCGACGCCTTTCGCTCTTTTTTGTTTCCTGAGCTTGTGTTCTCGCATGACTTCCTCTTGTCGTTCCTCGGCGCGTTTGAGTTTCATCTCTCGCATTTTCACGTGCTCTTCTCGCAAGCGTTTGTGTCCTTTTACCGGTCTCAGTGCAGGAAACTTCTCTGGTTTCCGCGCTTTGTCGTGCGCTTTCGCCGGCCACGGGACGTGTAACTCGATCGCTTTTTTCCGCAACTCGGCGAGTTTCCGCAAGGAAAACTCCGGTTTTTGCCATTTGTTCGTGTTTTCTAATTTCCGAGGCAGCATCGCGTGCGGGAGCTTCGAGAGGTGTCGCTGGAACTTTTGCGACGCGTTGCGATACATTATTGGGGTACTCTTCTTCTTCTTCTTCTTCTCAGTATTCTTTACTAAATGCGCGTCGTGTGAAGCGCATTCGCGCGCGCGCAAACTCTCGTCGGTTCTTTTTATGAACGATTTTTATCCAATTTTTCTCTCCATTAGTCGAAGGAGGAACACCACATATATACTCTATGTCTCATCATCACAACCGCCCGGCGATCGTCGTCGACAACGGCACCGGGTACACCAAACTCGGGTTCGCCTCGAACACGGCGCCGTCGTTCGTTGTTCCAACGTGCGTGTCCGTTTCTGGTGGAGGGGTGTCCTCCTCCTCCTCGTCCGTTTTAACAACACAAAGCGAAAAGGAGGAGAAGGATGAATCCAATTTCCCCGGTAACGGAAATTCTAAGAAGAAGAAGAAGAAGAAAGCGTACGAGTATTACTCTCATCACAATCACGCGTCGAAGTCTTTGCAGGATTTAAACTATTCCATCGGCGAGGACGCGCTCGCGCAGATTAACTCGAAAACCATCAAGTGGCCGATATCGAACGGCATCGTGAACGACTGGACGTCCATGGAGAAATTTTGGCAAAAGACGTTGTTGAACGTGTTGCGAGTGGAGCCGGAGGAACATTTTTTCTTACTCACGGAACCGCCGTTGAATCCAGCGGAGAATCGAGAACGAATCGGGGAGATTATGTTTGAGACGTTTAACGTGCCTGGAGTGCACATAGGCGTGCAAGCGGTTTTAGCCTTGAATGCGAGCGTGGCGTTGAATGCGTCCGCGGCGGCGGCTTCGAGTAAAAAGAATAGGAACGGAGACGAAGAGAATAGCGGTAATGATACTAGTAAGAAAGATAGAAACGACGGATTAACTGGAACGGTGATAGATATTGGTGATGGGGTTACACATGTCATACCAGTCTGCGATGGGTACGTGGTGAGCAGCGCGATCAAATCGGTTCCGTTAGCTGGGAGAGATTTAACGAGATTCGTGCAAACGTTGATGCGAGAAAGAGGGGAAAACGTTCCGGCGGAGGAGTTTAGCAGAGTGGCGCAAAAAGTAAAAGAAAAGTATTGCTACGTAAGTAAAGATATCGCGAAAGAGTTTGAATTGCACGAGCGGAACCCGAAGGAGTACGTGATACGAATGGAAGGCGTGCGAGCGAAAACGAATTTGCCGTGGCAAGCGGACGTGGGGTACGAGAGATTTCTAGCGCCGGAAGTGTTTTTCCGACCGGATATGATTGCCGAGAAAGAGAACGGTTTTGGTCAGTTTTCGTTGCCAGAATTAGTCGACAACGCCATCCAAGAGTGTCCAATCGATAGCCGACGGAAACTGTACGGAAACATCGTTCTCAGCGGTGGCTCGACCATGTTTAAAGGATTCGGGAAACGAGTGAAGAGAGACGTGAAACGAGTCGTCGATAAACGGATTTCTGAAAGCGAAGTAAAGAGCGGGAATAGATTGAAAGCGAAATCGGTGGACGTGGAGGTGTTTACGCACGATATGCAACGGTACGCGGTGTGGTTTGGTGGGTCCGTTGTAGCTTCTATGCCGGATTTTTACAAGAGCTGTCACACGAGAGAGGAATATTTCGAGTACGGCTCGCAAGTCATGCGATCGAACGTTTTAGAAAAGGAGGAGGTATTCTTCTGAGTGTAAATATATTGAAAGTGCTATGTGTATATGTAACAATGCACCTAGATACTTGCACAAGCGTACCTCTTTCTTCTATTTTTCTACTATGTGCATTACGCGAATGGATTCTTCGTCGCGTTCGTGAACACGCTCTTCGCACGTTCGCGTTCCTTCATTTCGCGTCTCGCCCTTTCCTCTCTCATTTTTTGAATTTTCAACGCGCGCGTTTGTTCGTCCTCTTTAGTCTCATCATCCGAGGAGGAGAAGGAGGAAGAAGAAGACGAACGCCGCCTTTTCTTTTTCTTTTTATCTTTCTTCTTTTTCTTCTCCCTCTTCTCTCTTCTCCTTCTTTCCGAGGGTGGCACGTATCCGTCCCTGAGCATGACTTTTGTCAGCGTCGGACGATTTTCAAACGGTTGTTCCTTATCCGCCAATCGCAAGCGTTCTGTTTCTTCTCTTTGCATTCGGATTCTTTTCGGCAACGAGCGGTGCTTTTTGCCACCATCGTCATCGTCATCGTCATCTTCGTCGTCGTAAAACGAAGCATCCGATTTCGCGTACCACGGTTGCCTCAAGTGCGTCCCGCTCCCGCCTAATCGATTCCCCTCGTCCTCCTCGCTCTTCTTCGCTTTCTGTTTCCTCTCCAGTGAGGCCAGCGCTTTTTCGTGCTCCTCGAAAAAGTTCACGTGTTTATTCTCGTGCACACTCTCTACGCGTCCTTCTCGCCCACTCTCCTTCTCTTCTTCTTCTTCTTCTTCTTCCTTCTCTCCTCGCAACGCTCGCAACCGCTTCTCTTTCTCCTCCTCCTCTTTTCGCGCCGCTTCTTCTCTTTGCTCTCGTTCCAGTTGCTCTTCGTCTCTTCGAACGCGTTCGCGTTGTTTCCGACCGTACACGTTCCAGGACTTTTGCGGGAGAATGTTCAACCCTCCGTGTCCGCCCATTAGTATTCTTACTCTTTCGAGTCGTCGTTCGACTCCGTCGACCTCCTGTACTCACAGAAGAAACGTATCTCAACACGACAGGCAAAATCTCGTGTTGCTTTGAATCACAACGCTTTCCTCTTCGTCAAATACGTCGAATGAGAAGAAAAAGCTCGGCAACAACAAGAACAAAATTAACTCAACCAATCCTTCGCGTTTTGTTCCGCGCGTCGTTTCTCTCCTTCTCCCAGTGTCGTTTCTCTTTTCGCTTTCAGTTCCGATTTCTTAATCGCTTTCCCGAAGCTCGAGTTCGAAAATTTCTTCTCTCTGGCCTCCGCCGCGTGCGCGGCGTTGTCGCGCGCTTGTTGCAACTCTCTCCTCTCGTTCTCCTCTCGGAGCGCGATCGTTTCGGGATCTTCTTTTGGGAAACAGGAGGAGAAGCAGTTGCCCATTTATTTGTCTTCTTCTCAAGTAGTAATATTCGTGGGGGTAATATTCGTGCTTTTTTGTGTCGTTCCGTGTGTTTGTGTTCAACTCTAATGCTAAAACTCTCTTTTCTTCTTCATCCGAGGAGACCAGAGATGCTGATTTTACCCCCACTCTTTTCTACCGAATCATCGGAAACCGTTTCCGTCGTTTTTGTCGTTTTTAACGACGCCGGTCTCGCGTGCGTAGTACTCGTCCGATGGAGAGCTTCCGGTCTCGAAGAAGAAGGCTTATGGTAGTGCGTTCTCGCTTCCGCGCACGTCGGCAACGTTTTTAGGCGTCTCTTGTTTTCGTACGGGTGTTGCTCGTAAAACATCTCCATTTGCTTCTCGTACTTCGCGGTGATTTCCGAGTGCAGTTTTGTGTCGATGGTGTTCATTTCTTCGATCATTTTGTGCAATTTCTCGTCGCCTGCGATGTTATCTTTGTGCTTGACATTTTTCACGTTGGCGTGTTTGCACCAAAGCTGCGCTTTGGTTTTATAAAAAAGCCGTTCGCCGACTTCCGGGAAGAGCGAAGCGAAGATGCGCCAGGTGTACGACTCAAACGCTTTTTCCAAAGGTATCACCGCTTCGAACTTCGAGAGGATTGCTCGCGCGCGATTGAGATGTTCTTCGGTGATTTTCTTCGGCGGCAGCGTGTAAACATCCGGACCTAACAACGTTCGCGTGACAAAATTGTTGATACCGGGAGTACCTGGCATGATGTGACCGAGATTTTCTCGAAAATTCAATAAGCTCGGTCCGAACCACGCGCGTTCACCTTTATTCACACCGGCGTAGGATTTTTCGACAAATCTTTTCGTCGCGTTCACGCCGTCGAATCCGTGTCGAATGCTCAATTCGGATTTATATCTTTTCAACGGATCTTTGAAAAACATCACGTATCGAAATTGCGGACAAATGGTAAAATCATTCGCCTTCTCGCCGGTTTCCGCTAAAAGCATCTCGCGGAATAGAACGCGAAATTTCCACTTTTTCGCGTATTCCGCCATCGCTTCGCAATCGCGTTCGTCCACCATCATGTTTTGCACGTGTTCATCCTTCTGGTCGCACGAATCTAACGTCTTCATTTCTTCTTCGGTCCACTCGCCGGGTCCTTTATAGTATCTCGACCAATGCCACGGCATGTTACACATCAAGTTACAATTCCCTTCGAATGTTGTTCGCACTCCGCCGCCAGAGACCGAGTTACACGCCGCCGTACCCCCTGAATTCGATATGTGAACGAACATCACCGGTTTCTCGCTATCTGTGTTACTATTCACTCCTAAATTGTCTCGATACATATCCCCGTATTTCGTGTGCAACATTCTACTCTCTCTCGCCCATCCTCTCTCTGCCATCGAATATCTTCGTTCCCACTCAGCCACGAGTTCTTTCGTCGTCTTTTTTCGCGTCGTTTTTCTCTTTCTCATCTCTTCCCTTCTTCTTCTCGCTTGCATGTTTTCGTGTTCTACCGCGTAATTTCTGCTTTCCCGCAAGTCTTGCCATCTTTTGATATGTTCGAGTCTCGTCTGCGACCGCGCTTGGCGTTGCAACTCGAGTTTCTCAAAACCCGGGTTCCTCTGCCGTTCTCGTCGTAACATCATTTGTCGAGATCTCGATTCATCCTCTCGCATCCTCCGTTTGTCCTCGTGGCCGTCGCCCTCGGCTTCCTTCTTCTTCTTTTCATTTTGCCTGTTTTTTCTATTCATCATCCATCTCTCGTATCGGTCTTGTCTTTCTCTGGAACTTGCATCCATATACCGAATTTTATTTTCGTTATTGTCGCGGAGTAATAAACGCCTGCTTCCTCCCGCAGCGGCGACGAGAGTGGGGTTGAAAACCTCAAAAGCCGCCGACGAGCTGCCGCTCGACGACAAGCGCAGCAGCAAGAGCAGCGAAAACACAATCAAAATCATCGTAAAAAAAACGCTTCGTCGTGGTCGTTTTTTGTGCGCTTCTCGTCGTCGCGTTCGACCCAGACGCGTCTCATCTCCTCCTCCTCCTCGGACATAAAAACGCCTCCTGTTTGTCGTCGTCTCTCAAAAGATCTCTCGGTCTCTTTCACGCGCTCACCATCATCGCAAGGAGTTTAAAAGTTTGAGTTGTGAAGAAAAAAAGAGCCCATTCGTAGACTCTTTACCTGCCTATTTCGTCCACATCTCCTCTCAAAAGCCTCTTTTCTCGCTCAAATAACAAAGGTGTTTTTTTCGCTTTTTTTTCGCTTTCTCTTTCTTTCCGTTCCGTCTCTAAGTAGCTCTTCAAGGAGAGGCGAGCGAGACGTCCGAGAGAGAGACCAAAACGAGAGACCAAAACACCAACAACAGCTTTTTCTTTCTTTCTTTCCCCATTCTAACGAGAAAAAGAGAGCAGAGAGTAATACTACTCTACTACTAATGCTGCGTTCGAGGATCGTCGCGTCTTCCTCGACGAAGAAGCGATACGCCGTGCTCGAGATCTGTTCTTCCTCGTTCGCTTCTTCCTCGTCGTCTTCTTCTTCTCCGGTGTTGTTGAAACATTCTCAAAATTCCCCGGGGACGAGAGCGAACGACGGGGGAGAACACCACCAACGAGGGAACGACGACGACGATGCGAACCCTTCTCCTCCTGAACAGAAGAAGAAGAACAACACCAACAACAACAGCGAAAGGAGGAGGAAAAAAGCTTTTATAACCATTCGACGCGCGATTGAAATCAAAAGCGAGGACGATGCCGTCGCGGGGATCGAGAATACGACGCGTTTTGCCGCGCTCGAGAGGGTGCAAAACGTCCTCCTCGATGCGCGAGCGACGACGGCGATCGGAGACGTGCTCTTTGGAATCATCACCGCGGAGCAAAAAAGGAGCTCTTCCTTCGAGGATGCAAAGGAAGAGGAGGAAAAGACGAAGACGTTTACGACGAGGAGGAGTCTGTTTCTGAACAGCTGCCGAGAGGAGAGAGAAGAAGACGTTAAAGACGAAGACGAAGAAGACGACGGCCGAGGGTTGGCGTTCTTGTTGAGGAGGAAAAACTTTGCCACCGGGAACGAGTACTGGACGATAGTGGCCAAAGCAAGGAGAGACCTGTCGACGACTGTTAAGAAGGAAGAGGAAGAGGCGTTCACGACGAAGACGAAGAAGAAGAACGGGAGCAGCAACGGAGGCAACACGAAGAAGAAGACTTTGAAAGAAGAGAACAAGAAGGACGACGATAGCAACAACGCGAATTTTGCGAATAAACCGAGCACATCTAGCAGCGACTTTAACAACGGCGATAGCACGACGACGACGACGACGACTCCGATCAAAACTCGATCGTTTCGAATAGACGACCCTTCGCAAGACGCGTCTGTTCTCGAGGCGAAGGAAAGGGCGATGAAATTTTCGTTCTCGAGAGCGTTCAACGAGTGGTTGCACGATCAACCCATCGCGAAGAACCCGAGACGAGCCGGTCTTGGAGGGTCTAGGAAGAGAGCTATGAAACATCCGTGCGCGTATACCGGGGAAATGGGAGAGGATTTTATCGATTGTGCGTGCGGGGATAACGAAGAGTACGGATTTATGTTGGCGTGCGAGACGTGCGGCGCGTGGGAACACGGCGAGTGTTGCGGGGTGAAATCGGAAGAGGCGATTCCAGAAGGGTACGCGTGTTCGACGTGCGTGAAAGAGAAAACGGTGAAGAGCTTCCCCAAACACTTAGTGATGGTTTTAGATTACGAAGAGGAAGCGGATGTGAAAAAGAACAAGAACAAGAAGGACGCGTTCAACGACAACTCGGCGGAGAAAGTGGAAGAAAACGAAGCGCTCGTGCAGGAGATGATTAAAAACGGTGAAATCATCGAGGACGACGATTGGGGATTGCAATCGTTTGTCGCAAAGTCGCTCGGTATTGACTCTAAGAGAGAGTTCGTGCTCCCTCCAAACTCACAGAGTAGTAACTTGGTCAACGCTAAGAGACGGTGCGTGTGCTGCGTGTGCGGATGCGAACACACGGACGAAATCGAGTCGATGGTGAAAGCGTGTAATTGCGTCGGTGGAGGCGCGATTGCACACAGAGACTGCTTGGAAGAGTGGGAAGACGAAGATAAAGGTAATTTGAAATTGAAAAATGGCGATAAGAACAAGAAAGAAAGCACTACCGAGAGCAAAGGCGGCGAGAATAAAAAGAAGAAAATGGTTGACGGAATAATTGTGGACGTGATTGAGGACACTTCGCTTCCAGTCACTCCTTCTGGCACGCGATCGTGGAAAATTTTGGACGATTTCCCAGTCAAGAAATGCAGAGCGTGTTGCGGTTTTGGCGGTCTCGCCTGCGGCGGCATCAAAGACGCGAAAGAAGGCGAAGCGATAATCCAAAACCAGAAGAGAATACTCGCCGAAGCGGCGGCAATGTACGAGGCGAACGCGAAAACCACGCGAGGAAATCGCCCAGGCGCAACGAAACCGTTGCTTGACGTTAAGGAAGAAGACGCATCTGGTGGAGACGCAGAGAACGAGCCTGTGAAAGAGAAGAAAAAATCCGGGGGACGAGTAAAGGGAAGCCCGAACAAGAAGGAAAAGAAAACGTCCGACCGACCGCCGAAATTGATGACGAACAAGCAAGACAAGAAGCCGCCCGCCGCGAAGGGTACCACTTTAATCAAGCCGTCAACTGTAAACGGCGTCAGCGTGAAGAAAGAGGAGAAGAAAGTCTTACATCACAATTCCTCGGGCACGAATAACACCACTTCGTCGGTATTGACTCACTCACACATTCCGTTGAAGAAACGGAGATTGATGATGTTCGAAGAAGATTCGCGCAACGGCATGTACAAACAACATTGAAAAACATATTGACTAAAAATAATCGACGACGACAAAAGACGACGACGAGGAGATATATAACATATTTTTACACGTTTAGATCACATTGCTTCTACACTATACGAATATAACTATACAACAACTCTATACCTCCGCTTTCTACCTATCTACTTCATCAAAATAGAGTCAAAACCTGCTCACGTTGGACACCAACCGATGCTAGTTTGTCTTCTAAATACTTCCTGTGCGTTTCGTTGGCGTTCGCCTCTTGCCATTCGAAATACGGAATCGATACTACTCGCCACCCGCGTCGCTCTAATCCTCTGTTTCGAATAATTGTTTTGTGCGTCATCGACTTTTCCATATTCTTTTCAAAGTGCGACGGGCCGTCGCACTCGATGGCGATTTTATGGTCGAGCAAAGCAATGTCGATGGACATTACGCCGTCTTCGGTGAGGTATTCGTCGGCAACGTTTTTTATAAACCCGGCTCGAATTCGAGTCGAAACGTGTTTATGAAAGGCTGATAAAGTAACGCTGTGTATCGTTTGATCATCGTAACTCTTTTTCGCGATCGTGTCTAACCATATCGGCGTATCGTGTCGTTGCAGAGCAACTTCTCTTACACCCATGCCGTGCAAAGAAGAAGAAAAGCCTTTCGCTTTCGTACTTTTTGTCGTTGTCGTCGATTGATTCGTGGACTTCCTCTTTTTACTCGTATTGGTCACGTCATCCAATACCTCTTCGTCGACGACATCATCATTTCCCACAGCGTGCTGATCCATCCAATGATCCTGATGCATCACGCACGCGTGGTAGAGCATGTTCAACCCTTCCGGCGCAAACTCGTCGTGGTGCATCGAACTCACTCTCGCCCACAAGTCCCCGTATACCTCCGCCTCGAACGCGTCTACCGCAGCTAACGCCCATATCGAATTGCACAAATCCTGCGAATTACATCGTCTCGCGTGCCTCTTCCCACCTAACGCTTTCAACATCTCTTCGTCCATTTTATACCCAAACGTCGCCAATCCTAACAACGAGTTCGACACTGCCTGACTGGCGCACTCCTCCAGCCTCTTCGCCAACGTCTCGCTCACGACGCTCAGAAATGCATCTCCCGGGTGATGCTGCAACATCGCCGACGCCCACGCGATGTTTGAAATCTCTTGCGTTTTAAACTTTTCGTGGTACTCCGTCGTCAACTTCAAATACGCATCCATGATCTTCTCGCCCGGATGACATCTGAGAGTGCCGCACGACCACATGGCATTCCCAATTGCTTGCGTGCTAAACCCACCAAAAGGCACGTCTTTGGCTTCAAACATCCCCCCGGCTTTTTTCACGTCTTCCAGCACTTCCGGCAACATCCTCAGAGCTTGTTGCATCAACAATTCCGCGACTGTTTTGCATCTCAAAAGATTCCACTCTTTCAACCGAGCGAAAGACCACAACGAATTCGACAACGCCTGAGGGTACAACTTATCCACGTTTCCCTCGATAATATCCGCAAACTTATCCAATATCCCTAATCTCGGGGTATACAATATCGTCGCGCACGCCCATAAAATATTCCCAACGTTTTGCGCGTCGAACGCGTCTTCCGCTTTCATTCGACTACTATATTGCCGCCGCTCGTGCCGCCGCTCGGCGGTTTCGCGACTCGTGACGTCGCCATCCTCGTTCCCACGAAACAAACCTTGCATGCACCTCACCGTCGCCTCTTCCAGTAACAACACTCGCGCGTCTCTCTTAAACTCTCTCACCGATGACCGTTCCTCTCTCCCGAGCTTTTTCGCCAGCCTGTGCCAGGCGGTGGAAACGTTCACTCCGTTGTATTTCTCCGAGTTCGTTTCCACGTGCTTTAAAATCTCCGAGCAGGTCACGCACGCCACGATTTCTCGGTTGAGTTGCACGTGCTGGAAAAACGACGAACTCGCCGGGCTGTTGTTGTTGTTCTTGTTCTTTGGATCCCTTCTTCGACTTAAAGTCGTCGTTACGTTCGTCGTCGTCGTCGTCCTCCTCCGACGGTCATCCGTGGAAAAGCGCTTCCTCCAAAGGAAAGAAGAAGAAACGGCGGCGCAGGCGGTGGTAAAAACGCTTTGCTCCGACGAGAGTAAAAAACGACCACCACTAGCGATACTGAAATCGTTGTTGTTCGCACGAGCAGCGGCGAAACTCAGACGACGAGAGAGAAGACGGAACATATCTCTCACTTTGGGAAAAATTCAGTCATTTTTTCTTTTCCAAAAGTGGAGAAAATTCGTCAAATCAGACGAAGAAGAAGACAAAGAGGAAGCTCTAAAATGCCTCGAACGAAAGCGTCGGCGAAGCGAGAGGTTGAAGCGGTCGTCGATGAAGGCGAGGGAAAACAACAGGAGGAAGACACGGAAAAATCATCGCCGCTGTCGCCAACAACAAAGAAGAAGAAATTGGTGAAGAAATCATCGAACGAGAAGAAGAGAAAGATCGAAGAGGAAAAGGAGGAGGAGGAGGACGCCGCGAAAGTCGCTTTGAAAGAAGACGACGGAAAGGGGGATGATGATGATGTTGCCGCCGCTGAAAAGTCGACGAAACATTCGACGAAACGCGCGAGAGCGAATAAGGAGAAGGCGGGGAAAAACGCGATGGAGATGACGAAGAAAATTAAGGAAAAACAGGAGAAGGAGAGAAAGATAAAGACGAAAGAGGAGGAGGAGGAAAAGGAGGAGGACGGAAAGGCCGACGCAGACGCAGGCGAGGAGGAGAAGGGAGAACGAGGAACACCACCGGCGAAGAAAAAGTCGAGCAATAAAGTCACGGTGGGTAAGAAGCAACCAGCCGCCGCCGCCGCGAAGGGCGGCGGCCGAGCGAAGCGAGGAAGCGCAAAGTTAGAACCGGCTGTCGTCGAGGAAGCTCCGGTGGTAAAAGTGCCGTCCTCGGTGCCACAGCTGATGGAGTTGAAACAAATCATGGAACGGGAAATGATCGAACACGAAGAGGCGAGCGCGTCGATGCGAGCGGCGGAGATGGAAAGGATCGCGGCGTTGAAAGCGTTGGACGAGGCCAATAAGAAGGCGGAGTTTTCTGGGTCGCATTTGAATCGCGTGGCGAGGAGGATGAAGCAGACGGCGAGGAAGGTGGCTGCGCAAACCGTGAACGCACAGATGTTGGAGCAGACGATGATTACGAAAACCGTGAAGAATTGGGCCAAGAGTAAAGACGAAGGGATGAAAGAGGCGAGCGATATATGCATGTCGATTATGAACGAGTGGATTGATTTGGTGAGAAATACGGCGCATTTGATGCAACAACAACATAAACACGAAGGCCCGGCGACGGAATCGCCGATGGATGTGGACACGGAAAAGAAAGGCGAGGAAACAAAAGCTGGAGAAGAGGAAGAAAATCCCCTCGATGTCAAGAAAGAATCCAAAGCCAGTGAGGAGAACGAGAAGAACGCAGCTAAGAGAGACGACGAAGAGAAGAAAAAAGTAGAAAAAGAGGAGCAAAAACCACGAGGAGGAATGCCGCCACCAAAGAGTTTACCCGGAGGTATTAAAGTCGAGCCTAACCTCCCGGGACCACTCGCGGATATTTACAAAAAAGCCGCCCCCGGCGCGTCGAAAATTCTCGAGGAAGCGAAGAGAAAAACCGCCGCGATGCATTCCATCGTTCCGAAAGAACCCGACCACTCCTCCGTCCGCTTGAAAGTCCTCTCCTACCTCCAAAGTACATTCAAACTTTCCAAGGACGCCGCTTTGACTTGCGAAGCAGCTTTATTCAACGCCAAAGCAGTCGTCGGCCTCGATTACAAAGCGACTTTGAAAAAGCTCAGCGAAGACGGAATGTCAGTTTTAAAATCGGGATCGGCGAACTTAGACGTCGGTCGAGTCCCTCCGGGTTTGACCTTGTTCATGCAACAAACGAAGTCGTTGCAGGCAAAGAAGAAGAGAAAGAGAAAGAGCCTCAAGTAAGTACAGTAGTTGTAAAAGAGTAAATTCTAAAAATCTAACAACATGAAATACTATATACGCGCGACGACGACGACGACGACGACGATCGTCATCAAACTAAACCATACTAAATCCAAGTTTCCTCATCGGTCGTTCCAACGTCTTATCTACTAACTTTGTCCCTCTCAGTTGTCGCCGCTGCTTTGGCGTCTTGCTAAAACCCATGTGTCTTTTCCCTTTTTGTTTCCTTCGGAACAAACCCGACGCGGTGACGGAAAACCGGCCTTTCCACGAGCTGTAGCCTTTTATTTTCGTGCGCGTTTTGGACATTTTGACTTTCTGGGAGGTGGCGTACCCGCGGTGTGCTGTTGCTTCTGCTGTTAATGGTGGTGGTGAGAGTGCTTTCATCATCGTCGGCGGTCGGGGAGCGCGCACGATCGACGACGATGAAGCAAAACGCCGCTCGAATCTTCCCCTAAAACCGCCAAGTGGTGTCGATACCATCGGCGACGTAAACGACGACAAAGCGCACGACGGGCTCGCAGACATCGTCGCGCTGAACGAGGAGGCGCGCCGCAAAACGTTATCGAGCGTTCTTCTCAACATGGTGTGTATTTCTTTTCTCCGGGGTGCGAGAATGCGTGTTCTTTTTATGATGCTCTTCTGTCGGCATCGAGAGGCTTTGAGACGATAAACATATACCGCACGAGAATCATATTAATACGCGACTACATACACTAAAAATTCTTTTCGAACAACGCGTCTCCTTCATTGCTACTGCTACTGCCACTACTACTGCTACTCCTGACGCGTTTGGAAAACGAGCTGTCCCAGTTCAAATCGCCGTCGTCGTCTGAATCGTCTTTCGCTTCCTCGCTCGCTTCGACCGCGGCGGCTAACTCTTCGGCTTCTTCTTTGTTATTGTTGTTGTTTGCTTTAGATTTCCCGGCGCGTTCGAAGAATTCACTGTCGAGCAGAGGTTTAATTTTCCACTCTTTCTTGCGCTCTTCGTAGGTGAGGTCGGGTAATGCTCTCGCGTTTGCGGCGGTGGTGGCGTTTCCCGCGTCCAAACTCGCGCCTTCGTTACCGGCTTCTCCTCCACCGCCGCCTTGACTGGCGTCGCCACCCGAAGTAGTTTTGTCCTTCTGGTTTGAAATATCAAATAAAGAGTTGATGGACGGTTTTTCTGAAGATTCTTCGACTGCTTTTGGACGAAGTTGTCTCGCGATTTCCGCCGCTCGATCGACGACTTCTGGTTTCACTTTACTCGTTTTCTTCATGATGTCTTCGACTTCCGTGACGACCATTTTCTCGGCGGCGGTTTTCGTCGCATCTAAGAGCTTCGCGACGGTTTCGTCGCTGATTCCATCTCCAGCCGAATCAGAACTATCTGTGTCCTTCTTTTGTTTCGTCTCCTCTCTCGGAACCGATCCTTTGTCTTCGTCCTCTTCCTCTTTCCTTCTCTCGGCCAACTCGCGCGCTTCGTTTTCAACTTGCGCCAACGCTTCCATCAAATCTTTACCTTCCTCGTCGTTACGTCCAGAGTTTTCAATCGCTTTCATAACTGCTTTCAAAACGTTCTCCGACTGCGTCTCCTTCGCTTCTTTCAAATCTGCTAACGTTTTGCTGATAACTTCCGCGGTCATCTGCGTAGTGTTTAAAACGTTTTGAACCTCGTGAAGTCGACTCTGCGCTCGCGCGGATGCCGAGGAAACCCCGGCGTGCGAGACGTCCATGGCGCCGATAACTTCCGTGGCGACATCGTGTAATACCGACAACGCAGATTGCGTTTCAAACACGCGTTTGACGGTTTCAGATTCGTCGGCGACGAGTTTTTCAACCTCCTTCTCTTCTTTTTCTACCTGTTTCGTTTCGTTTTCACCGTCTTTGCCGCTCTCGCTATTTTTCGAAGACGACTCCTTAATTGAATCGAAATCAACCACTGTTCCAGTCGCTTCTGCAATCAACGCCGCGTCTTTGTCGCGTCGTTCTTGTTCCTTGTTCTTTTCTTTTTCTATTTCGTTCTTCTCGTCGCTGATTTCATCGGAAAGTTCCTCCAACGTCGCCTCGGCTTCAATCAACGAACCGATGGTAACGTTTCCAAATGATTTCGACATTTCCGAAACTTCTTCGATGGATTTCTTCAAGACTTCCCCGTGCGCGTCGTCGTCTGAATCTCCAAAAAACATGTTCTTAAAATCCGAACTGCTACTACCTCCGTCACTTTTTGAGCTCAGCTTTTCCAACGACGCGACGGCGTCTTTCACTATTTGCATCGTTTTTTCCGATTCTGTCTGCGCAATCGACAACTCACTCTCGGCTTTTTCAACTCGTTGAAACTTATCTGCCGCTTCGTATACTTTCTCGTACATCACCGCGGCTTCGGAAGCCTTCGCTTCCGCCGCGTGCAACGAGGACACTAAATCAACCAACGTTTGCTCTTCGTGGACGGCGCGAATGGTGTGTTCGGTCGATTTCACCAACAAATACACGCCAAACGCGCAAAAGAGTCTCGCTATTTGTCTAGATGTTGTCAACCCGAGCGTAGTGATCCAACCGAACGAGCTGACTTTGCTTGAGGCTTTGGCGTAACTTCCTGAACTATCGCTCGTGGCGGATAAGAAAATCAAACTCGGCGCGGTGAAAATCAGCGTCGAACATGACGTCGCACCGACTAAACCAAACACAAACTCCACGTTGGGAATATAAAACGCCATCGCCAACGAGGAACCAAACAAAACGGCATTTAAACCTATATCTTGCCCTCTGGACATTTCTTTCTGAGAATCCGGCGACTGGCACACTCGCAGCACGACCGGCGTTAACGTCTCTCTCAACGTGATAAATACAACCGGAACGCACGTCGCCATCGACACGCAATACAACAACTTCATCGTTCGCATCAACACCCCCCACGAACCTTTCTCCGCTCCAAAGTTTCGCAACACGTCCCCGCTCGCGCTATCTTGAAACGTCAAGTACCCCATCAAACCGATGATAAAATACGCGATCCCGGAAATCCATATGCTCTTATTCGCCACCGATAACACTCTGTTATTCGTCGGATCTTTCAACGTTTGAACCACTGGATACATAATCGGCGACGCCGCGAAACCAAACGACAACACCGGTAACACAATCATAATCTTCTCACTATTCCACGTCTGCACCGCGTTATTCCCAGCCAACTCGTGTTCGGCGTACAAATCCGGATACACTGAACTCTTAAAAAAATACACCACCGCGACGGACAAAGTAAACATCCACGCGATAAAAATCCCAAACGCAGACGTGCTGCTCAACGCTTTCGCCGATCTAATCATCGTCCCTATCGGCACAAACCCAAAACATACCACCGCAACCATGGTCTCCCCTCGACTCGGCTCGGCGCCCGCTGGCACAATCGTCCCAGCCACGCCGGAAAAGATATCCGAAACTATATTCACGTACGCCACCGAACACCCCATCAACAACGCCACCACGCAAATTCTCACTAATATTTTCCCTCTATTCCCTAACGTTCTAAACGCAACTTCTTCGTAACTCCACGCGTCCGTCACCGCGCTCGAAAACAACAAACACTGCGTGGTAAACATCGTCGAGCACGCCGAGACGACAATCAACATCGTCGTCAAAAACACCCCGGTCAATTTGAAACAGTACGGTAAACCCAACGCTCCGGTGCCTAATATGCCGTTGATTAAGTTCACCGTCGCTTGGTTCACAGAATTCGTTCTGTTGTTGTTGTTGTTCGCAAAACCCCCACCATTCGGCGTGGACGGCATCGAATTAGAACCAGGCACGTAATGGTTGTCATTCGTATTCGTATTCCCGTCAGGATGTCCAAAATGTTTCGTCGGCGAACCCGCGCTGCTCGCGGTCCCGAACAACTCTTCCTCGTACCCAAACTTGGACGAATTCGATCCTTCTCCTCCAAACGTCGTCATCATCGTCGCGGCGTTCCCGCGTCTCCGAAACGCTTTTTCCGCGTTAATGTTGTTCGTATTATTATTACTGCTGCTGTTGTTGTTCGAAGCATCATCAGAAGATCCTCGAGGAAGAGAACTCCCGTCGTTGTTATTCTCGTTCGTCCCCTTTGCGCTCGACATCATCTTCGCGTTGTTGTTTTGCCCTCCTCCTATCGTCGTTAAACTCTCCCGGATATTTCCGAAGAAAAAATCAAACGCTCCACCTTTTTCTTCTTCGAACGCGCCTTTCGCTCCTTCCTCCTCCTCGTCCGCGCTCTCGGACATGTGCTCGAGGAGAGAGATGAAAGAGATTCAAATGTGCAGCATTTCGAGTAAAAAGTTGCCTTTGAACACACAGACTTCGTTACAATACTACACGCGCGCTTTGTTCTTTCTTTCTTCTTTAAGAAGAGGAAAAAGAAGCTTTGAAGTGTTGTTTGTTTTACACACACACACAACGCGTGCGCGAGTAAGCGCGAGTGGAAAGAGAGAGAGATGAAGAGGGCAGCGCGTGTTATTCATCAGCGCTGAATTTGATTGATTGGAAAACACGCGTAACGGAGATTTCCGAGCGCGATGAGAGAAGACCAAGACGCGATGGAGATTGCTTTGAGAGAGGAGAAGGAGAGACAGGAGAGTTCTTTTACCAACGCATTCTGGAAGCGAAGCAGCAAAGACAAAGAAGAAGACGAGGGAGAAGATGAACTCGCGACTGCGTTGCGACCGTTTCAAAACCACTTCGCTTCGACTGCCTCTTCTCTGCCTAAAGTCTCCTCCTCGAACGTCGAACAAACGCAACGACGAGATGATACATTTGAAGCGGTGGAAATCGTCAGCTCGAAGAGACACGCTCAGATGCAAGAAATCATCGCGAACGATGGGTCGGAGAGAGGGACGTGCGTGGCGATGGGGCCGTTAGGGGTGATTGCGGTTGGATTCGCGGACGGTACGATACGGTTGACGAGAGCGCAACACGCGGAAGGGAAGGAGGAGAAGAAGGAGTATAACACGACGACGATGCGAACGATACCGGCGATTCAGAGAGAAGAAGGGGAGGGAAAAGTGCTAGCATCGAACGGTAGTGATAATGGTTCTTTTTTGAGAGTGACCGCTTTGAGTTTTGCAAACGGCGGCGAGTGGTTGGTTTCCGGGCACGACGACGCGTCCATAGCGTTGTGGGACGTGAAGAGGTGTTCGCAGTTGAAACGAGTGAAGGCGCCGCCGCCGACGACGCAAAATATGGCATCATCAGATGCGTCCATGGTCGTTGCAATCGTAGCGATGAGTCAAATTCCGAATGCAAGTTCACAGTGCGAAGTCATCGCTGCGTTAAAGTCTGGGCAGGTTTTGCGACACGAGTTTTCTTGGTTCGGTCCGCTCTTACGGAACAAAACGACTTCATTAGGGGAAAAGACGTTTGTCATTGGAGGCGACGCGCTTCCGGCGAAAAGCTACGCGGTAAAACCTCCCGTTCCCGGGACCGTGCCATGGTTTTGGGGCGACGAAAAATTAAAGGAGCAATTGGATAAAGAAGCGGATATGAACAACTCGGCGCTTTTAGATTCTACGATCGCGATGGATTCGGCTGGTGGCGCCAACGCGACTGAAAGCATTTCCGGCGTTTCGAATTTACTTTCCGAGTTCAACGGTAAAACCAGCACGAGCGCGGCAAACGCATCCGGTTTAGTTTGTTTAACCACTGCGAGTGCGTGTTTAGTAATGCGCTTATATCCGGACGCCGAGGTTGTTGCGAAGATTCCAAGACCGAAAGATGTGGACGCGTCCAAAGTCCCCTACGCGAGGTTTCGACCAAAAGTCGTCTCGTACAAAAATGTAAAGAGTAGCGTTAGCGCAAACAATAGCAACAGTAGTAGAAGCAGTAGCAACGAGGGCGACATGGAAACGAGAGAACTTGCGGTCGTTTGGGGCAATCGGGTCACGATTTGGGAGTTAGGTATTTTATCTCCGGAAAACGTGCTCAAAGTCAATCGCGAGATTCAAAAACAGAAAATGGAAAAGAAAGAAAGTTCGGCAGCGGCGAGTTCAAAATCACCCAAAGGGCAATCGGGTGGAAGATGCGTACCTAAACTCCGGCGAGAGTGGCAGCTACCGGAAAATGTTGTGAAAGACTCAGACGGATGTGGGTTGATGTGGTTCGGCGACGAAGTGTTAGGTGTCATTTGCGGACAACGGGTCGCTACGTTGCTCGCGTTTGATGCGAAAAGCAGCTACGGCAAACTTTTAGAGCGCGTCGCGTTGGATGCGCATCCGACCGCAACTTCATTACCGGTACCGTCTCGGGACGCTCCGAAACAACCTCCCTCTTCCGAGCACGTCGTTTGGAGCAGTCACGGTTCGTGCGCGAATCGGGGAGCGGGTGCGGTTATTTTATCCGCCGCGTCTATTCGAGTGTGTAAAATTCTCGGGTGGCGAGAGCGCGCGAATGCGCATCGTAAACTTAGCGACTGGGGTGGTGCTTTTGCAGTGGCGGTGGCGGCGTACAAACAAAGCTTTCGTCGAGACGAAGATGTCGACGATGTTTTCGTCGTCAACGACACTAATAAAGCCGTGAAGAAATCGACGACATCTTTTGCGCCTTATTTGGCCGGATTACCGTCGGATGCGCGAGCTCGCATCATAAATGAATCTCACCTGCCTCAGACGGCCGTGAAATCCGAAAGGGAAGCGGCACGGGAGGTGTGTCTGAAACTCTTGCCACAGTTTCTTCAAGACGCCATGATGGTTGTGCAGGCAACCTCAGGCGAAGACGACCAGGCGCACGTGCACGCTGAATCCGTCGCGCGCGCAACGTTAGCGGTTTGCCTAGCCGTCGATTCGCTCGACAAAATGTACGACCAGTCTATTTACGATCCTTTGATGGAAGCAACGCACGGGAAGGAGGCTTTCATAGAGCGTATCGTTCCGCATATCATCAGCGACGAGTTACAAAGCTTACCACCAGAAGTTATGCAGTCTTTAGTCACTCATTTCGCGTCCAAAGGTGAACATAGTATCATCGAAAAGTGCGTTTTACGCATGGATGTGACGAGTTTGGACGTAAATCAAGTGGCGAGATTGTGCGAGACGCACGGAATGTTTGCCGCGCACGCGAGCGTTTTCGTGAGAGCGTTTGAAGATTTTTCGAGTCCAGCCTTTGCGATGTTCGAAGACGCGGTGAAAAGGGTGAAAGACGTCGTGGTGAAATGTAACGACGACGTCTCGACGATGCGTGATAGTTCTCAGGATAAAAAAGACGATGTATACTTTGAAGTTTCGAGAAAGTCTGCCCGAAGACTTTTGCTCTTTGCCAGCGAGAGCATCGCCGGACGATTGTTTCCGCCGAGATTTTCCGAAGATATGAAAGTTCGCAAGCAAAATGAGCTGGATGATCCAGTCCACGTAGCCAGACGCGCCGAAAAGGCGCGATTCGATTTGATGCGGTTTTTTCTTTCTCAGGACGCGGATAAAAGCGTTCGCGAAACGGCGGCCGAAGTCGCGAAAGGAAAAGACAACGCCGAGCAAACATCAAATGCAAACGCGTTCCGACAGTTTTGGCGCGGCGTTGATTCGTTGCGAAAGAAGCGCTTTAAGAACAGTGATGCACAAAACGTTTCTCCAATGGATGCACTACTAACGTCGTCGCAAATTAGAGAAGTATTCGATACCCCAGACGCGCCGGACCGATTGCTGTTTTTGTTCTCGGTCGAACCGGCGGCGACGACGGCGTTTCTCAAAGATGCGCTTGATTCGTGGGACGCATCCGAGCGCGAGCTTTTTGAAGAAAACGCGAATGACCTCAACAGAACGACAGATCGAATGGCAGCACAGGTGGTATGCGACGCGGCATTGTTTGCGGCGGAATCTATCGAGGAAGAAACAACGTTTACGGCGGAGGAAATACTCAACGTAAGGCTTTTAGAAATTAAAAACAGTCTGCTGACGTTTGCGGCTGCGTTGGTTGGCACCGGACGCGTCTCGGTCGATCGCGATCGGGAATTCGCGCTACTCGAAGCGCTCACGGTTGGACCCGTAAAATCGTTACGCGAGCGGTCAGACGCCGCGTGTCTCATCGTCGCACAAACCGTCGACGATTTGACGCGGCGACATGGCGGCGCGAACGATACGAGCGCTGCCGTCGCGAAATACGCGCAGTCAAAAGTGTTCACATTGCTCTCTGATGCAAATTTTGCGCAAGCTATGACCGTATTACATCTCGCCGAAGGCGACTACGGCGCCGCATTGGAAACTTTAGCCGCGAAAGACGTTTTGATCCGTCCAAATTCAGCCGGATACTTTGCGGACGTTTTACTCGGTTGTGCGCCGGCGGGTGTTGAGGCAGCCAACGAAAACGACGCTGGTCCAGCAGTCGGTCGCGCTCGAGCGCTCCCGGCAGGCGAAGCAAGAGAAGCCTTTAAGAGATCGCTCTTGCACTCGGCGCCGAAAATTGCGGAAGTTAACGCCGCTATCGTCGCTCGATTAGGCGTCGCGCATTTCCCGGATCAGCAAGAAGCTGTTTTGAACGCGCTTTCTTCAAATCCTTTGTTTCAGTTTTGGTACCTGCGCGAAGTTTTAGCCGGCAAAAGTGCCACGGGAGGAGAAGGTCTCTTAGAAGCTACCACGCGCGGTGAGAACGACGACCACCAAACGCTCGCGCGTTTGATTGAAAGATCTGGCGTCAAGGTGACGGAAGAGATGAGCGAGCTGTACGTCAAGTTGATGTGTCAATTCGAGCCGTCGAACGTTTTACCGTTTTTAAAATCGCGCTCGGGTGGGTATCGGTTAGACGCGTGTTTGGAGCAGTGTCAAAGTTACGGCGTGGTGGATGCGTCGGCGCACATTTTGGAAAAAATGGGACGCGTTGGCGACGCGTTGGATTTACACGTTCAAAAATACGAGCAAAACGTGGAAGCGTTGTCGAATTTACGCAATAATCCAACGTCCTCGACGGTTAATAAAATGTCAAAAGACGTCTCGCGCGGTTTCGCGATGGAAAGTTCAGAATCTCTCGATGCGGCTACCCGGTTATGTCTCCGTTGCGACACGTACAAGTTCATCGAGAGTGAAGCGATGTGGCATCGCTTATTGGATTGCGTCATTTCTGCTCGAATAACGTACGGTTCCTCAGGTCAATTCGTCGACCAGACGCTCCGCGAACACGTCGAACGCATCCTCCACGATACACTCGAGCGCGTCGCGCCAGAAAAAGTTCTCGGTGACGTCTTAAGAACGCGCGGGAACGAAAGTTTGCGCGAATTGCGTCGCGTTTTGACCGGTATTCTCGAAACCGTCGAAAGCGAGAAAGACGGCGTTCGAAAAGAAGAAAAAGTTTCAGAACGCAAAGTCCTCAAAGCTGCGGCTGAGAAATTGTGCGCTTTAAAAAGAGGTCGCAGAGCGAACGACGTGAAGTTAGTCGTCACGCAACAAATGAAGCAATCATCCTCGTCGCCTCTATCTTCATCGTCGTCGCGGCAAAAACGACCGAGGAGAAAATCGTTCACAAAAACGGCGACGACGACTCCAACGAGAACGCAACTCGCTCCAAAAACGCCGAGCAGCCTCAACCTTGCTTCGAGAAGAAAAAATCGATTGTTATAATCAAAAATGTATTGATAGTAATATTTGTACAAAAAACTACGCCTCGTTGTTGTCTTCTTCTTCTTCTTCTTTGTGCGCGACGCGTCTTAATTCGCCTTGTGGGTTTTCGCTATATACAACCTCCACTTCTCCTTCAGCCACGTCTATTTTGCTTTCCGATCGAGCCATCCCATCAAACTTTGGCACAATCCACCCGCCTTTCACTGCTTTTGTCAAAGGCGGAATAAAATCTTGCTTTCTACTGACTAAGCCTTTCAACTCCATCAAATGCGTATTCCCGTCCACGAGCGCTCCGTCGTACGCGGCTTTCGCCAACGACTGTTCCGTTCTTCCGCACAAAACTAACGCGGACGTTAAATTTACGATATCTACAATAGCTAACAACATCGCGTGCACTTTCAACTCCTCTTTCACTTTACGCATTTCCGGTAACAATTCAATCAACCTGCTCGTCGCCGCTTCCGCGTCGGTCGTTTCGATGACGGAATACGCGATTTTAATCTCCTCGTCTCCGGCTTCTCCGGAATGAAACTTGAACTGTTTCATATCCCCGGAAACTAATTGATACGCGCTCATTACGCTCAAACTGTGCGATTTCGCTCGGAATTGTTTTGCGGCTAACTCGTTGATATCTTTCACCCCTATGTATTGCACTAACATGGCAACGATTCTTCGATCCCACTCCGTGGTCGTCGGCGACTTCAAGTTCAAAGTGTCCGATAAAATCGCCGACAGCAACATCCCGCCTATTTTTCTCGGTAAATATCTCTTGTACATTAAAAACGAGTGCGCGATAATCGCAGACATGCACCCCCACGGGCGAATGTCCACGAATATCGGCTTCTCCGTCACAATCGTGTTCGATTGCAACGCGTGATGGTCGATGATACCCACGATATTCTTCATCGGAATCGCCGGGTTGAGCTGACTTTGTTGTTGAAAATCCACCAAGCACACTTTAGACTCTTCCTCGATTAAATCCTCAATCTTCTCCGGCAACGAACAGTTCCAATATTCCAACGCAAACTCCGTCTCGCTGTTAATCTCCGACGCTCTCGCCGCCACTCCTCCGTGCAAAACCGCCGCCCCGATCGCCCCGGCTATGGAATCCAAATCCGTCACCACGTGTCCGCAAAACAACGCGCCTTTCAACTCCTCCGGTATGAACGAATCCGAACTCGCGTCGCCTTTCTTCGGTAATCGAAACAGTAACTCGTGCGCCGCCGACCATTCCGTCTCCACCGCTTCTTCCAGAGGCGTCTCGTCTCGTTCCGAGTACGCGTGGAAAGAGCGCTTTTTTAAACCTTCTTCACTCAGAAGCTTTTCCGCGCCCACGCCCATCTTTTTCTCTCTGACTTTATCCTCCTTTTCTTTCGCAACCGGGACTAACGGGACGGTTTCGACCAAAAAAAACGAAACCGCGATTGCAAAAACGAGAACGAACAAGGAGAGCGCGACTAAGAGGAGCTTTTGTTGTCGTTTTCTTCCTCCTCCTCCTCCTCGCGATGGTGATGATGTCTCCGTCTTCGCAATGGTGAAAGTGGATATAAAATTATATTCCAATCTTGTGCGAAAGAAACTTTGCCTCCCTCTTTGCGCCTCAAACTCCAGAAGAGCTCTTCTGCGATCGCAGAGAACAACAGTTACAGAAACGTCTCTCGTCCGCGTCTTTCGTTCCCTCCTCCTCCTCGCGATTTGAGAGCAGCACTTACTCGTCAGAGAGTGATGAGAGATTAAAAACGTGCAGAAGTTGGGGAAAAAAGTGGCAGCCGAATCGCTCAACTGTCTGCACTTGTATCATGTTTGAACCGTGCCTGACGGACATCGAAATAATCCTCGCGTCCACGGACTGCGTGTTCAAAATCAACGACACCGTCCGCGGGGAAATTTTAATCAAAGTTCACCGCGAGGACGCGCCGTTGCATCACAACGGGATCGCGTTATCCGCAGTCGGGTCGGTTCGTTTGCAACTCAGCGAGAAAGACTCGTCGTTGTTAGACCAACTGTTCGCGACCGTGGACCCGATTGAAATGATGGACGCGTGCTTGGAACTGAAACCACCGGGGAAGTTACCGATTGGAACGCACGCGATACCGTTCGCGTTCGCGCTGAGCCCGACTGTGTTTCATCGGTCCACGTATTACGACGGGTATCGAGCGGTTTCAGGTGGGAGCGGGTCGCACAAGCTCTGCGAGACGTTTCACGGGCAAAACGTGCAGGTGGTGTACGGCGTGGAGGTGGAAATTATGCGGCCGTTACTCAGCGGAGGGTCGATTTCGACCGGAATGTGCGAGTTTCTGGTCGAATCCAGAGCGGAGGAGGAAGGGGTGAAGCGAGTGGAGCAGTCGATGCCGAGGAAATTCGCGTTGGAGAGGTTCGACGAGACGGAGGAGGATTTGAAAACGAAGAAGAAAAAGAGCACGTCAAAGGAGGAGGAGAATAGCAGCGATGGTGGAAATGCAAACTTAAAAGAGTTTGAAATACGCGGCGAGCTTTCCAAGACGTCTTATTTTATCGAAGAACCGATCGAAGGATTCGTGGAAATCGTCTCGCACCCGCGAAATCGGAAAAACCAACTGAAGAAAATCGAAGTTGAACTCGAACGCGTGGAAACTGTTATTTCCGCCGAAGGAACGAGGTCGACGGAATCTTCTGCGGTCCAGTTTACGCAAATCGTCGACGACGGCGCCGATGTCAGCGAGAACGTTCGCGTGCCTATTCACGTGACGTTTCCGAGACTGTACGCGTGTCCGTCGGTGGCGCACGCGACGTTTAGCGTCGGATTCGCGGCGAAAATCATAGCCACGTTCGATGACGGCGTCGACGACGAAGAGGACGGCAGCAGCAATGCGTATAATAACAGCAAAACAACGTTCAAGAAAAAAAGTAAGAAGAAAAAAGAGCGAACGAGCTCGATATCGATTCCTATCAGCGTCCATCGAGCGCCAGAAAATCTTGGTTCCGGAGAGAAGACCATACTCTGAGAGTTCCATCTTTGCAAAAATACGCGACAAAAATGGTGGTTCTAGTAGTAGCAGTAATAACAGTAGGAGTAGCAGAGATAGTTTAGAGCAGAGCAGTAGACAAACGACCAAAGCGTGTAGTAACTGAATATGATGACTAACACGAAAAGTAGATAGAGTATTTAAATAAAAACAACACACAACGCGCCGATACCAACGCGATACGCTATTATTAACCGCTCTCGCTGGTATCGTCGCCCACATCTTCCTCCTCGTCCTCCTCGGAATCGATAAAATCCTTCTCGTACTCGTCGTCCTTCCTCTTCCCACCACCCTCCGTCGTCTTTTGCTTCTTCTTTCTCGACTCCTCCTCCGCGTCCTTCGCTCGCCTTAACGCTTTCTCCTCTTCCTCTTCCTCCTCCTCCTCCTCGTCTCCTCCCCCACCCCCACCGGGTGCGTTCAACCGTTCGCACGCGTCGATCCAATCTGAATACACGTCGATCGCGGCGGATAAATCGTCGATCGTGCACGCGTATTTTTGTCCGCACACCGAGCATTCCACTAACCCTTTGTATTGTTGAAAGTCCAATTTCGCGGTGACCGATTTGTCGTGATTGCAAAACGGACACGTGAATTGCGTGTCCAATTTCGGTTGGACCTTTTTCGGCGGTGGGGCTTTCGATTTGCGTTTGCCCATCTTATTTCAAAACGTACGTACCACCACGCAAGAGTCTTCGTTCGGTAAAAGTGCTCTCGTTGTTCTTCGTTTCGTAGCGCTTAAAAGTCGTCGTCTTCGAAGCAGTAGGAAGAGTGAGCACAAAGCGTGCAAGTAGTAGTGTTCTGACGTCCAAATGTGCTCTTTTTTTGGGCCGTCCTTCAAGAAATTTTTCATTTTTTGGTCCATCGTCCATCTTTTTTCCATCTCTTCTTCTTTTGGATATTCTTCAGATATTGTTACATAAACGTGTCGTTTGTGTGAAAAACTCACTCTCTCTCTCACTCTCTGCTTTGAACACTCGCATTACACGCACGCACTCTTATTCGGATCGTACGATGATGAGTTTTTCTTCCGTATCTTCCGCGACGACGACTGCGACGACGACTTCTTCTTCTTCTTCCCTGTCGTCAAAAAGATCAGCGAAGATGATGATGATGATGAAAAAAAAACAATCGTCATCAAAGACGATGATTACCACCATAACGCGAGCGGCGGCGGACCGACCGGAGACGACCAGGGTCCCACCGACGAACCCGGAAGGGATGCCAGTCGTTCCTCCGCAAGACTTAGCCTCTCGACCGAGAAGAAACAGACGATCGCAAACGGTTCGCAAAGCGTTCCAAGAGACCATTTTAACGCCGGATAACTTCATTTATCCGATTTTCGTCCACGACGAAGGCGACGAGAACATTCCGATTGGCTCTATGCCAGGTCAGGATCGATTATCGTTTAAAACTGGGATGATTAAGAAAGTCGCGGAAGCGAGAGCGGCTGGGGTGAACCAGGTCGTCGTTTTCCCGAAAACGCCGGATCGTTTGAAGACGCCGTGCGGGAAGGAAGCGTTTAATCCGCAAGGTTTGGCGCAACGATCGATTTCGTTGTTGAAGGATACGTTTCCGGATTTGGAGGTGTACACGGACGTGGCGTTGGATCCGTACAACACGTTGGGGCACGATGGTATGGTTCGATCGGATGGGGTGATTTTGAACGACGAGACGGTGTATTATTTGTGCCAACAAGCCGTGTCGCAAGCGAGAGCCGGCGCGGATGTCATCTCGCCGTCTGATATGATGGACGGAAGAGTTGGAGCCATCAGACAAGCGTTGGACGACGAAGGCTTTACGCATGTGAGCATCATGTCGTACACGGCGAAGTATAACTCGGCGTATTACGGACCGTTTAGAGAGGCTTTGGATTCGGCGCCGCCGCCCGGCAGCGAAGGGTGGAAGATCCCGAAAGATAAAGCAGAATACCAAATGGACCCAGCGAACGTTCGCGAGTGCTTGAGAGAATCCGCATTAGACGAAGCGGAGGGGGCGGACATTATGATGGTGAAGCCAGCTGGTGCGTATTTGGACATCATCAAGATGTTGAAGGACAACACGACGTTGCCGATTTCGGCGTACCAAGTTTCCGGCGAGTACTCCATGTTGAAAGCGGCCGCGGCTGCCGGGTACTTGAACGAAAGAGCGGCGGTTTTGGAATCGTTGATGGCGATCAAGCGCGCCGGTGCGGACTTGACGTTGACCTATTACGCCATCGATGCCGCGAGATGGTTGCAAGACTCTTAAATTTTTTAAATTATAATAAAAACTAATACTGTTTGGTAAAACAACAAAGGAAGCTAATTTTTCTCTCTTCTATTATTATGCTGCGGTGGTGCACCATTCACTCTCTCTTTTCTCTCTCTTAAAATCTTCGACCGAAATTAATAGAAAAACCCGAGCACCTTGCCCCCAACCTTGCGGCGTCTCGCTTCCTCGTGGTCCATGATCCCCGACGAAGTCGTCATGACGATGGTACCGAACAAACGAGACGGCAACAAGCGCCCGACCCACTCCTCGATGTCGTGGTGCGACAAATCATATCTCGGCGAGATGACGCCGCACTTGTTGATTCTCCCGTTCAGCTCGACGACAATCTTACCCGCTCTGTGATCGTCGATGTATTCGAACTCGTTGATGTAGCCTGTTTATTTCGTAAAGACAGAATAAGAGAGGGGAAATAATGTCAATATTCATACAACGACGAACGACGCGGTAAAAATAGAGACTCGAGCGAAAAGCGCGTGGTGTCCTCTCTCTCACTAGGGCCCAGGGGGAGAGAGATCCGTCCATTTCACCCTCTTTTTCTCTCTCTTTCTCTTTTCTTCCCGCGGCAAAGCGCGCGTGAACGCCGTCGACGCACACCATCTCTTCCTTCGTTCCTCTTCTCGCCGTCGGCGATAAGAAAGAGAGAGCGTTGAAAAGAACACCAACGAAAAGCTCGGGCGAGAGATCCGGGAAAAATTCCATTAGGGTCCGACGTCCTCCCCGAAAACAAAAAGAACATGACTAAAAGTAAGTACGTACCGTGCTTTTGCATGACTTGTAAGAATTTAATGACCACCTTGGACACCGGGCGGACTAATACCTGACGCTTTCCACGCTTTTCGGCGTTGTACATCGCCTGCGTAGTGATGATGATAAAGAAAAAGAGAGCGGTTGTGTGAGTACAAAATTTACTCGCGAGAGAGACGACACATCGACACTTTGATGCGCGTTCAAAAGGACTTCTCTCGAGGAAGGCGACGAGTGGACTTTGAGAGCCAACCTTTGACGCCGACGTCTTCTCTGAAGTCAGTCGTCGCGTCGCAGTCGTCGTTCGTCGAAGGCGTTGAAAACGTCTCGAGAAAGCCCCCTCCGCCCCCCTCTCTCGGTTCCGCAGAGAGCGCAAAAGAGAGCAAAAGGAGGAGAGAAAACAAAAAAAAAATCAACGTTCGCCGAAACGACGAACGCGCGAGGCACCGCGACGACGACGCGACCATTTCCTTCGCCTCGTCGCGTGTAATTCGCACGAAGTGCATTCGTAATCGCCTACCTTTAACGTGTCGTTGAGCACAGAAATTCGGACCATGGTTTAATAAGTATCTACTCGCGTAAACTTAATGACGCGTAACGTGGGATTTTGGTCCCAGTTTTTGGGTCTTGCGTTTTTTTGTCTCTCGAGAGAAAAACTGATGAATTTTGGGAAAAAAGAAGAGAGAAAAGAGAGCGGAGTGACAACACAAACGAGAGGGACAGACACACACACAAAAGAGCACGTAATGTCTTCATCCAAAGCGACAAAGCTGGCGTCGGATCGCCGCAGATGGTGGGCTTTGGCGAAACGCGCGCAGATGATGAATCTTTTGGGGAAGAAAGGAGGAGGGAAAGGCATGCCGACGTTACCGAATCCCGACCCGAAGAAACGAGAGATTCATTTCCCGAATCTCCATTTGCGCTTGGTCGCCCCGACCGAGGAAGCGAGGATGCGAGGCATCGAAGTCGCGACGTTTATAACCACACCGAACGTGACAAAGACAGAGATTAAGACGTTTTTGACGGACGTGCACGGGATTGAGGTGTTGAAAGTGGACACCGCGAATTACGAAGGGAAGAAGAAGAGAAATTTAGAGCGGGGGAATTTGTTCCGGAAACCGGATTATAAGAAGGTGTACGTGACGCTGGGGCAGCGATGGTTTCCTCCGGAGAGGTTTTGCGTTCCGAGTAAATGAAAGTGATATTTTAGATACAACAAGTTAGGTAGTAGCTCATACAACAACACACATAGTTTGATTCGTTATCTCCGTAGCAGAGACGTTTGTATATTACATAGCGGTACAACAGCGTATATTTTACAACTCGCCGCAGTTCTCAATCATAGCTTTCACGCCCGGTTGCGGTTTCGTTTTGTCCAAGGCGTTGATGGCCCAAACGATGTCTTCACCAGATACGACTTCCCCAAAAATCGTGTAGTGCGTATCCAAATGTGGCGCCGGCGCGACGACTATTGAAAAGTGGCCCGTGTTGGTATTTGGACCTGAGTTGGCACTCGAGAGGAGTCCGAATCGATCGTGTTTTAAGCTATGTAACCCGTAGTCGTCGTCGTCGAACCTTTCCACGCCTTTTGATTTTACAGGGCCAGTTTGATCTATAAATTTATCGAGAATCCTATAGAAATGGGATCCTTTATAGCCGTCGTCATTTAGGCCTTGATTTTTGAGAAGCGCTCGAAACGCGTCGACGTGATTTGGACAGTCTTCGGCGTACAATATAAATTCTATGCGACCGCGAACGGTACTACCAATAGAAACATCAAAGAACGCCTTCACGTTCCCTGCTTTCATCCTTTGTTTCCTCCTCACCTCCTCTTCTTTCCTCTTCTCGCCTTGCGCGGAGAAGAACTCTTCGTTGGTATACAACGCTCCAGACGTCCATCGCACGTCCATTCCTTCCGACATCTTCACGCGCATAGCGCCGTTTGGCTCTTGTTTTTTCAACCAACACTCGCCAAACTTCCGTCCAGAACATCCGTTCGACCTATCGCCGCAAAACACGAACGCGTTGCACCCCTCGGTCGCCTCGCACGCTCGACAACATTCGTCCGCGGAATTCAAGATATTATTCTCCCCCCATTTTCCAACCACTGCACCGGCGTATTCGGAGTGCAAATCGTACGGCAGACCGCATTTACCACCGATTTTATCTCCGTCCTCTATCCGTGGTCTCTTTCCTTGTTCTTCTTTACCTTCTTCTACTGCTACTCCCTCGTCGTTATTATTAAAAGTTTTCTTCAATTCCTTCGTATCTTTACCACCCGTAATCCTTTCTTGCACTTCTTCCTCGGCTGCTCGAAATTGCGCCGCCGCCAACCCGCGATGGTCGTGCGATCGGGACAGTTTCGCTAAAAACGTGAAAAACACCACGAGGAATGCGAAGCAGAGCAGCTTTTTTTTGATGTTGTTCGTCGATCGCCTCCTCGTCGTCGCGCTCATCATGATGTGATGTGTTTTTGTCACGATAACCACCAAGTTTGAAAAATTTCCCGACACTCTTTCTTTTATTAATCGACGAAACGCTTATTTTAACACACACACACAACAAAAATAACTAACAACAGAATAATAATGTGCGTGTTGTGCGCGATCGTGAACGCCCTGGAGAAGGCGAAGAAGAAAATTCCACTCTCCTTTTCGAATGCAAAGGAAGAGGAGAAGAAGAACGTCGAAGAACGTTTGAACGGGAACACTTCTTCGTCTCTTTCGTTCGTGGATGAGATCATAAATGAGAAGAAAAAAAAGCGCGTTGACACAAACAAAAATGTTTCAAAAGAATCGCTCGAGGAGGAGTTGAAAGAGCTCAGGAATTGGTCTTTCGATGCTTTTACGTACGCGTCTTCGAAAGATAAAGAGTTCCCTTTGGCTCGATTGTTTATGGCCGCGTTCGATGTCTTCGCGAACGGAGGCGTTGGCGAGAGGAAACGAGAGGACGTGAAGGAAATATTCGCTTTAATCAATCGCGAGAAGTTGTTCGAATTCGCGCAAAGCATCGAGCATGGGTACGTGGGTGTCGATGCGTTGCCGTATCACAACGTCGCGCACGGTTGTGAAGTCGTGCACGCGACATTTGCGATTTTGACGGACGTGATTACCGAGGAGACGGTCATGGATCCGCTCTCGGTGTTTTCGTTGCTCGTCGCAGCAATCGGGCACGATTGTTATCACCCGGGGTGCGATAACGCGACGTTGGCGAAAGATCGCGTAGATATTAAGCGACGGTATAACGGCCAATCGCTCTCGGAAATGGTTTCGTGCGAAGTCACTTTGGAGTTGTTGCGAAGGTCAGGCGCGTTGCAGAGCGACGATGGTTTAACGACTTCTCAAATCGCATTCGTCGAAGATATCGTGGCGACGAGTATTCTGAGCACGGATTTATCGAAACACGAGGAAAATTTGAAGAAGAATACGGCTGAAAACGCTGCTCAGATCGTGCTCAAATCGGCAGATTTGGCGCACTTTGCTCGTCCGCGAGAAGTACATTTGAAGTGGGTTCACGCGGCTATGGATGAGCAAAGGAGAAATACGAAACGGCAGGTTGGTGTGAAGGACGGTCACGTTGATTGGAAAAATCAAGTTTTTTTCGCGGAAACGTTCGTACTTCCAACGTTCGCGACGCTTTCCGGAAACGTCTCGGTAGGCTCCACACCGATGTACGAGTATGCAAAAACGAACGTCGAGAAATCGAGAGAACTTATCGTTTGAGGAACTGTTTCATCAACGGGTACCAATGATACCAACGAGCTATTAGTAGACTACAACTAATATAATACACAGTATTCTACAAACCACGACCGTGGTTTCTTTCTCTTTCACTTCGCGCATCTGACCCGTCGCTTTCAATCGCGTGGTACAATCCATTACTCGAACTCGATTTCATGGCACTTCCGCCTCCGTTCGTATTGATATTCGCGTTGTTCAAAAACGGCTCATTTCGCCACGTTCCATTCGGCATGATGTGTCTCTGTGCGATTTTATACTCCAAGTTACTTCTATCGACGGTTTTCGAGACGCGGTATCCGCTCATTTTTGGCCACAACGCCATGTGCAACTGCGCGTCCAACGCCGCCACCGCGGCAAAGATAAAATCGGCCAAAGGCATGAGCAACCATTGGACTTGACTGGTAATTTGCCACCACAATGGCGCCGAGTTCGCCTCAAAATACTTTCGATCTTGCACGAGAAACATTCGGACGTAAAAGTCGCAGACTATATAGGCCCACGTGGCAAACAAAATCGGACCAAACGCAATTAACGCCATCGCGCGAATACCGATCCCAAACGGATATGTCTCCAGCTCTGGATTTAACCAAGCCGACATCATCCCCCCGAGCATAACGGTTAAAAAATACGACGACCAAGAAACGTGGTGTTCAATGACGTCGACGAAGAGCATGAATGCGCCGTGTTTGTCCAACACGTTTCTTTTTTGGTACCATTGCGATAAGATGTACGATAAATCAATCGCGCCCCAGGCGTCGCGTTTGGCGCGACGATATCGAGATCGCATGGCGCTAAACCAATTCGTATGTTCTTGCGCGTTATTTCCGGTGAGCATGAATATAGGCACCAGTCGGAAATGACCGTCCTTCTTGAAGAAACATTTCATAAAGTGATGGAAATCATCCGGAACAACGTCTACGTCCCACCCGTTGACGTCCATAATCGTCCTCAACGATTGCGAGTAACACACGTACGGGTAAGGCACCGCGTATTTAGAGGACAGCATCCCTAACATGTTGATTGAATCCACCACCGCCTTCACTCTTACTAAAGTCGGAACCATCCATATATTCGGAAACTCATTCTCGGCGGATTGATACGTGCAATTATACGGCTCCATGTTCTGCGCGTGCGTGTAACTCAAACACTCGCAAAACTGTTCGTCAAAGTACGTATCCGCATCACAAACAGTCACGAGAATCTGTTCTGGAACGTAGTTCCATTTTTCCAAGATCGTGTGTTGCACGCATCTCGCGCACCAGGCCACGTTACTGGACTTTCCATCCGTCTCCGCCGGGGATATTTTTTCGTGCACGGTGTAAAATAAGCCCAACAAATTCTTACTGTACTCCTCAATTAACGCCTCTACTTTCTCTATGGCTTCTTTATCGTTCTTTTCCGTGGCTATAACAACGATAACTTTATCCTTTGCGCAGGTTTGCGCAACTAGCGTGTTCAACGTCTTTCTCAACACATTCAACGGTTCCCTGTACGTCGGGACGATGACGACGTGCCTCAAATCGTTGAACTTCTCTGCCAAAGTCCTCTTCTCCTTGTTATCTAGCTTCGACGTCCACGTCGGAATATCCATATTCCGTCTCTGTTTGCTAATCGTCGCGCTCGTGTCGTAATCTTCCTTCACGCTCCCGAGGGAACTCGGATGCGCCATCCCCAACGGCTTCCCGTCCTCCTCGGAAACGCCCAACGTTCGTTCCAACAACGGACTCTTCTTCCGACTATCGTTCCCTAATTGCTTCCAATCCGCGGTTTTATACAAGTGTGCCCGCGGTACTCCAATAAACAGCGCCGAAAACGAATACAAAATCCCTTTAAACCACCCGTAGGATATGAACGCGCATATAAAAAACACCGCGAACGGTGGGAACAACAACGCTCCCCAATACAAAACGAACGAAAGTAACGTCGCGGTAAAGAACAGAGGCGTGGCAAAACCAAGTCTGGCGAGAAGAACGTCTCGTCCTCGCTGTTGCTCGCCACGCGCGAATTCCAGTTTCGTTCCTTCGTGCGGCGTGTTTAAAAACCCAGTCGTTCTGATCGCGTTGTTGTTGTTGTTGTTGTTGTTGTTCCTGTTCACCCCGTGCTTGTTGTTTTGTGCGTTGGATTCTTCCGCTTCAGAGCGCGGCATCATTTTTCCAATTCGTCGCGTTTGTATCTTCTTACGGGGACAAACAGAGGGTTTGGGGGCACACGTTTTACCACCACCACTTTCACCACCACCACTTCTTCTTCGTCTTCTTCGGTATTAGAAACGCTCTCTGCCTCTCTGACGCTCTGATGCTCTCTCTCTCGTGATGCTTTCCTCCTCCTTTTTCTTCTCCCTCCTTTCCTTGCAGGAGTCTTTGCTAGGGTTGTAAACCCTAAACAATTCCAAAAGGAAAAGAAAAATTCAAAAAAAAAGCTCCAGAAGAGCAGAGACGCGAGCACCCGAACGCAACAAAAGAGAGAGAGAGAGAGAGAGAGAGAGAGAGAGATCAGAGTTTTGCGGTCTTTTATTACTGAAGTAACGGTTTTTGCCTTCTTTTCTTCCTCTTATTTATATATAAATAAAGAGAGATTCGCCGTTGTGTGCATGCTTCTTCTTCGAAAAAAAGGAGGAGCGAATTTAAAAATGATGCAGATGCGATATCCGGTTAATGGCTTCTTTAACGGCCGAAAGACAACCTCCCCTTCCTCCTCTGCCCTTTTCTCGTCGTCTTCGTCTTCGTCTTCTCCTTCTGCTCTGCGGAGAGGAAGAAGAACGTATGCGAGCAAAGCAAATAAGACGACTAATCCGAAGAAAATTATTCTTTCCCAAGAAGCTCGAGAACAAACGCACTTGCAAAGACTGCATTTGAAAGACTTCGCGTTGGTCTCGCAACAGACCATCCATTTTTCGCCGGGATTGAACGTCATTACCGGTAAGTCAGGGTCTGGGAAATCGGTTTTGTTATCCGCGATCGATCAAATTACCGGCGCGGCTGGCCGAGAAGATTCGATTCGAGTCCCGGCGAAGACGGCGAAAATAGCCGCGACGTTTTACTGCGCGGAAGATACGGTGCGGAAACTTCGTCGGTGTTTGTTAGAGAACGGGATGGATGTCGAATCTTTGTTGAACCGAGAAGGCGCGCAAACGGTGGACTTGTATCGCGAGTTACAAAGCACCGCGAATAACAGGTTGCGATCGTTGTGCAAGATTCAAAACAAGGCGATTCCGGTGAAAGTGTTGCGTCAAATCGGAAACATTTTGATTGATTTCAACGGCCAAAACGCGAGTTTAGCGTTAGCAAATGAAAGAGCGCAGTTGGATGAACTCGATAGTTGGGCGAACGTGAAGCAATACGGAGATGCGTTTGAAATTGCCATGCAAAATGTTCGAATAGCTACCAAATTAGTCGAGGCGAACGTCGAGTTAACCGAGGAGGAGAAGGAGGAAATCGAGGCGATTTTGGACGCGTTTTACAAAGTCGATCCGGTTCCGGGCGAAGATGCAAAGTTAAAGCTCGAATTGAGACAGATGGAAAGTCAGAGATCGAACTGGGAGACGTGCGCGTCGGCGTTGAATTCGTTATCGAACCACGAGTCTGGATCCAAAGCGTCCTTGAAGGAAGCGCTGTACGAATCGAGAAGCGTGCTCTCTCAGGCGGAAAGGAGAGCCGACCAAAAAAAGCCCGTTGGCGAGAACGACGACAACGGCGAAGAAGCCGGTGGGGAGGAGGAGGAGGGCAAGGATGAAAATAGTGAGGATATTGAGGCGTTGTCCGAGGCGATTGAGTTACTCCACGAGGCGGAAAACGCCACGGACAGAGCCGAAGACATGTTACAAAGATACATGGAATCCTTAAATTCGCGACCGGAGCGAAGAGAAGAAATTCAAGAACGACTGCGCGATCTCGAAAAGCTCGGCAAAATGATGGGTAAAGGCATTCGCACGGCCACCTCAATGTGTGAGATTGCGGATGAATTGCGAGACAAGTTGGACGCCGCGGCCACTTCCGAGGACGAAAAAGAAGAAAACGAAGAAAAATTACGTTCGGCGAGAGCGAAAGCGGCTAGCTTAGCTTTAGATTTAGCCGTTGCGAGACGCGACGCCGGTTCGAGTTTACGCACAAACGTTACGGCTGCGATGGAATCTTTGGAAATGCAAGCCAGTCGATTCGACGTCACGTTGTCTTGGACGCCTTCTTCGTCCTCCTGGCGAGGAGAACGCGGCGATGATGAGGACGATGAAGAATCCGAGGATAACGTTAGCCACATAGAATCGACGGATTCCGGAGACGAAATAATTGATTTGGAAAAAACGTCGATTTTAAAAGCGAACGAGTTACAAGTCCCGGGATGTGGGGAAATCGGCGAAGACGAAACCGCGGCTTACGTGGTCCGTCCCCGCGGTCTCGATCGCGCGACGTTCCTCTTAGCCCCAGGTGCCTCGGAACCGTTACGTCCGATGAGTTCCATAGCCAGCGGCGGCGAGAAAGCGAGATTGATGCTCGCCATGAAAATGGCTCCCGCCATGGGCGAGCGAAACGTCCGCAAGAACGAAACATCCGAATCTCCAACCATCTCCGTCTTTGACGAAGTCGACACCGGCGTCGGCGGGCGCGTCGGCACCAAAATTGGCGCCGCGCTCAAAAAACTCGCCCTCGACGGTTCCCAACAAGTCTTATGCGTCACCCATCTCCCTCAAGTCGCCGCGTTTGGCGAAACTCACGTCCGCGTCCGCAAGGAAGAAGACGATAAAGACGGTCGCCAAACCATCGCGTTCGACGCCATCGAAACCGAAATCCGCTTGGAAGAAATCGCGGACATGTTAGGCATCGGCAACGAACAAGGCTTGGAGAACGCCAAGAGGTTGTTGCAAGATGCCACGCATTAAATATTTATTATGTTGTACTCTTACGCCGTCTGTTTTAATAGTATTAAGATACTGATCCTTTCTACTGGTATACTAATTTCTCCTCGTGTATTTTTTTTTTGAAGCGCCGGTGGGAGGAGTGAGATGCCGACTATTACACAGAGTCGTAAGAAATACACTTGTTTGTCATGTTCGTTGAAAAAGCGTCTTTTGGGAGTCTAATAAAAGGAATTTGTATCCTTCTCTCGTTTTCGTCGCTTTAAATCACCACGCTTTTGCCACACACGCTCTCGAGAGAAGTCGTCGTGTATTACCACTCAAAATGGAGTCGGCGATGATCATCGAGGACGAGGAGGTGTTGAAAGAAAAACGGCGCTCGTCGGACGCCGAGCGCGAAAAGACGACGGGCGGCTCGACGTCGTTGTCGCCGAGACGACGGGAGCATCAACCTCATCATCATCATCATCATCATCAAGGTTTGTCGTCGTCGTTCGAGGACGAGATAATGAAGAAAGCAGGGGGTGGTGGTGGTTTGTCGTCGTCGTCTCAGGTGCAACAACCGCAGCGGCCGAAATCGCGAGGACCTCCCCCTGGTGGGAAAACGAAGGAGGCGCGCGAGTCGTCGTCGGCGACGGATTTAGCGCGATTGGAAGACACGACCCGGGTGGATCGATTAATTCGCGAACGAGAACAAATGCGAAGGAATCGGTCGTTTTCGATTTTGGACGACGATATGAAATCGGAAGTCTCCGGGGCGCGCGAGGATTTGGATCAGAAGAGCACGTCCGAGGGGGAGAATCAACCGTCGGTAGTTGGTGTGGATGTGCAGGATAAGATTGCACAGGCGGCGCAAGCGTCTACTGGACGATTGATTATCGCGGCGAATCGACTTCCCGTGAGCGTGAAGAAAGGCGAAGACGGGAAGTGGGGGTTGACGATTTCTAGTGGAGGGTTAGTGAGCGCTTTGTTAGGGGTGGGGAAGAGTTACGGTATGTTGTGGGTCGGGTGGCCCGGGGTGTTCATCGACGAAGGGCCGGAAAGAGACGCGTTGACGGAGACGTTGTTGGAGAAGAGATGTCTGCCAATTTGGTTGACCCGGAACCAAGTCGAGTTGTATTACAACGGGTATTGCAATAACATTTTGTGGCCGCTGTTTAATTACGTTCCGTTGACGTTTGAACCGAAACTGAGTTCGACGAAAGATATGGCCAGTCAATGGTTGGCGTATATTTCCGCGAATCAGTTGTTCGAGGAGGCGATTATGAGCGTGTTCGTACCCGGGGATATCGTTTGGTGCCACGATTATCACTTGATGTTGTTACCGCAGATGTTGAGGAAAAACGACGATAAGATGAAGATTGGATGGTTTTTACACACACCGTTTCCGAGTTCGGAGATATATAGGACGTTACCGATGAGAGAAGAGTTGCTCATTTCGGTTCTGAAGGCAGATTTGGTCGGGTTTCACACGTACGATTACGCCAGGCATTTCGTGTCCTCGTGTTCGAGAATTCTAGCATTCGAAGGGAGACCGGATGGCGTGGAAGACGGAGGAAATTTCACGAGAGTGGCGGCGTTCCCGATTGGGATCGACCCGACGCGTTTCCACGACGCGTTGGCGACGAAAGTGGTGCAAGATCACATCTTGGAGTTGAAGGCGAGGTTTAAAGGACGGAAGGTTATGTTGGGCGTCGATCGTTTGGATATGATCAAAGGGATTCCGCAGAAACTGTTGGGATACGAAAAATTTCTAAACGAACACCCGGAGTGGCGAGACCAAGTTGTTTTGGTACAAATTGCCGTCCCGACGCGATCGGACGTTCCAGAGTACCAAAAGTTGACGTCGCAAGTGCACGAAATCGTCGGTAGAATTAACGGGAGGTTTGGGACGTTAGGGTCGGTTCCAATTCAACACTTGGACTGCTCTTTATCTTTTGCAGAATTGACCGCGTTGTATGCGGTGACTGATTGTTGTTTAGTGACGTCGTTGCGTGACGGGATGAATTTAGTCTCGTACGAGTACGTCTCGTGCCAAAGTCAAAACGCGGGCGTTTTGATATTGTCAGAATTTGCCGGCGCGGCGCAATCTTTGGGCGCTGGATCGATTTTAGTGAACCCGTGGAACGTGACAGAAGTCGCGCAAGCTATCGACGACGCCTTGACGATGCCGGAAACAGAACGAAGGGAGCGACACAAGTTTAACTTTTCGCATGTTGAGGTGCACACGTCGCAAGCGTGGGCGGATACGTTCATCGCCGAATTGAATGATACGCACGTAGAAGCTGAGTTGAGAAGATTACGAATTCCGCCGCGGTTACGCGCGAGTGATTTGATTGGTCCATTCACTGAATCGAGACAACGATTGGTTATTTTGGGATTTAACGCGACGCTGACAAAGAAAGATTCGCGTTCTCAAGCCGATCGTATAAAAAGCCGAAACGTAAACAAAATCATCAAACCGAAAACTGGCGATGTATCGCCGTTACACAGCGTTTCGCAAGAGTGCATCGCGAGATTGTGCGACGACCCAAATACGACCGTGTGCATCTTTTCTGGTTCAGAAAGACACAAGTTGGCGAAGAAGTTTGCCGTTTTACCGAAAGTTTGGATCGTCGCCGAAAACGGGTGCTTCATTCGCCCGCCGTTAATCACGAACGACGACGAGAACGAGGACAATAACGGCGACGACGACGATCAGGACGACGAAGACCACAGAGAAGAAAAGAAAGACGTCTTTAAAGTCCCGAAATTACCTCCGAAATGGCATACGCTCGTCGAAATGTCGCAACTTGATTGGCTCGAATCTGTTCAAGTCGTTTTCGAATACTTTTGCGAACGCACGCCGAGGAGTTACGTGGAAATTCGCGAAACTTCTTTGGTGTGGTCGTATAAGTATTCCGATCCCGATTTCGGGCGACAACAAGCGCGTGATTTGCTCCAGCATTTATGGACTGGGCCGATATCAAACGCGAACGTTGATATTATTCAAGGCATGAAATCGGTGGAAGCGAGACCGGTTGGACTTTCCAAAGGCGTCGCTGTCGATAAGATTGTACAGATGATTGCTAGAGACGGTAAAGGCGGTCAGAAAGAAATCGACTTTGCCTTTTGCGCTGGCCATTTTCTCGGCCGCGATGAAGATATTTTCACGTATTTGGATTCGCACACGGGTGATCACGACGTATCCGCGGAATCCTCGCGAGGCGGCTCTCCCGTGGATAAACAAGGGAACACCAAGAACGGCTACTCGCCGACGGAATTATCGTCGGGACTTGCGGATTCGTTCAAACAAGTGAACATCAACGGCAACGGTGATTTCAGAGACGATGCGTCTGGGCGCGAAACGCCACCAACCTACGAAACCGTAGATAGCGAGAACAATCCGCTCGTCGTGACGCCGATGAAACTCCCCGAGCGCTCGGCGCCGAGACGCCAATCCTCATTCCGAGGTGTCTCGGGAGTGCAAGGCTCATCGGCGGAGAAAACCGGCGAATTAGGAGGTCAAGGTCCTTCGTATTTGCACCCGAACGAATCGTTCGCGGAATCTCTCGGTTCTGTCGTCGAGACAAAAAAGAAAAAAGCGGACGTTCATTTCGGCTCGGTATTCACGTGTACGGTTGGACGCAAGCGTTCACCGGCGCATTACTTTGTGGACGACTCGGACCAAATCGCGGAATTGCTCATCGGTTTAGTCAACAACATGCACGATGGTAAAGGTTTAATCGAGCTTTTGCAATTTAACGACGTCGGCGACGAGGTCTCGCAAGAACCTCCGGAAAGAAGTCTTTCGCGAGCGCGTTCGGTGGACGAGTTCCATCAGTTTGCGTCGCAGAAACAACAAGAATCGAAACCAAGAACGCGAAGAAGCTCGATCGATTTCGAACGATTCGCGAATAGCCCAAACAAAGCTGGTTCGATGGTGAATCTCCCATTAGGTCGCGAAGGAAGTACGTCTCTATCGTCTTTACAAGAAGCGGAATATCAACCGAGAAACGGATTGGAAGGAGGCTTCACCAAAAGTTAACGAGAAGAAGAAGAAGAAGAAGAGAGAGGGAGAGAGAAAGTAAAATCAAACTCACACTGTACAAACAAACATAAAGAGTCAAAAATATTGTCCATATAGCTACAGTACAACACATATCAGATACTATACATTACAACACGCAATCTATTACAATTCATCTCGTTTTGGTACATTTTATTTTCTATGCGCGCGTGGTGTTATTTATCGTTGCTCCTCGTCGTCGTCCTCGTTATCGCTACGAAATCTACTCCTCTTCAACTCCAAAATCGAATCGTATAACTGCTCGTCCTCTAAAACTGCTTTCAACTCGGAGATACCAACCCCATCGACTACGGACGTCACCATCGCCCCGCTTTCTTTCAACATCTTTGCCGCTGCCTCGGTACTTTTCGCATCCTTCTCCGTCCACGTGCTCTCTAAACTCTCGTCCAATTTCCCGCCTAAAGCGGGGACTAACTCACACTTGCTCAAAACGTCCAACCACGGTCGTCGGCTCGCAAACCTTTCGCGTAATTCCTCTCGCAACGCCAATTGGTCTTCCACGCTCGTTCCGCTCAACCCACTCAAATCGGTCACGAACACCGCGCACACCGGTAAATGTTCTAAAGTCGCGATGGCTAATCGTTCAATCTTGTTTCGCTCTTCGTCCACTCGAAAAATCAACCCGGGAGTATCCGTCACCACGTGCCGTCTGTCTTCGATGAAAAAATGTCCCATGATTACCCCTCTCGTCGTGAACGGATAATTGTTCACCTCGGGCACTCCGCTCGAGACACTCCTCACGAGACTCGATTTCCCTACGTTTGGAGCCCCGACCATAGCCACCGTCGGCGTCTCCAACTCCGCCACCGGCAATCGTCTCAACTTTTTCGCCATCTCCTTCAACTTTTCAAACTTTGCTTGCGACTTTACGAACCTTGCCTCCATATTTTTAAAGCCTTCTTCCCTGACCGCTTTCGTCTCTTTTTCCGTCTTGCCGTTCTTCGCCCTCGACGAGTACTCTTTCCCCATCGTCAACATCGATTTCCTCGCCTGGTCCACCTCGCTGATCGTCTTCGCGTACGTCTCCGGATCCACCGTTAACTCTAACAACGCTTTCTCAAACGGATGCAACCGATCAATTTTCGGAAATCCTTTCACGTACTCCCCTAAAGGTTTACACAGCGCGGTCGTTAACCCGTCCAGTTGTTTCGCCGACTTGTTTCTCTCCTTTAACAAAGGCACGCGTAACCCAGACGTGTGCGTAATTCTCGACGAGCGTTTCAAACCGCTCAAGAGAATATCCTTCGATTGCGCCACGTTCGGGACTCGGTTTAACACCCCGGTTTTCATATTTTTCGTCGTCGCCGCCGAAATCGTCCTCTCCTTCGTCTCTTTCTCGTCGCGGAGAGAATACTTCGTCTCTTCTCCTCCCGAAGAAGAAGAAGAAGACGAAGAAGATGAATCAGAAGCGACGCTGAATGGTGTCGTTGTTTTTCGTCGATTTGTACAAAAAGTGCCTAAACTCCTGTGCCTTCTCCTCGTCGTCATTTTCCCTCCTCCTCCGCTCGAACGACACAAACAACAACAAACGCTCGTCGTTTTCGTCAACGTCGCTCTCGAAAACGACGCTCTCATCGAAGAAAACATGTGTGTTTTTGTGTGTTGTTTTGATGAATGAAGATGATGCGTGTGCGTTAAAGATGTCGCACGCCGCCGGAAAACAAACCAAAAATGCTTCTCTGAATTTTGAACAAAAAAATGTCAATTTTTGGCCAATTAAATTTCAGCCAAAATTCGCTTATTACACAAATTCTCCTAAAAGTCGGACACACTGCACACACATCTCTCTCTCCCTCTCTCTCTCTTTTCTTTTCTTTTCTGTGCTCAAAATCTTTTCCGAAGTAAAAAGGCGAGGAAACGACGATGAGTGCGACCTTTACGTGTGTGCGTGCTACTTTTGCGGCGGCGTCTTTGCGCGGGAACGAGAGCATTAGGAAGGGACGAAAGATGCGCGAAAATCATCATCATCATCATCATCATCGTCGCTCTTGTATTGGAAACGAGAATTTCACCGATCGAGATTTTCGACGTCTTTGTTCTTCTTCTTCTTCTTCTTCGAGAAGAGGAGGAAAAGGAAAAGGAGCAGAAGAACGACGACGACGACTTTCGTCGCTGACGGCGTCTTCTTCGTCCCCGTCGTCTTCTTCTTCGCAGCAAAAAAAGTATTGCGTTTCAACCGTGGACGCGTCGGCGATTTTAGTCCCTCATCCGGACAAATCTGCCACGGGAGGTGAAGATTCGTGTTTCGTGTTGAAACGGTCGAACGCGTTCGGGGTATTCGACGGCGTCGGCGGGTGGTCAGACGAAGGGGTAAACCCAGCGGAGTATTCAGAAACGTTCGCGTCTGAAGCCGCGAAAGCAGTGACAAAAGAGAAGATGAGGAATCCGGTGGATATAATGGTGCGAGCGCACAAGATGACGCGAGTGGTCGGGTCGAGCACGGCGTGCGTGTGCGTGGTGGAGGAAGGCGAGGCGACGTTTGCAAACGTAGGAGACGCGGGGGGGATTGTCGCCAGGAACGGCGCGTGCGTGTTCAAGACGGAACCGATGCAACACGAGTTTAACATGCCGTTTCAGTTGGGGTGGAAAGAGGCGTACCCGGAAACGGACGATCCAAGGAGAGCGGACGTGAAAAAAGTTCGATTAAAACGAGGGGATTGCGTCGTGTTGGGATCGGACGGGTTGTGGGATAACGTGCCGCACGAAGACGTTGCGATTTTGTGCGACGAGAACGAAGGAGACGCGGTGAAATGCGCGGAGCAGATTGCGAGGTTAGCGTTTTCGAGGAGCACGGACGAGGAGTACGATTCGCCGTTCATGATTGCCGCGAGGAGAGAAGGTATGGAGTTGACGTGGGCGGAGAAGTTACAAGGCGTTAAATTAACTGGAGGGAAGATGGATGATATCGCAGTCGTGGTGGCGTTCGTCGGTTAGATTAATAGTATTATTCTTGTTATTAGAATACAATGACTATAGTACTTAGTATTTGGTAGTACAAGGCAAAACATGTATATATATATCTGTCCTAATCGTGCTTGGAAAACGCGGCGACTAACAGTTGACTCGCTCGAAACGATTTTTCTTTGATGCTCAACCCGATGGCCGAGGCGACGACGGTTTTCGTCAGCTGCGCGTTTAAGCCCTGATACCAACCCGCGTAGCCTTCTCGCTTCTTCAAGTCGGCCATAATTTGTAACAACGATAGCGTCGCAAAATCGGTTGGTTTACTACTAGCGTTTCTTCTATTCTTTTGTTGCGAGTGTTGCTCGTTCGGATTCGTCGCCGCTTTCTGTAATACTTTCGCGCGAATCAAAGGATACGTGGCCACCGTCGCCGCCGCTTTCGATAACGCCGCGATAACAATCGCCTCAAACACCGGTAATTCTCTCACCGGTTTCCTTCTCCCAACGCTCAATCCTTTCAACGCTCTCTGTCTTAATTGCTCGTACATGGTATATTGAATGGTTGGATTCACCGTGAGCAACAACGACGCTCCTACGCCGGCGTATAAATTTGGCACAGTCGTGGTCAAAATCTCCACCGATCTCCGATACTCTCTTCGCACGCGTCGTTTATACATTCTCGCTTTCTTTTCCAGCATTTTCTTGGACGGCAACTTCATGCGCAACTTTCGAATGGTTTTCGAGGAGATGCGCTGCGCTCGCTCGAGTTTTCTATTCACGACGTCTCGAAACGAGCTCGAAGAAGTCACAAAACTCGCATTCCCTCTCTTCCCTCCTTTCGTCGCCGAGCTCTGTCCCGGAGTACTCGCGATGCTCTCGTCGTCGTCGTCGTCCGATTCTGATTCGGAATCACTTTCGTTCTCGGAATCTGAAACCTCCGAATCGCTCGCGTGAAACTTCTTCTTTCTTTCCTCTTCTTTCGAATCTCTCTGATTGAAACTCTGGCCCACGTTGCTAAAATCTCCCGATTCGTGCACAGACATCCCATCCCTCTCTCCTCCTCGCTCGCCTCTTTTCGTCGGACAACTCCCAACCTGCGCTCGCGTGCTCAACGTATCCAACGGTTCAGTCAACAAAACGTTCATCGCCGCCGCCGTCGTCGCGACTATTAAACTCATCCCAATCGATATCTTTTGGTTTGGATTTCTCTCCTCGACTTTCCGTTTCAACCCGCTAAAGGCGAAGAAATACACGAACGAAGAGGTTAACGCGTGGTAAAACTTTGGTTTCACGCCGTTGAACAGTTGCAAGACGCCGTCTCGATGGATGGACTCGTAAAACTGGAACAAGAATGGTTTCTTTTTCTTAGACAGGAGTAAAGGCTCCCGGGAGGAAATCGAGCGTCGGAAAAGACCGCCTCGTACGACTTCCTCTTTTCTCTCTGTCTGTTCGGCTTGGATTCTTGTTTTCACCGTATCGAGCGGGTATAAGAGCATGGCAGAGACGACGCCGCCGATGGCACCTGATTGATCGTCATCATTAATCGTCGGAGGAGGAGGAGAGAAGTGTCGTTGTTAGCGAATTACACGAACGAATCCAAATTCAAAACGGGTCGTCGTCTATTAATCGTCGCGCGCACGAAGTGAACAACAAACCGCGCTTTAAGAGTAAGAGAGACAGAAAGAAAGAAAGAAAAAAGCACAAAACGTACCGGCTAAAGCCTCCGTGGTCATCTTTTCCGTCGTCGTCAGCATAATAATAAACGTTGCGTGTGTGTTATAAGTGAGGAAGTAAAGAGCGAATTTTATGAATTGTAAGATCTCTGATTTTTTGTCTCTTTAAAAACACACACGTCTGTCTCTCTCTCTCTCTCTCTCTATGACGATAAAATAAAATAGAAGTCGATTAAAGCAACAACTCGGCGACTTGCACGGCATTTTGCGCGGCACCTTTTCTTATTTGATCCCCGCACACGAACAACTCCAAACCTTTGTTTCCTTTTTGCGAGATATCTCTTCGGATGCGACCGACGAAGCAATCGTCTTGGTCGCTCGCGTCCGAGGGCATCGGGAATCGGTTATTCGCGCGATCGTCGATTAAGGAAACGCCCGGGAATTCAGAGATGATTTTTCTCGCCTCTTCTTCGCTTAAGTCATTTTTTAAGGTCAAGTTGATGCTCTCCGCGTGCGCGCGCATGACCGGGACGCGGATGCACGTCGCGCAGATGCTGATGTCGTCGGTGTTCCAAATTTTCTTGGTTTCTTTCACCATTTTCATTTCCTCTTCGTTGTAGCCGTTGTCCATCATCGGCGCGTTGTGGGAAAACAAGTTGAACGCGTATCCCCACGGGAAGATTTCTTTCGTTTTTACTTCCCCGTCGTTGACGAGTTCCCTCGTTTGTTGTTCCAACTCGGCCATGGCTTGCGCGCCGGCGCCGGACGCCGCTTGGTACGTAGACACGACCATTCTCTCGATGCCAACTTTTCTTTGAATCGCAGTCGTCGCCATCAACGCGATAATCGTCGAGCAGTTCGGGTTGGCAATGATCCCGCCTTTACCGGAACCGATTTTCATACCGGCCATAGCTTCTGGGTTCACCTCCGGAATGACCAACGGCACGCCTTCCGTCATGCGAAACGCGCTCGAGTTATCGACGACGTAGCACCCTTTCTCCACCGCGATCGGACCAAACTTTTTCGAAATGGACCCTCCGGCAGAAAACAACGCGATATCCATGTTATCGAAAGACGTTTCCGTCAACTCTTCCGTCGTGTACGTCTCCCCGTCGAATTCAACTTCCTTCCCCGCGCTTCTCGAGGACGCCAGCATCTTCATCTCGCTGTACGGGAAGTCTCTTTGTTTCAAAACTCTCAAAAACTCTTGCCCGACCGCTCCAGTCACGCCGGCGATGCACACTCTCGGCCCGTCCGGGGTTTTCTTCGCGAACGTTTGCACGACATTTCTTCTCGATCCACTTTTAACGCGGCTGTTCTGTTTCGTCTTCTTCAAAGATGAAACCGACGTCCTCGCCGCCGTGTTCGGGGAGGCTCCTACGCTAAACATTTTCTTTTACCTCGTTTATACTAATCTCTCGTTCTCTCTCTCTCTCTCTCTCTCTCTGCGCGTTATTATAGAATACTAAATAACCGACACAAAAAAGTAGGCTTCTGCTGCTGATGTGCGCGCGTGCGTGTGTGTGTGTCCCGTACCGCGAGCTCTCGCTGTCTGTCTGTCTCTCTCTTCGTCTCTGCGTGGAGATGATGAGGAAACAAAAACACGTGTGCTTTATCTGATTGAAAAAGTGTTCATCTTTTTCAGATACGCAAAACTCTGCTTGAAAAATAAGCAAAAAAACACGGAGGCAAAAAATTTAGGGTTTTGATAGAGTTAGGGTTTAAAAAGAGGAGACAAAAAGAAAGGTCCCTCACAAAAAACGCCACACGACGCAATCGATTGGGGGGTTTTGAATCGGATCTCTTCCTCTCATTGAGTATCGCACACGCGAAGAAAACGCGAGAAGAGCAGCGAAGAAACGAAAGAGCAGTGGTCTCGTATTCTTCTTTCTTTAGTAAACGTCATCGTAAAGCCAACGAAACGTGCGCGAGATGCCGTTACGATTAGACATCAAACGCAAACTGGTCCAACGCTCCGATCGCGTCAAAGGGGTGGATTTACACCCGGTGGAACCGTGGATTCTGGCGAACTTGTACTCCGGGAACGTGTTCATTTGGAACCACGCGACGAATAGTTTAGTGAAGAGCTTCGACGTGACGGAGTTACCGGTACGAACGGCGAAGTGGTGCCTGCGGAAACAATGGATCGTCTGCGGTTCGGACGATATGTTCATTCGAGTGTATAACTATAACACTTCGGAGCTTATTAAAGCGTTCGAGGCGCACGCGGATTACATTCGGTCGGTGTGCGTGCACCCGACGCAACCGTTCGTATTGTCGTGTTCGGACGATATGTTGATTAAGTTGTGGTCGTGGGAGAAAGATTGGGATTGCATGCAGATTTTTGAGGGCCATTCGCACTACGTGATGCAAGCGTGCTTTAACCCGAAAGATACGAACACGTTCGCGTCGGCGAGTTTGGATCGAACCGTCAAGGTGTGGTCGATTGGCCAACCGACGCCGAACTTTACGTTGGAAGGCCACGAGAAAGGGGTGAACTGCGTGGATTACTTTACCGGTGGGGATAGGCCGTATTTGATTTCTGGCGCGGACGATAAGTTGGTGAAGATTTGGGATTACCAAACGAAAACGTGCGTGCAAACGTTGGACGGGCACTCGCACAACGTCAGTGCTGTGGCGTTTCACCCGGAGTTGCCGATCATCATCACCGGTAGCGAAGACGGGACGTTGAGAATTTGGCACCAAACGACGTACAGATTGGAAAACACCTTGAATTACGGCTTAGAGCGCGTGTGGGCGATTGGAGTTATTAAAGGTTCCAACGCCGTCTCGGTCGGTTACGACGAAGGGACGGTCATGTTCAAGATTGGGAGAGAAGACCCGGTGGCGAGCATGGACGCGAGCGGTAAAATAGTGTACGCGAAGCATAACGAAGTGCAAACGGTTAACGTGAAAGCTTTGCCGCAAGACTACGAGATCGCGGACGGGGAGAGATTGCCGTTAGCCGCGAAAGACTTTGGTTCGTGCGATTTGTACCCTCAATCCATTGAACACAACCCGAACGGGAGATTTATCACCGCGTGCGGCGACGGCGAGTATATCATTTACACCGCGTTGGCGTGGAGAAACAAAGCGTTTGGTTCAGCGTTAGAGTTTGGATGGTCTGCGGATGCGAGCGAATACGCCATTCGCGAGTCGCCGAGTAAGATTAAAATCTTCAAGAACTTTAAAGAAAAATTGGAGTTTCGCCCGCACTTCGCAGCAGAAGGCTTGCACGGCGGCGCTTTGTTGGGTTTGAGATCGACTGATTTCATTTGCTTTTACGATTGGGAACAAGCGAACGTCATTCAGCGCATCGACGCGACGGTGAGAGATGTGAAATGGTCAGAGTCCGGGGAAATGTGCTGCATCATCTCCGAAAACAGCTTCTATATTTTGAGGTACGACCCGGAAGTCGTCGCCGCGGCGTTTGAAAGCGGCGAGTTTGACGAAGGCGAAGGCGTCGAGGACTCGTTCGAGCTCTTGGCGGAAATTTCGGAAACTGTTTTGACCGGTATTTGGGTTGGCGATTGTTTCGTGTACAACAACTCGGATATGCGCTTGAACTACGTCATCGGCGGTGAAGTCACGACATTGTTCCACATGGATCGACCGATGTATTTGTTGGGGTACTTGGCCGCGCAAAGTCGCTTGTACTTGATCGACAAAGAGTTCCAAATCGTCACGTACACGATGCTTTTGAGCGTCATTGAGTTTAAAACGTTAGTTTTGCGAGGCGAATTAGAAGCCGCGGAGGAGTTGTTGACGTCTATTCCGACGGAACACCACAACTCCGTCGCTCGATTCTTGGAGGCTAGAGGTTTGGTCTCGGACGCTTTGAGAGTGGCGACTGATCCGGACTTTAAGTTTGAACTCGCGGTACAACTCGGCGAGCTTGGTATCGCGAAAGAAATCATCGAATCTTACAACGACGACGTCGGCGAGAGTAAGTGGAAACAGCTCGGCGAGCTCGCGATGTCTACCGGTGAGCTCGATTTAGCCGCCGCGTGCTTGGACCGCTCGGGCGATTTGAGCGGTCAACTCTTGTTGGCTTCCGCCGCGGCAAACCCGAAGCAGTTGATGCAACTCGCCGAAGCTGCCAAAGCCAAAGGCAAGAACAACGTCGCGTTCGTTTGTTTGTTTTCGTTGGGTGATATCGACGCGTGCTTGGACTTGCTCGTGGAAACTGGAAGAGTCCCCGAAGCCGCTTTCATGGCGCGAACGTACGCGCCGTCTAGAGTTTCCGAAATCGTCCAGTTATGGAAATCCGATTTAGGTAAGATTAACAAGAAAGCCGCCGAGGCATTAGCCGACCCCGCGGAGTTTGCAAACTTGTTTCCAAACTTTGACGAAGCTTTAGTGATGGAAGAAGACGCCAAAAAGACCAAAATGTCCAGCAAGAGACCGTCGGCGTCGGCGTACGGAGGGGAGCAAGAGTTAGCGAAACAGATGGAAAAATCGGCGACCGTAGCAGAAGAACAAGAAGAACAAACAAAAAACGAAACGAAAGAAGAAAAGGAAGAACCGGCGCAGAACGCGCCTCCGACGCCCAAGTCGGAGCCGCCGAAATCGCCAAAGAAAGAGGCGAAGAAAGCGACGCCACCGGCCAGTCCAAAAGCGCCGCCTTCTCCTTCGCCGAAAAAGGCGGAAAAGGAAGAAGAAAAACCGACGAAGGAAGTCCCGGCGCCGAAAATCCCCGCCCCGAAATCTCCAAAGAAAGCAGCGCCAGAGCCTCCGGCGAGCCCGAAGGTGGCTTCCGCAGCAACGCCTCCGGATGATTTCGTCGACGCGAACGAGGAAGGCCCCGCCGGGGACGAAGACGCCGACGAGTGGATCGACGAACCGACCGATTAATACTATTTCTTATATTATATATATATAAAAGAGAGAGAATAAGAGAGAGAGAGAAAGAGAAAGAGAGAGAGTGGATGTGTGCGTTTGTGAGTGAGTAAGTAGAGTCTTTTAATGAATGAATTAAACCAAAATCTAATGAAATCAAGCAGCAGCACAAAAAAAAAATTTCCTTCTTTTGCTTCAAAGAACCACTCGCTCGGGAAAAGACAAAGAGAGAGAGATTCGTTTTATTATACCATCCCCCGCCCGCTTAAAGAGAGAGAGAGAGAGAGATCATCGTCTCTGCAGATTTACAGAGGAGCTTTACGGAGGAGCTTTGATTGACGAGAAATTATGTCTCGCTTCAGCAGGAAAGAGACGGAGATTGCGCCGGAAGCGGCACCGCTGCTCATTAATGCCGCGGATTTGGATTCTCGGGTCGCGTCATCACATTCCGCGTCGTCGTCGACCGCCTCGATGACGACGACGACTTCGAAAAAAGTCGTCGGACTCACAGGTCTGGCGTCGATGATGGTGCTTTTTGCCGTCGCCGGGTTTAAGAGTGGAAACGAGGGGTTCGATGTCATTCACAAGGCGGAGTCGTCTGCTTCGAAATCAACTTCGAAACAACAACGAGAAAATGGTCGAATCGCGACGACGACGTCGGGAGGCCGCGCGAACAAACAGTCTTTGGGAGAAATTCCACTGACGGCACAATCGTACGACGCCATCAGAGACATGGTGATGAAAGACGAGGAAAAGTCTAAATCGAAGAAACGAGGATCGACTTCGTCTTCTTCTTCTTCTTCGTCGGCGTACGCTTCGGACCCTTTGCTCACGTTGCTTTCGAAAGACGGCGCGGACGCGAAGAGTTTTCCGAGTTTAGTCCCGCAGTTTGACGAGAACGATTTCGCGTTCGCGGATGGGTCGTGGAAGCACAGGCCGGCGAAAGAACACAACGGGAAGTTTACCATGTGCTTAGCCGGTGGTAAGGATTCGTGGGACGGGACGTACACGGGAAACTTAAACACGTTGTATGAACCCGGTTTGTGCATCGGCGAGGTCAGAGAGGAGTTATCGGCTGATTGCGACGTGAGGTTGTTCAACCAAGGCGCGTTCTTATGGACCGCGGATTATAAAACCGAACACGCGGAAGGCGAAGACCCGCACTTTTTACCGCCCAAAAAGGATCACTCGAAACAAGTTGACTTTTACTACGCGCACGAATCCGCCGATCACTACGGGTACGAGTTGAAAGATCCGAAAAGTTTGAAGAACATGCAATACATCGCTGCGTTCCACCCAACAAAGACTGGGTTGTGGTACCCGTTCGGACCGTCTATCTCTGCCTTATTAACCGATTACGAGTTATGGAAGTTACCGAAAGAAGCGCGAGTGCCGGCCATCGCCTGGTGGGCCAAAGATTGCGCCGAAGATAGATCGGCCATCTTAAAACACATCGCCACGCGATTTCCAGTCATGTCCATGGGTGGATGTGAACACAACATGGACGCCTTGAACGATCCTGGACGCGACGGGAACCACATGGAACAAGATTTAATTAAATCGCAATTCATGTTTTACTTCGCCTTGGAAAACGGCGTCCAGTGTCCAAACTATATGACCGAAAAGCTCTGGGATAGTTTAACTCGAGGTTCCATCCCAATCTACGTCGGCTGGGATGGCATAGAAGATTACATCCCGTCCAAAGAGTCCGTCATCGACTTGCGCGATTTCAACTCCGTGGACGAACTCGCCGCCAAGTTGGAACAATACACCACGGACGAAAAGTTGTACCAAAAGGCGCACGAATGGCGAACGAAAAACCCGAAAACGTGGCCTGAAGGTTTCCGCAATCTCGTCCGTCACGTCTCCTCGGACTTAAAAGCCGGCATGTGCAACACCCTTCGTCAAGGCTTACCCGGGAAAGGACACGCCAAGGACCAAGAATCGGAAACGTGCGACCACAACCCGACGGTGTTAGGCGAGCCCGCGCAACGGATCACAAACAACTATCGACAAGCAGCGATTAAATCGTGGCAAGAATTTTTGAGCAGAGATTGCAACGAAGACGAGTGCGCGTGGTACAAGTTGAGCGCGTTAGCCGCGGCGAACCGATGATTTGATTGATCATGAAATCCATCGCGTATTTTATTATAACAAGTATTTTTTTAGAGTGTTCAAAGCAAAAAATCCACATAAAATTATGCTTTCCACGCACCGCGCAACCTCCGGACTCTCCGCCTCGTGTTCGTCTTATTCTTCTCGGGAATGCTCTCGTCAAAAGAGAACAAAGAGTACCACCATCCAATGCGGGAACAAATCCATCAAGTCGAACGAGAACAAGCGAAGAAAACCGCCTGCACATAAAGGTTTAGACGCGCACATTTTGAAGACAAATTCTTCCCCAAATTCGTCTTCTCCGTCTCCCGTTTATGTCGTTCCGAAACTGTTACAAAACCGCGACGCCTCGGTCGCTTTGTGCTTCACCTACCTGGGCGACGCCGTTTGGGAACTGTTCGCGAGACAACACTTAGTTTTACGAAGGTGCAAGAAATCCGAGAGGAAAAATCCGCCGAACAGACAAGGAGGAAGAAGTGGTGGGAACTCGTCGACTTCGGTGAAAACGTTGAGGCCGCAAAGAGCGGCGCAAGACGGGTGGTGCTCGGCGGTCGCGATGCACTCGCATTTGGAGAGACTTCTCTCGTTAGAACAAGGGACGTTCTTGACGGAAGAAGAGATGGCGATTTTAAAGTGGGGGGCGGATTACGGCCACGAATCGAGAGCGAGACACAGCGGGGTGGAACATCGAGACGCTTCGGCGTTGGAGGCGTTGGTGGCGTATTTGTATTTGTTCGACGGCGAGAGATTGATGGAAGTTTTAGGGGCGCTGGGGATGACTTTTATGGATGCCGGTGGTTTGCAGGTGTTGAGTGGGAGTGGGAGAGTTGAAGCTGTGGAGAGAGCTTTGGAGAGGTTTGAAGGCGGTGGAGGCCGCGAAGAGGAAAACGAAGAAGAAGTTAAAGAAGAAGAAGACTCGGAGAAAACAATGAGCGCTTTACAATTAGAAAACGAAACTTTAAAGAAAGAAATCGAAGAGTTGAAGCAGAAGGCACTGATAGCTCAGAGAGCCGTTCGATTAAAACGCTAGTAATTTTAAGAGAGAGATAAGAAGAGAACGCCTGCGTGTAATAGTATTGATTTTTATAGGCCTATTTGTATTATGATTGCAACGACAAGATTGTACCAGTACCGTAGTTATACAGTATAAATTTACTCTTTCGGTGGTTGCTCGTCCGCTAAATTCATGATGTTGATTTTCTCAATCGTGCCACCTAAGGCGTCGCCACCATCTCCGCTATCTTCTTTAAATGGACTCTTCTTCGCGTCGCCGGCTTTGGGACTGGTCGCCGCCGCGTACGTACTGATCGCTTGCGCGTTGATCCATTCGTTTTGCTTCTTCACCGTTTCCGGCATGTACCCATCCCCCATCTGATTCGTGACTGTTCCGTCCGTAAAGCCATTGTGCCTCCCTGGCACCACATCTTCGCTCGGCACCAAAAAGTCCGGAATATCCTCATCCTTCAACAATTTCTGCAACGCTTCGTACTGCAACTTTGGATCCGAAAACACCTTCACCTTGTGTTGCGTGTGCACCGCCAAAAACGGTTTCACCGCCGCGTACAAATAATCAAACGCCGTCGGCGCGTTCAAAACGTAAATCGCTTTACTCAACTCCGGATAGTTATGCGACGCGGTTGAATTCACAATCTTAAACACGTACAAACACTTCATCGCGCTCAAACCGACGTCTTTCAAATCCAACAATACCACTTGTTTATCCACCATCTGCGATTTCGTATCTTGATTCACGGCGCAGAAATCCTCCTTAATCTCCTCCTTCGTCTTCCCTTCCACTAATTTCTTCGCATTTTCCGTCGCCTCCGGGATAATCGACCGCATCAAATGCTCCCCTCTTATGATCGTCGAATACACGTGAACCTCGTCCGAAACCTCCAACGCTAAACTCGAATCTCCTTTGCCAATCCTCAACAAATACACCGGATACCCTTGTTTCGTGTAACAGTGAAACGGCGTGTTGGGTAATATTTTCCTCGACAACTCTAACAAATCCCACCGAGGCGCTGCTTTTAATATGTTCTCCACGCCTACCGCGTCGCCGATGCGCACCGAATTTCTAAACTCGATCGCTTTTCGCATCATCAACTCCGCCGCTTCCACGTTGTACCGTCTTGCGACGAGAAATCTTCGGCACGTCGCTTCCACGTCCCCTAAGGGGCACATCTTCGAAGGAACTTCCGTGTTTGTCTTTTTCAAGTTTTCTAAAACCTCTCTCACTCGTTCGTGCCAATCTTGAGGGTGCGGAAACTCGTGGAACAGTTTCGTCGGATCGACTCGTTCCGTGCTTTCGCCCCCCTCGGTCGTGTTCGCATCGTTGGGATTCGTCGTGGAAGAACCCATCGCCCAGGACGCCGCCGAGGACGCCGCGGAGGATAAAGAGCTGAACATGACGTATCTCTCTTAAATCTCTCAGTCCCTCTTCTCTTCGTCAGTTAAAGTGTCTCTCTCTTATCTCCCTCTTCCTCTTCTTCTTCTCGTGCGTCTCTCTCTCTCTCCGTTTGACTGCTTCTTCGGATAAAAATGTTCCAAAAGTGGATAGAAAATTCCAGTTTTAGGGTTTATATACAAACCCTAAATAGACCACACGCAAAAATTCCTTCTTCGTTGTTTTCGTCGTCGTTCGTTCGTTTCATGCACATCGACACTTCATCTCTCTCTCGTGTAATATGCCACCGAAGAAGAAGACCAAGAAAGCGACCACGACCACTCGGTCCACCGAGGAGGAGGACGACGGTGGTGGTGGTGCAGGTGATGTTGCTGCTGCTGCTGCTGTGAAGAAAAAGAAGAGAGCAAAGTCACCGTCGCCTTTCGTGAAAGAAGATGAATCCGAAGAAGAAAACAACAACAACGTGAACGCTTTGAATACTAAAAGGAAATCGACCGCGCGAAGAGGGAAATCGCAAACGCCGAACGATGAGGACGACGACGGCGGAAAAGAAGAAGCGGAGGAGAAGAAAGTTTCGACGACGATTCAGACGAGTCAAAATATCAGACAAAGAAAGGAAGCGAAGAGAAATTTAGTCCTCGAGTCTGGGAACAAAGTCGCTTTGACGCCTCTATTGGGAGGCATTCGGGAGGACGACGGCGCGCGAGGCGGCACGACGACGACGACTGAACCGCTGTGTTATTTATTGCAAATAGACCAGGCGAACATACTTTTAGATTGCGGATGGGACGACAGGTTCGATCAAACCGAGTACGTGAAAGAGTTGGAGAAAATCGCGCCTACGTTGGATTGCGTGTTGATCTCGCACTGCACGCAACGACACGTCGGCGCGGTACCTTTGCTCTTCTCCGAGCGAGTGAAATGTAACCCAAACTGTAAAATTTACGCGTCGATACCGACGCACAAGTTGGGGCAAATGTTGTGTTACGACATTGCGCTCGGGTATTCCGAGTTTCGAGGGGAGTTTGGAGAAGATGTGGGATACAGTCTAGATGACGTGGATTTGGCGTTTAGTAAGTTTGTTCCGGTGAAGTATCAGCAACATTCGAGGGTGAGCGTGAGGAGAGAAAGCGCAGGGGGTGGTGGTGGTGGTGAGAGCGACGCGGGTACTAATAGCAAAAATAGTGGTGGTGCTACCAATAGCGATATTGTCGTCGAAGCTATCAACGCCGGTCACACGTTAGGCGGTTCATGTTGGCGCATATCAAAAGACGCCGAGGATATCGTCTACGCGGTTGATTACAACATGCGGAAAGAACGACATTTAGCCGGGACGAGTTTAGCAGAGACTGTGCATCGACCGTCGGTTTTAATTACAGATTGTCGGAACGTGGATCGAAAAGCGCCCGAGTCGAGGTTGCAAGTGAGAGATTTGCCGTTAGTCGATTGCGTCTTAAAACACGCGCGCATGGAAGGGAACGTGGTTATTTGTTGCGACGCCGTTGGAAGGACGTTAGAGTTGGCTTTATTATTAGAAGAGACGTGGAAGAATCAAAATTTAGGAAGCTATCAGTTAGTGTTGTTCAATAACGTCGCCGCAAACGCGTTGGAGTTCGCGCGGTCCCATTTAGAATGGATGAACGAAGACGTTGGTTTGAAATTCGATAGCACGCGACAGAACGTGTTCGACGTGAAAAGATTGTTTCCGTGTCACTCGTACGAAGATTTTACGAGATTACCTCCGGGACCGAAAGTTGTCCTTGCATCGTTGGCGTCTTTAGAAGGTGGGTTTGCGAGGAAGTTGTTCGTTGAATGGGCCTCGGACGCGAAGAATTGTTTCATTTGGCCGGACGAAATTGGTCGCCAAGTTGGATTAGCGAGAGAGATTGTCGAAAAGTGCAGTAAGGGAGGAGCAAAGACGACTTCTTCAAAGACGAAAAAGAAAGACGTGATCATGAAAGTTGAATTAGCGAGGCGAGAATTGCTGTCTGGGAAAGAGTTGGAAGCGTGGGAGCACGAACAAGAAGAGAAACGTCTCGAAGCGGAAAAGAGGAGAGAAGAAGAAGCGAAGCGACTGGCCGAAGAAGAAGAGAAGAAACGTATGTTGGAGGAAGAGATGGATGTGGACGCTGCGACGCTCTCGCAACCAGTTGAAGACGAAAATATTTACGGTGAAAAGAAAGCGGGTGTCGCAGAGGAAGAAGAAAAAGTTGAGCGTTTGGTACCGCCACCTCAAGTAAACGAGGAAACTGGTATTGCGCTGCGAGACAAGCAAATGTCGTTTGAGCGACGCGAGTGCATCGTCGATGGATTTATTCCCGAAAGTTTCGAGCATCTCGTCTTTCCGGACGAAACGAAATTATCTTCTTCATCATCCGATCCCTCGGGTATGAGTGCAAAAACTGAGTACGGGGAAGCCATCGATGCGGACGCGTTCTTTAGAGTCGCGAACGAATTAAGACCGGAAATGACGAGAGATCAATCGTTTGAAAGTACCGGCGACGTCGATAAACTCGCGGGCGTAGATGGCATCATGGACGCGACGATGGGAATAGCAGCGAAATTGACTAACAAACAACCGGATATGGATATAGATGCGAATGCGGGTAAAGAAGAGAAAGCTCTCGAACGACCGGTGGGAATACCAACGAAAGTCGTCAAGGAAACGAAAGAAATCGTCGTGAAAGCGGCAATTGAATCAAACTTTGATTACGACGGATTAGCCGATGGTCGATCAGTGAAAGCAATCATCCCGCGTCTAGAACCGCGACGAGTAATTCTCGTGAGTGGTACTGTGAAAGATGCCGAGAAGCTTGCTTCGCACTTATACAACGATTCCGAACACTTCCCGAAGAGCTCGAAGATTGATTATCCGAAGAACAACGAGACGTTAGATGCATCCTCGGTACATCCGACGTACAAGGTTCGACTTTCTGAAGCGGTTTTATCCTCCGCGCGTTTGCGACAGGTGAGTGGCTATGCCGTCGGTTGGATCGATGGCGTCATTGGGCCAATCCCTGAAGATGGCTCGGCGCCGGAGTTGCTCCCGGTCCCAGTGAATGCTTTGAAATTAACCGTATCAAAAACAGTTAAAGACGAATCTTTACTCGCTGGAAAAGTCACCGGTCCTTCTTTAATAAAGAAAGAACCAACCGCCGCCGCTCTCGTGGTAGAAGACAACGAAGAAAATGAAGGTACAGAAATCAACATCGTGACTAAACATCACCGACGCTCGGCGTTCGTGGGTGACGTTCGTTTGTCCGAGTTTAGAAGGTATTTGCAGCGAATGGGCGTACCCGCCGAGTTTGGCGAAGGCGGTGCTTTAGTTTGCGCGAATGGACAAGTCGTCGTTCGTCGAAGAGCCGAAGACGATGAGTTGATTGTTGAAGGATCAATCTCGGATGCGTACTTCAACGTCAGAGACATGCTCTATGCGCAATACTCAATTATTTAAGATTTACATCTTTGCGTGCGTTTGACAACTTTCTTTACTTTACATTCACTCTCTCTTCCAACTTTTTCACTGATTTCCTCAACATCGCCACATCTTTCGCCACCTGTTTTGAATCCGTGTTCAATTCTTTTAGCGAGTCCATTTGTTCCTCCAATTCACCTCGCGCTCGCGCGGATTCCGAGGCCTCGGCGACGTCTCGAGAGATTTTCGCAAACGTCTTGTGCATGTCGTGCAAATATCTATACGCCATTTTCATCGTCTCGTCCGTTTTTGCGGATTTAAAGATGGCGTCCTCAACGACTGCGTATATCCTGCGTAAACTTTCCGCACTTTCGGCCACCTGTAATTCCGCCGCTTTCGCGTCGCGAACAATCTTGGCAATTTCTACGTCTTGTTTCTTTATGTTCTTCACGATGGTGGTGACTTTTTGAACTAAACTCGGACGATTGACGCCTCTTGGCGCTCGCTCTAACGCTTGCGATAACCGATCGCGCTCTTCCGCTTTTCGTCGAGCTAATTGAACTTGCTCTTTTGCCTCTTCTTTCCATCTTTGAATCTCTTCAAGTTGCTCTTTAGCTCGCATTCGTTCCGCTTCCGCTTTCGCGTTTCTCTTCTCGATTTCGTGTTCCAAAGGAAGGCGAGCGTCGTCCCACTCTTTTTGTAATTCTTGACGTCTGTTTTCGTCCTCTCGAACGAGCTTTTCCATTTCCTCTTTCGCTTTTTCCGGCGATCCCTTTGATGCGTTTGGACCGACGACCATATCCGTCGCCATTTTTCGAATTAAATATTCCTCCTCTAAATCTGGGAACTTCGCGCATTCTTCCTTCTCCAATCGAGCGTATTCGAGCATTTCCTCCAACGCTTTTTCGCATCTCGACACGTACGCTTCCATCGTCTGTCGAGTCGTTTCAACGTCGTTTTGTAAATCTTCTAAATCCTTTTCCCGCGCTTGAGCTCTTTGTTCGAGGGTTTCGTTTGCAGAATCTTCTCGGTTCTTTTTCGCTTCCGCAGCGGATTTGATTCTATCGCCTAAACGTTGCATTTCTTCTTCGCCCCCATCCTTTCCTGCAATCCTGCTATTTTTACTACTATTTGACGCAAGTTTATCGCCACCGGCAACTCGCAAAGCGGCGGCAACCAACCCTCCGACGCCATTCGATGCCAACACGTTAACAGCGATCCCGTCGTCGTTCTCCGGTCCCTCAGGCCACAACCCGTTTTCTTTCGTCCACGCCACTTCTTTATTCTTCGTCAAAGCGAACCCTTCTCTGTCTCGCATTCGCTGTCTGTTCGCCACAACTCTCGCCTGTGCGTTGACAATCTCTCGCATCCTTCTCTTTCTCTCGCTCCTCCTCAAACTACTTTCAAAGGGACTCGCCGCTTCCCCGAAAGACGAGGACGTTTTCACGCCGTTCGCCACTCGCACCGCTCTCTCCAACGCAGAGACCACCGAACCATCCTCACCACGACCAAAAAAAGTCGACGACGTCGCGTTACTCTTCCTTCGCTCGTCCTCTGGTATCATCTCGCACAGCAACGCCACGATTTCTCTCGCGTATTCCTCCGACGGGTACAAGAAATGACTGAAGCCAACTCTCCTTTTGCCGCCACCATCACCATCGCCACCACCATCACCATCACCACCATTACGAGTGCTGCTCCCACTATTCGCATTCTTATTAAAAACCACCCCGTTTAAAGCTCTGGCGTAACTCGTCGCCACTCGAAACCTCCCGCTCGGATCCGACGCGCGTCCTAACGCGTTCGGTAATCGTTTCGCCAGTTTCTCGTGGCCAAATTGGAGGAAGCATTCCCGACACAAACTGACGAGAGAAGTCGAAGTAGAAGAAGGCCCATCGTCGTCTAAATCGTCGTTCTTCGCACCTTGTTGTTGTTGTTGTTGTTGTTGTTGTATCAAGTCCGCGAAGGAAGTCACGCGGTCGTCGAAACGCACTCCAGCGCGACGCAAAGAGAGGAGCGAGAGCGAATTCTCCCCCCCGAGAGCGTCGTCCATTTCCAGTCCAACTTCTGTGCTCGGTCACCCTCAAAGCTCTCGTTTTGTGCGAGGAAAGGAAACAGCTTATTAAAAGAGTGAAAGAGTCAAAGACTCTCTCTCACGCTCGTTCGTTTCCTCTTATTCTGGTGCCACAAACAACAACAAGAACAACAACACAGTGCCGGGTAAGTGTGCACTCGATTTAAGAAGTTTTCCAATTAATTTCCCCTCAAAAGCAGCACTTTTTGGTCCGCGGGGAGCTCTTTACAACAGCAACCCGACGAGCGGGTTTTGCTCTCCGACTTGTCCGTGGGAGGGGAAGGGCGACCGACTCATCGCGGAAGAAGACACGCGCGAGAATGAAAACACCAGACGGAGAGGAACCGTTGTTAACATCGTCTTCTGCCGAGTACGGAGCGGCTTCGAGAGATGAAGTGCGCGAGAATAAAAACACCCCCAAACTGCTTCAAAGCTCGAAAGAAGCGAACTCGACGACGACGACGGGAATGTTATTCTTCCAATCGTTCGACGACCAACACCCGGCGATTTTCTGGGACAACTTTTCCACCGCCATGTGGCTCATCACGGATATTTTGTGGACGGAAAATAACTCGTTGGCGGTATGCATAGCCCCATTCGTGGTGGTTGGATACGCCAAAGCGTTCTTTTCGTTTCAAGGCGAATGGGAGAGATACGCGATTGACTTGGCGAGGACGATGGCGTTGTGTTTTTGGATTTTAGCGAACACGGTGTGGTTGTTTCAGGAACTCACGGAGGAGAAGAGAAGGACTAGGGTAGACGCGACGTTTATGATGCCGTATAATGCCGGGGTCATTTTGACTTTATTGGCGATGACGGTGGTGATTGAACCCGGGATATTTCTTTATTATCGCTCGCGAGGGATTAATTGCTTCGAAATGAATACGGTTTTAAAGCCTATAGGGAACATGGGGATTACATTTTGGGCGGCGAAGGACTTTGCGTGGTACTTGGCGGATGAGGAGATGTTGAGAGAAGAGTATAGATGGATTCCAAAAGTTGCATGGGTGATAGCGGACGGGACGATCATGTTTCAGTTGTTCCCGCTTTTCTTTAAAGCGTTGCAAGGGTGGGGGATATTTTCGTGTTTTAGCAACTACGCTTCGTACAAGCAAAAACAGAAGACGTTTATGAGACGATTTGCGCACGTCATCGATGAGCTAGCCATGACGTCCTGGGCTGTATCCATGACGTTGTGGTCGTTTGGAGAGATTTTTATGCCGGAGGATACGTTCGCGCAAAAATTAGCCAAACAGCCTAATTATCCGACTTTAAGGTGGTGGTGTGGACACGTCTTGATTTTCGGTGGATTTCCGTTTTTCGTGAAAACGGCGATGGAGGTATTCATGGAGATGAGCTGCACGGCGAAAAGCCACCGCCGCCGAACGGTTGCCTTGGATACGTAAAAACATAATATCCCGACGGTTTTAGATTTAGAATAGTATTTTTGTTTTGCAAGTTGCTTCAAGTATTTAGTATTGTCTTGATTTAAAATGCTGTGCAGATCACTAAAATGCGCTAGTTGCTAATGTTGTTTTGTCGCCGCGATCAATTTCGCTTCGTATAAGTCCGTTTCCGCGACCACGCCTTTCTTTTTCAACATATCAATCCAATTCGCCCTTTCGCTCGGAGAAAAGCCTTCGTTCCACGCGATCCCATCAAGCCAGAACTTTTTGTCGTATGGAATCGAACGAATACCTCGCAGAAATACGCTTCTCGCGTACTCTGTGTTGTGAACCTCAGAATTAAAATACGTCTGCCACAGTAGCGGGCACCGCTCGACGGATTCGTGCGAGCGGATGGCTCTTTCAAAAATTTTCCGCCTCGCCTTGTCGTCGTCGCCGCACGCCTTGACTTGCGCGAGCCAAATTTGCGTCAAGAAAGGAGGCGTCGGAAGCAATGTCGTTATTACGAGCGCGCTTCTGCTACTATCAGTGGTACCATCCTGCGTCGCGTCGTCGTTTCTAGATTCTTCGCGCGCACGGGAGAAACACAGTTCTCGAGCGAGTCCAAGCGCGAGTTTCAGCTTCAACTTTGACTCGAACGTCTCCGCTTTGAACATAGAACTCACTGCCAATTGCGATGACGGCACGTCATGAAACAGAGCGTTTACGATTTCTTTATATCCAATCGTCACTGTTATTGCAAGTTCTCCGGATTCCGACAAATACGGGATAACGTCGCGTAACAAATCCGAACACGTCTTCTCCAAGGCAAAATTAGAAAGGTTGCGTAAATCTCGAAAAATGTCAATCCTTGCTTGCTCCGCCGAAGATGACGCACAAAAAAGGCGCAGAAGAATCGCACACACGCGCATATCGGATTTGAATTCCAGCACTTCGCGATGATATGTCTTGAGACTATCCTCGAGTTGCGTGGAACTACTTTCTTCCATGAGAACTTTAATAGCCTCTTGCGCGAGCGAGCGCAAGTTCTCTGCGCTCGCATTTGCGGGAACACTTTCATCAAAACTACCGCCTTTGGAAGACATGACATGCGCACGCGCTAAAGCGAGTATGTATCGCGCAATGTTTGTATTTTTGGGTGAATCGTATCGCAAAAGGTAAAGCGCGCTTTCTTTTACGAGTCGACATAAGCCGCGAACAGTTTCACGAGTATCTCCATCCTGAATGCGCGAAGCGTTTTGAATCGTCGTCTCGACGATTTTCTGAGCCGGGTCGACGAATTTCTTCTTCTTCTTCTTCGTATCTCCTTGTTTCATCTTCGTACATCGAGTCAAATAGGCACATTCAGTGTAAAGGTGTAAATTATTGCGGTACTCTGGTCCGCTCAGCAATGATTTTACCCACGCGAGCGCAACCTCTGGTCCGTTCAATTCTCGTTCGAGTTTCACCGCGGCGTACGCGAAAGGTGCCATACAGGCTAATGACGAAGACGTGGCCAAAACGCGCACACTTCGGAGTACCTCTTCTCGTGGAACGAATGGAAATAGGCCATCTTCTCGTCTTTGATCGTCTTCAGAAGCGTTTTCGTTTCGAAAGAGACGAGCGATTGCGGCGTCTGGATTACCAATCAACGCGCCAAAGAGAGAGTGCAATCCGAAGAGAGCGAAACACTGCTCGATAAACTGCGTGTTTATGTCGGCAAGATTGCTATCGCAAAACATATTACACAAGCCCGCAGTAATCGATCCGAAATCTTCCTCATCATCGTTGTCGTCGTTATTAACGTCTTTTCGATAGCTTCGCATTTTTGCACTTTCCGCTCGAGACCATTCTCGAAGCGTGTTTTCGTCCACGGCTGCGTTCACGGCAGAATCAAACTCGGCTGCAAACTCAGCCGCTAAAGCGTCCTCGTCGATATCATCGTCGGAGGAGTCGTCGCCATCAGATTCTTTATTTCCAAGATCTACTTCTACTTCTTTTTTTACGCTCGGTTCTCGCGCTTTCACTTTCGAAGATTCTGGTGGCGAGGATTTTCCTTCTTCCTCTTCTTCTTCTTCTTCCTGAACACGTGTTTTCTCCCAAGAATCGTCGTTCGCGGTGGACCCATTTTTTTCATCCATCCACCAACTCTTAATCTCCCCGTCGTCGTTAACGCTATCCAATAAACGAGGTTTCTTGCTTTTCCAAAACTTCTCAAACTCGCGAAGAAGTCTCGAGTTATCTCCAATGTGCTTTTGCGGCATTCCAAACCCGCGAAATTCAAGATGCGCTTGAACTCTTCGGAACGCTTTCCTCGCCCTTCCCGATTTCGCTTCAAATTGTACGAGTTCCAAGAACATGTTCCCGATATCCCTGCTCAAAATTTGGCGACGGCAACTGCTCGATGTATTTCGCTGAGAGCTCAGTTTCCGGAATTCTTTTGTCAACGTTCGTAACGCGTCTTCGTACGCTTGCACGACATCTTCGCAATTGAACTCTGCGAACGACGTCGCGTGTTTCACAAACTCGACGTAGTCGTACCACAAAACGACCGACGTCGGTAACTTTCTCAGCGTTAAAACCCACCTCTCTTTCGTTTGGTCTTTCGATTCGCACTCTTGCGAACACTTCAACAGGCACGCGTGCAATCTCGCGTCGTTCGGATTCCACTCTAAAGCCCGCTCGCAAATGGCAATCGTTTTCTCCTTGATGCGTTCGCGTTCGGAACGTTTTTTACTCCTCGCCAAAAAGTTATCCTGGTGATTGATAAACGCAATCCATCTCTTCACGTTTCGCGGTTCTCTTCGGGTCAACGCGTTGTGTATTTTGGTCAACTCGCGAAGCTGTTCGCTTTCGTTGGTGGTGCTTTTGAGAAGAACGTCTACGGACTCTAGCAAAGCTTTATCGTTGAGCTTATAGATGTCCTCGATCGTGCCTTTCGTTGCGCCAAACACCGTCTGCGTGAGCTTTTGTATCATCCTCTTTTTATCCTCATCATCGGTATTTCTATTCCCGTGCGAGATGTTGTAGTTAGTATTGACGTCGACGTAGTCATCGCGAAGCAATGGGATGAATATTTCCTCTTCTCCTCCCCCTCCTTCTTCTCCGTCTTTGCCGTTTTCCTTCTCCAACTTTTCCAGCGTCGTCGTCGTCGTCGTCGTCGTCGCTTTTGGTCCAAGCGCTTCACCTCCATTCCAATCCTCTTCCCGCTTAAACTTCACCTTTTCATTCGCCGCTGGCTTTCCAAACGCCAAATTCCCGCTATCCGGTCGCGTATCGGAGAAGAACGTCATCGCTCCTCCTTCAACGCCAAATGTTTTCCGGTCGTCCTCGCCAAAATTCCTCACGTACGATCGATCGTCGAACGCTCTCTCGTCTTTCGCCATATCTCGACCGTACTTCTCCTCCATCTCGGCTATTTTCTCCGCATCCGATTTGAGTTTCTTTCTCTTTTCTTTCTTCTTCTTTGACTTCTTCTTCTCTCTTTTCCTCTTTTTCTTCAACTGTTCTTCTTCTCCTTTTGACTCCTCCTCGAACTCACGGTCCTCGTCCGAAGAAGAAGAAGAAGACGAATCCTCCTCCGTCCCGGAAACAACCACGCGCGGTGATTCTGAATCGTCGTCCAAACGTTCTTTGTCTTCTTCTTCTTCCTTCTTCTTCTTCTTGAACGAGGAAAACTTCTTCATCTCACTCGGTAACGTATGAACGAAATCGACGGCGAGTTACGCTTTACTATCAGACGACGAGCATTTGAACGAGCGCTGTGCAAAACGCCGCAGCGATGAAGCACAGACTCCCTCGCCACGCGTGCGCGCACAGCTTTTCAGAAGAAGACGTCGTCGCTCTTTTCGTCTCGCTCGTCTTCTCGCGCTTTCTCTCTCTCTCTCTCTCTCCTCTCTCTTTTTCTCCCGGTGTGTGTTTAGGGTGTTGTTATGTAACCCTAAACTCTCGTGTGCTGGTCGAAAAGTCGAATCAAGTCGAATCCGCGGCAAAACATCATCAACGCGCTTTGGCAAATATCTCGAGGTTGCAGAGAGAGAAATGAGACCGATCGTGACGAAGAACAGCAGCTCTTCGACCGCTAAGAACACGAGCAGCAAAAATGTGTTGGGAAAACCAAACGCGCCGCCAGATGATGTCCTCTCATCGGGAGGAGGAAAGTCCGCCATCGCGGAGAAGTATAAAACGAATGCCACCACCACGGGGAGAAAATCAGTCTCGTTCGCGGAAACCGACGTGCTCTTAGGAGGAGGAGGAGCACACGAAACAGGGAGGGGATGGATATTCTCGAACAACGTGAGAACGGTGTACGCGATATCGTTGGCGTGCGCGGCTTTGTTCGCCATGCCGTTCGCATACATCGCCGGGTTCAACTCTGCCACCACCTCTTTGTTGTACAAATTCGGCATCTCTCCAGTACCGAGCGTTTCCGTGATTGGCGAATATTACCACGACGCGTTGTCGGGAATGTTCCCGGATGGGATCCCGCAATGGCCGTTGGATGTTAACTTAATGATCATAACCAGACACCAAAACAAAGACGATTACAGAGGTTTTCACGCGATTAAAGCGGTATTTCCGAGAGCCGAGCAGACGTGGGGGGTGGACCCGTTGACGTGGCCGAAATATATCGACGAGGCGGAGCACGCGGTGTCGAACATAAGGAGTATTAACGCGAGGAATTTTGCGGACTCGAATAAGTTAGCCATGAGTAAAGACCGATATTGGGACGAGAGAAGATCGCCAGAGAGTTTAGTTGGAGTGCCGTGGATTGACGCGATTGATTTAAGAGAGGAGGAAACCGGCGCTTTGACTCAGGAAAGGGTCGGATTGTCGCACCACATCGGGTGTTTGTTCGCACACATGAAGGCGTGGCAGAACATGAAAGATTTAGGAATGGACAAAGCGTGGATCATGGAATCCGACGGGTTGATGAAGATGCAAGAGTACTCGAATATCCCGCTCTGGGCGATGACCAGCGTCGCGCAAAACTTACCCGAAGACGCTGATTTCGTTTTGTTGCACAAAGGCATGGACAAATTCTGTGGTGTAGATGGGAGTTTGTGCGCCATGCACTCGACGTTCGAGGCGAAGAACTTGTTTGACCCCTCCGATCGCGAGATGTTAGCCTTCCGCCACTGGCCTATCGAAGGTTCCGAAGCTGGTTTGCAAACATACATCGTCAGCGAACGCTTCGTCGATAAAATGCAAGAATTCTTAGCGGCGCATGGAAGTGACATGATCGACGCGTATTTATACGGCAACTTGTGCCAAAACGAATATAAATCCCCGGAGGAAAGAGACAAGTTATGGGCGATGAATTACATGAGCCAACACGCGCAGAAAGCGCCGCACAGCTCCGCCGACGAAAGAGGTTTAAAAATCCTCAATTGTTACATAGTTACGCCGGCGTAATAGTTTCTTTCTTTCCCTTTTGAGAGAGAGAAAGAAAGAAAGAGAACGCGCGAGTCACAGAGAAAGAGAGAGCTCGCGCATCCTGTATTTATATAACATCCATCGATTTTACCGAGAATATCATCGTCAACCGCCGAACGTACGCGAGCGCTTTCGCCAAAGCTCTCCTTTTTTTTTCTTCCCCTTTCTTGTCCTCTTCGTCATCGAAAACACCACACAAAATTTGGTTTCTTGCCCCCACAATAAAACACCAAACATGGGTGACAAGGTACGAATCTCTCTCTCTCTCTCTCTCTCTCTCTCTCTCTGATGATGATGATGATGATGACGCGCGAAACGACGACGAGCGAAGTCTTCTCTTCCCGCTTTGTTTCTCTGTCTCTCTGTCTCTCTCTTTCTCTAAAGAACCGCTGCTGCTTTTGAGATGTTTTTACTTCTTTCTCCGTTGTGGAGATAAAGAAGGATGACGAGAAATCTCTCATCCTTTTGGGCGCTCATCAGGGGCACGCATACATCTCAACCGAACGCTCGCTGACGACGACGACACTCTTTCTCCTTTTTCTTTCTTTCTCTTTTCTTTTTACGACGATCAACGACAGGAGGATAAATCGCAAGAGTTGCGCGAAAAGCTCGTCAACTCTGACTCTGGTTCCAACTTATCGTCTTCAAGTGCTGGCGCAGGCATGGAAGATTGGGGCCGCAAATCGGTCGTCACGTTAGCGTTGACGGTTTTGACGTCATCGCAAGGTTTGTTAATCGCGGCGTCGAAGGCGAACGGGGTGAAGTACGATTACGCGGTGACGAGTGCGAATTGCACGGTAGAAACGACGAAGATGTTGATGTCTTTGTTGGCTTTGGTGAAGATTTGGAGAACGGTTGGCGTGAACGAGGACAACCGAATCAGCACGAGTTGGTCCGAGTTGTGGGTGTATCCGATTCCGGCGGCGTTGTATTTAGTGAAGAATCTGTTGCAGTATTACGTGTTTTTGTACGTGGACGCTCCGTCGTATCAGATTTTGAAGAACTTGAACATCATATCGACTGGGATTTTGTATAGAATCTTCTTGAAGAAGATCTTGAGCGGCGTGCAGTGGTCGGCGTTGATTTTGTTGGCTTTGGGGTGCACGATCGCGCAGTTGACGAGTGGTAGCGATCAGGTGTTGTCAACGCCGTTTATGGGTTTGATGATGGCGATTGTGATGGCTATTTTGTCCGGAGCGGCGGGGGTGTATACGGAGTTGATCATGAAGAAGCAACCGAAGAGAAACGTAAACGCGCAGAACGTGTATTTGTACTTGTTTGGGGTCATCTTTAACATGGTGGCGATCTTTTTGTACGATTACGACGCGGTGTTTGGACGGGGGTATTTTTACGGATACAATGCGATCGTGTGTACGATGATTTTAAATCATTCGTTGAGCGGTATCGCGGTGTCGTTGGTGATGAAGTACGCGGATAATATCGTCAAGGTGTATTCAACCTCGGTGGCGATGATTTTGACAACGCTAGTGTCTATTCCGTTATTTGGGTTTCAGTTGACGTTGCCGTTTGTGTTGGGGACGAGCGTGGTGTCGGTGGCGGTGTATTTGCACTACCAATCGAAAGATACGCCGCAACCGCCAGGGGCTTTGACAAAGTAAAGTAAAAATTCTTTTTCTTCTCTATATTACTCTTATACTCTCCGTTGGTTAAGTATCAAAACGAGAACGAACGAGATTGTTATTACTACTATATATATAAATCTAAATTACATTATAATCATCAAGGCGTTGATCATGTCTTCTTCTTCGTCGTCGTCGCCTTCTTCTTCTTCGTACCCTTCTTTGACCTTTTCTTTTTATTCTTTTTCGATCGAAACGCCTTCTGAATCACCCTCGCCGCTCGCGCGCGATTCAATCCATCCGCAACGGCATCATTCCGTGCCTTCTCCTCTCCTTCCTCGCGATCGTTTTCCAATTTCACCTCCTCTAACTCTCTCTCCACTTCTTTCAGTGCTTTTTCAATCGCCTCTTCCGCTTTGTTTTTTGCTCTTCTTTCCTTTCTCGCTTCGCCAACCTCTCGATCGTAGGACGATATCGCCTGTTCCAACTCTTTCGCCGCTTTCTTCCGCGCCAGACGAGCGCGTCTCTCTTCTTTCTCCGCGCATTCTTTTTCCCTCAACTTCTCCTCCTCCGTCGACGACGATTCTCCTCCGCGCATTTCTCGAATAATACTCATCAACCGTTGCGTTTCCGCGACGAAGTTTGCCTCTCGCTTCCTCTCTTCTTCCTCCCGAAGTGTCTTCAGTTGACCTTTCTTCTTTTTCCCGAGAGCGACGGTGTGCTCGAACAACTGGCGCGCGGAAAGGAGACGATTGGAGGCGCGCACAAACTCGCTCTCCTCTTCTTCTTTTTCTTCTTCTTCCTCGTCGCTTATTTCGTCGGTGGAATCCGACATCGCGTCGCCATCATGAGTGATGGTTTCCGTGTTTTGAAGACACATGTGTCTTTTTATGAAGTTAAAATTGTCCGGAATGGGGGTGATGTCTCGTATTTTAACAATTTCTATTTTTAGTAATACGTCGTCCGCGTGCGATGATGCGGTCGCCAATTGGTATCGTCCCGCCTTTTTTCCCCGTATTCCCACAACCACCAATCGACCGTCACCGCGGTGCACTTATCGTTGACACTCGCGGAGTATTTTTCGTTGAGTTTATCTCGTATGCGCTCGACGGCTTGTATCGTCGCGCATCGGATCTCGACTTCTAACTCGCACCCGATGACTAAATTCAGTTTTTTATCCACTCGTTTGTGTAAGTATTCGGAGTGGTAGTCTAAAATGTTGCTTTCTCTTAAAACGACCGGGACTCGGTAATCTGCAAACGTCGTCAGTTTGTCGATGTCCGTAAATTCGCCGGCGCCCGAATTTTTCAACGCGCCGTACACATCCGCTACAAAAATCTGAGCTCTCTTCAAGAACCAAATTTCGTTCGCAAAGAATTGTCCTTCTCTGCACTCCCCCGTGTGTCTGCTCATATCCGTAAACCCGACTGGAAAGGTTTGCACGACTAAATCTACTAACTTTGCCGCCGATTTCTTCGCCGCCTTGACGAGTTCAATCGCCTCGCCGCCGAAACTCCTCGCCAACCCTTCCCCAATCTCTCGCAACCGTTTCGCGCGCACCTCCTCGAACGGCAACTCGCGAGGCCATTCTAACATCTCTCTCAACTTCTCCCCGGTCATTTTACCTAAATTCTCCGCGCTTAAAATCTCAATCCCGTCTCGCTCGACGGATTTTTTCAACCCTCCAGCGACGTGTTCGTATTCTAATCCAATCGGGTGCTCCTCCGTCACCGCATCGTGGTCCGGCCAAAAGCAGAAATTAATAGCATCCAACACCAACAAATACTGAATCGTATCTTTCTCCTCTTTCCCTATAAAATGCACAGAACTGTCGAACCGATTAAACCCGGTTTTCGAGGTCATTCCAGCGAACTGATGCCCGGGAACGGTGTGCACTAATTTCGCGATGGCGTCGTCGTTTATTTTCACGTGGTTGGATTTTTCCAGGACGATCATTTTCGTGCTCGATCGAACTCGGTCGCATAAGTTCGTCAATGCGTTCGCTTCCTCTTCTTCCGTCTTTGTCTTTGTTGGTGTTGTCATCTGTGTGTTTTTACTAGGGGAATTTTGTTATTCGTTTGGGTAGTTGAAGAAGACAAAAATCTGTCTAAAAACGCTTCGATTTCATTTCAAAAAAAAAAAAATACGAGCGAAAAAAAAGTTTGACTATTTTTAGCGCAATAAACGGTGTCGTGTTCTTCTTCCCGCACTCCAACACCTCGAACGGCAAGAACAAGAACCCGCGTCGTAAACTAAGAAGGGCTACTCCTCGTATTACTACCGACAGAAGTTGAAGAAGAAGAGGAAGGATGACGACGACGGCGCAAAAAAACGCGAAAGCAGGAGGCGCGACGGGGAAAAACAGATCTAGTATGGTGGTGGTGCACTTGCGCGCGAGACCACCAAGGTGTAAAAAAGACGAGAGAGGCGAAGGGTGCGTTTTGGTGACGAGCGAAGGCCCGCGAGGGTCGGTTTTGGTGAAATGTCGCGATCGGAGGATGCCGTCGTCGGGAGGAGGAGGACGAGGACGACAACAAGAACAACAACAACAACAACAACAACAACACGCGTCGTTTCAATTCACGGGGAACGTTTTACGGGAAGCTACAAACGACGAAGTTTTTGAGGCGGTGGCGAAAGAGGCGGTGGAAGCTGCCACGGATGGGTTCAACGCGACGATATTGGCATACGGGCAAACTGGGAGTGGTAAGACGTATACCATGGGAAGCGGAGATGGGAGTTACGAGAATCGAGGGATCATACCGCGAGCGTTGACGATGGTATTTGAGAAATTGGCGGTGGGCCGAAGCGTCGTCGGCCGCGCGAAGGATAAGGTGTCGGTGAGTTTCGTTGAAATATATAACGAGAATCTCATTGATTTGTTGAGTTCGCACGAGGATCCAAAAAACGCGCCGGCGTGCGTGATTTCCGACGCCGGTCCTGATTCTGGCGTTTTCATCCGAGGCTTAACGACGAAAGAGGTATCTTCAGAAGACGAGGCATTGGCGTTGTGGTTTGAAGGCGACGCGCAAAGAGCGATTGGATCGCACGCTATGAACGACCGGTCGTCGAGGTCACACGCGGTGTTTACCTTAAATATCGAAACCGCGAGTTTTAAGAGCACCGAAACGTCTTCTTTGTCTTCGGCGACTTTGCATCGATCGAAGATACATCTGGTCGATCTTGCAGGTTCTGAAAGGTTGAGGAAAACGAAATCAACCGGTACTGTGATGCGTGAAGCTACGTTCATAAATAAGTCTCTCTCGGTACTCGAGAGAGTGATTATTTCGTTGGGCGAACGCAACCAATCGAATCGCGTGGACCACGTGCCGTATCGTAGCTCGAAACTGACCCATTTGCTTCGCGACGCGCTCGGTGGGAATTGTAAAACAGTCATGATTGCGCACGTTTCCAGCGATTATCAACACGCGGAAGAAACGTTAACGACGTGTCAACTCGCAAAACGGATGATGCGCGTGGAAAATAACGCGAAATTAAACGAGTGCGTGGAAACGCCGAGTGAAAAACTGACGCGCTTGGAGCGAGAGATTAAAAAGTTGCGAGCGGAACTGAAGTTGTTAAAGAGTAACGCCGCGGCGAGTAAGAAGAACGGTAGCGTTGATAACGATGAGAAACATCAGCGACGAGAAGAAGAAGAAGAAGAAGACGAAACGAATACTGCGCAACCATCGGTGGTGCAAGAAGAAGAAGAAGAAGAAGAAGAAGAAGTATGCTGCGCGACCGACGCGGTGAGTGAAGACGACGCTTCAATCTCATCGCTCGGATCGTACGAATCAGCGCGTTTAAACGATGAAGCGCGCGCGTATGATGAATTCAAACAAACAAACGGTCGCGAGAAAGTGAGAGAGTTATCAAACGGAAAGGCAGCTTCACGAGCGTGTAAACACCGCGTGAGAGCGCTTTCGGAACGAGTCAACGATATCAAACGCGAGATGGACGCCACTGAGAAAGAGTACGAACGGAGACGAAAAGAACGCTCAGAAGCGGGAACAAAAACCGGGACGTCGTCGTCTTACGGTAGCACACGAAGAGAAACAGGATCTCAAGAACGCGAAGAAAATGAAAATCCAGATGTCGTCGCGAATCTGGTTGTCGACGAAGTCTTAGCGGCTCTCAGGCACGACATCGAAACTCAAACAACTGGCGCAGAGAACGTAGAGGGCGAAGAAGAAAAAGAGGAAGAAAGCGAAGAAACGTCGAATGAAAAACAAGACTGCGACGACGAAAAAGGAGAAGAAGAAGAAGAAGAAGAAGAAGAAGAAGAAGAAGAAGAAACCCTCCATTCGCTCCTCCGCCCGCTCAAAGCGTCCTACCGCCTCGCGTTCGACCAACTCCTCTCTGCGAAGGACAGCCTCAACGCGGCTGAACTCGTCGTCGGCGATTTGAGCGCGAAACTACACGACGCTTTCGTCTCCTTCTGGGCGGAGAAGAAAACCACCGCGAATAGTAGTAGTAGTAGTACTGCTCCTCCTCCTCCTACTCCTTCGCGACAAAACGCGTCAAGGTCGTCGTCGCCGCTTTCGTCTCCTTCTGGGCGGGACAAGGAACCGTCTTCTTCTGCTCCTCCTCTGCATCCTCCTTCTGCTTCTTCTTCGCAAAAAGGGCTTTTCTACGCGCAGTTGACCGAACAGTGGTCCTCCTCCTCTGCATCCTCCTCCTCGAACCAACCGACTGTTTCAAATAGTACTCGAATTCGACTTAGTATTTAGGGTTTACATATTTCTCTCTCTTTTCTCTTTTGGGATCGCTTTAACACTCCTTCATACTTAGTTTTCTTTCTTTCGACGACGACGACGACGAAGATATAATAACGCGGAGGGGATAACCTGTGTCACAGAAGAAGCGTTTTTGGAGAGGCAGACGCGTTCACTCGCACACACGCACACTCTCTCTTTTCACATCCTCTCGCTCTTGTGAGTTGGAGATTTTGTTTGCACTCATCTCCGGGAAAAAATTCAAAATAAGAAGAAGAGTAGTTCATCAGTGAGCGAAGGAAAAGAAGAAGAAGAAGAAGAAGAAAACGGATTAAGAAGATGGAAGAAGCGAACCGCCACGCGTCCATGTCGACGAACGTCCAAGGTTCGGACATCGTCTATAACACGTTCCTCAATTTTCTCAACGAGTTGTTTCCGGTGGTAAATCCTGAGACCAACGAGTTAGAATCGAGGAAAATTTACGTCGAACAGCTGTACGAGATGCACGAAACGTCGAGCACGACCATGCACGTGAACTTTCACCATTTGAAAAATTTCGACCCGGACGTGGCGACTGAGGCGGTGGAGGCGAATTTTTATACCTACGAACCATTTTTGAGGCAAGCGGTGAAAGATTTTTGTCGAGAACACGTTCCGGAGATGGTTCGATGGGGCGCCTCAGCGAGCAACAATCAAGGCGCGCAGGAGAAGGATTTTTGGGTGTCGTTTTCGAATTTACCGGGGACGAAACGGTTGAGAGACTTGAAAGCGGAACACGTCGGGCAGTTGGCGTCGTTTAGTGGGGTGGTGACGAGGACGAGCGAGGTGAGGCCGGAGTTGATTATCGGAAAATTTATGTGCGGCGAGTGCGGCGAGGTGATTCCAAACGTCGAGCAGCAGTGTCGGTACACGGAACCGACTATTTGTCTGAAACAGACGTGCTCAAATAGGAAGAAGTTCGTGCTGATGAAAGAAGGGTGTACTTTCATCGATTGGCAGAGGGTGAGAGTGCAAGAGAACGCGGACGAGGTGCCGGCTGGGAGTTTGCCGAGATCTATGGATGTGATTTTGAGACACGAAACCGTGGAGATGGCCAGGGCTGGGGATAAAGCGGTGTTTACCGGAACGCTGACGGTAGTACCTGAGACCGCGCCGGCGAATATGGCCGGGGATAGGACAGAGCTGGGGAGTTCCGGGAAAGGGAGCGCAGCTGGGACGATGTCGACTGGCGTCGGCGGCTTGAGAGATTTCGGGGTGAGGGAGTTGTTTTATCGAACGTGCTTCGTGGCACATTCTGTCGTTAACGTAGCTGGGCCAACGGCTGGTGGGAACGAAAACGTGTCCGCGAATACCGGAGTGAACATCCGAGGTGGAGACGACGAGAAGGAGGTTGTGAACTCGTTCACGCAAGAACAGTTGAACGATATCGAACGCATGTCGAAAGACCCGAAAATTTACGAAAAGTTTGTTCGCTCGATCGCGCCAACCGTCCACGGGCACTTGGACATTAAAAGAGCCATTGCTTTGATGTTATTTGGCGGAGTGCACAAAATGACAAAACAAGGTGGGACGAATCTAAGAGGTGACATCAATGTTTTAGTCGTCGGCGATCCGTCGTGCGCGAAATCGCAATTTTTGAAATACGTCACCGCATTTCTCCCTCGCGCGGTGTATACGTCTGGTAAATCGTCCTCGGCAGCGGGTTTAACCGCAACAGTCGGGAAGGATATGGAAACTGGGGAATATTGCATCGAGGCTGGAGCGTTGATGTTGGCGGATAATGGGATTTGTTGCATCGACGAGTTTGATAAGATGGAAGTGAAAGATCAAGTAGCCATTCACGAAGCCATGGAACAACAAACGATTTCCATTTCTAAAGCCGGTATCAACGCCACGTTGAACGCGCGAACATCTATTTTAGCCGCCGCGAACCCGTTGGGTGGTAGATACGATAAATCGAAAAAGTTGAAACACAACTTGGCGTTGCCGGCGCCAATTTTGTCTCGATTCGATTTAGTCCACGTGATGATTGACGAACCGGACGATTACAGAGACCACATGCTCGCGAGACACATCGTCTCGTTGCACAGGATGAAAGAAAAAGCCATCGAAGTAGATTTCACGCTAGAGCAATTGCAAAGGTACATCCGTTACTCGCGATGTATTAAACCGCAAATGACACCAGAGGCACAGAGAGAAATCGTAGACGCGTATGTGAAGCTGAGAAGAGGCGACGCGCAGCCCGGGTCGACAACAAGTTATAGAATTACCGTGAGACAGTTGGAAGCGCTCGTGCGTTTATCCGAAGCGCTAGCGAGACTGTATTGTCGCGCAAAGATTTTACCCAAGCATGTGCGCGAGGCGAGACGTTTGCTTTCGGAATCAATCATCGCGGTTGAAGCCAGGGATGTTACGTTAGAGGAAGACGACGACGAGATTGACGAAGATGCAGATAAAGGACCGATATTGCCGAGTACGATGAGAGCGTCGATCGCCAAGGAAGAGCGAAAGATGGAGAACGAACGCGAGGAAGTCAGAAGACGCAGCGACGCTGGACGACCCGCAGAAACGAATAGGGAACGTGAGGAGAGGGAAGAGAGAGAAGAGTTAGCGTGGGAACGACGCACCGATGATACTGATGCTGGGGTTAGTGGTGGTGGTGTTGGTGAAGATGATGACGGCATGGTGCGCGATAATAATGCCGCTCCATCTTCGCAACAGCCCGCCGGCGTGGTTGCAAGCACGCAAATCATCGCGCAAGAAAACATTCCTCCAACCGCCGGAAAGAAACCAAAAAAGAAAATAACCATCAGCAGCGAAAAGTACCAAAGCGTGAAGAAGATGATCGTCGATCACATCATCGCGAAAGAGCTCGAAAACCCAGATCAAGACATTGGCGTAAAACAAAGAGACATTGTCGAGTGGTACGTGGAGGAGTTCGCAAACAACGAAGCCGACGCCACGGAAACGGAGGAATTAATGCGCGAGCTCAAGGTGTTTAAGATGATCATCAACAAAATGATCAACGAGAATACGTTAATCGTTATTCAAGAAGCCCCCGAGCCAGCAGACGAAGGGGACGTGCCCATGCTACCAGACGCCGGCGAGGGAGACGTTGACGACGAAGACACCGCGCTGGCACTCACCGAGGAACAAAAGAAGAAGCCAAAGAAAAAGAAGCCGGATTTGATGGAGCGAATTTTGGGTCTCCATCCAAACTTCGCGCACGAGTAGTAAATTATGTCGTCCGTCGTTTGGATAATACAATAAGAATAATGTGCGCACTTTTCATCATCAGCACATCAGCAATACATCAGCTCCTTTTTTCAACCCCTATTGTCGCCTACAAAAAGGAGAGAATTAATTCCTCACACAAAACACACACCCATCTCTCTCTTTCGTGACGATGATGCTATCCACCGAGAAAGATGAAGCGGAAGAAGTAGACGACCTGAACAACAGCACGGACGACCGCATGTACGCCCGTCTCGCCTCTCTCGAAGTCGATCGATCCATCTTACTCGAAGCGTTTTTGATTTCCAATTGGGGAAACCGAGAGGTGTTAAGATTACCTGCGAACGCGGAAACGGTGAAAGATATCGATTTCGCACGCGTGGACGTGCCGAAAATGATGAACAGTTGCGAGAATGGGATTCCGTTTGATTTGAGCATGTGCGGGAGCTCGTTTTACGGTGCGGGTTTGCCGTTGAAAGAGAGCAGAGGAGGAGGAGAAAAAGACGTGCCTCTCTCGAGCAAAGGCAACGAACAGGAGGAGGGGGAGATGGAAGAGCCGAAGACGACGACGACGGCGACGAAACCGCCACCACCCGAAAAAAGAGGAACAGAGAGTACCAGTTGGAACGCGAAGAACGACAACGATCAACAAAATAATGGAATAAGGAGAGATGATGTCGGTAACGACGTCGCGAGAGACGACGAGGGGAATAACAACGACGACGACGATGATAGCACCGCGGAGAACATACAACAGTTGCGAGAAACTATACAGAAAGAGTACGAGAATAAAGCAGACTCACAAGAGGAACAGAAATTGGACGATTCGCCGTTGGTGAAGTCTATGCGCGAACTTGGAGTTGGGTCGCCCGCTGCAACCGCGTCGCCGAAAGTAGGGGGAGAGGACGCCGACGAAGGAGAATTTCCGCGAGAACAAAAATCGAAAGAAAATCAGCAACCAGAGCAAGCATCGACGTCGAGGACTTCGACAGATAAGAGTAGCAACAAAGAAAAGTTCCAAATCATGGAATTACTTTTAAAATCGGCGCTGGATGATATTGTTGAACCGACGTTTTCGGCGTTTTCCGAATCTGATTTTGCCGAGCTCGCGTTGGAGGTGTGGTTGTGTCGAACGCCGTCGTGGTCGAATGATGCCATATCGGAAGTCATTAAAGCTCTAGATATAGATGAGGCAGTAGGGAAGACGATTGCAAATATTGCGACGAAATGCCAAGGGTACGCACCGATGGAACCGGAACAGTCGGCGAGGACGCATTTGATGTCTATGAGTTTAGGTAATGTGCATCGCGCGACGGACATTTTGTGTCCAGAGATTGACTTTTTTACATCGAGATCGATTGCAATTTGCGAGGTTTTGCGAGCGGCGAAGAAGATAGAAGACGAGAACTCGACGAACGGGAAAACCAATCCGTTTTTACCAGCAGGTGGAGGAGGAAATGGACAGAACGACGACGGACAAAAGCCAGTATCCATGTCGCTCATGCTGCAAGAACTCACGAGATTCATCTCCGAATCGAGAGGAGATGTTCGAGCGTTTTTTACTTCGCAGGAAGATTGCGACCAAATACTCGAAGCTATCGAGCACGCGCTCGATAACGTTGACAACGAATCGCACGGGGCTAAGATTTCATCCGCGCATCCGCCCTCCGTCGCGGCGCGAGCGTATTACCAACTTTTCAAAACCGCACTCGATCCTGTTGAAGAGAGATCGCTCGCGTTCGATTGCGAGGATACTCTGAACATTTTAAAGAGTACCGTTCGCGTCGGGTTAGGTCCGTCCATCACGGAAGCTGCGCATAGCGCGTTACTTGTGCTCTTCTTGACTAAAGTTGCCACGAGGACGAATGAAGACGACGATTTAGATACGCTCGATGTTGACGAAGAGTTTGAGAAGCGCGCAAGTATTTTGACTCGAGCTGGTACAGAACTCGAGCGAGCGATTTTCTGTCGCACGGACGGTTACGACTATGTCGTCGTCTTCAAGAACGATAAGATAGCTGCGTCGACTTTGATGAAATTGGTGCGTTGGTGCGAAGCCGCAATTAGCGATTACATCTTCGATGTTTCTCCTCCAGCTGATTTCAAGGTCACCGAGCACCCTCTGAACACGTACGATACCGAAGCTTTCGCTGCGATACTGCGTTTGTATCGTTACGTAATGATTGCGCTTGGACAGAGCGACGATGACTTTGAGCACGCTTTGATGAGGGCGAGCACGGCGAGTGCGAAGAAATGTTACGAACGCATTCGCGTACAAGCCATGGAAAATGAAGTCTCCTCTGAAAATTCGAACGATACTTTGGCGCACAATCCAGCTGCGGCTGCCGCTCGAGTTCTCGAAGTTATCGCCTCGGAAGTTTCTAGAATTGCCGACGAGTACGCCGCGCACGTCGCGCCACGCATCAAATCTTGTTTTTTTCCGTCCGAGTACGAATCGTTCGCCGCGAAGTCAGATATTCAGAAAAGACAAGAACGCGCGGACGTGGTCTTCCCACGCGAGCTCGCAAATTTATTCGTCGATGAATTCACGTGGTGGTTAGAGTCCGATCCGCCTTTAACGACGGTAAGTTTGCGAGCGTTGTGGGCGAGTGGCGACGCGCAAGCCGCATTAAGCGTTTGCTGTGACGCGGACGCTTTAAGAAGACACCAAAGAACATCTAATAACAATGATGGTGTAGCGATGATCAGAGCAACCGATGCTGATGCGGAACCAAGCGCTACTAATGCTGCGAGAGACCCGTATGCGACCTTTCCTCAACTCAACGTAAAGGAAAAAGCCGCGCCGCTCATTTTTAAATGGATCGGTACCAAAATCGACGATGCCAACATTTTTGCCGAGCGCGCAGCGCAATCTGAAAAATGGACCAATGACCGTCGGCAGAAAAATCATCCAGCGCAAAGCGCGGTTGAGTTACTCAGACTCGCCAACGAAACTTTAGAAGGGTTTTGGGGTTTGGGTATTCCGTGTTCGGTCTCGGCGATTCGCGCATTAACCGAAGGCCTCGACGGCGCATTTCAAAGGTACGCCAGCGAGCTCTTAAAAGACGTTGGAGATGTGAAAGATGGGGACGAGTTACCGGAGAAACCGCGCCTGACGAGATATAAAAAAGATATCGTCGACAAGATGCAACAAGACGCTTTAGAAAGTATTAAACGGCGTAAATGGGTATCAGAAAACGCGCAGTCGTTAGACGCGACATCTCACTCATACTGCGCCAAGTTATCGGCTTTAGATTTCATATTGGATGAACTAGAGAACGGATCCATCGAGCGGGATCTACCGAACAGATGGATTCGCATGCAGCGCGATTGCGTGGCGTTAACGAATGGATTAGTCGACGAGAACAACAACATTAACGGCGAAGAAGATGGTGACCACCAAGACGACTTTGAAGCCTCGAAATGGCTCGAGGACGTTTTCGCCTCTGCGCGCCAAGCTCTGGCGTCGACTATTGATACGCTCTCGAATTTACTCGCCGCTCGCATCGTGTTTACGAACATGAAGGAAATCTTTCACGACGGTGCCTACGTCACGAAAGATAAGAGTTTGTCGCGTTTATCTGTAGTTGTCGTTCCAGCTTTAGACGATTATATGGGATCGATTGTGTTTTCCATAGGTCCCAGAGCCGCCGCGAGGTTGTTAGAAATCGTCGCTTCGGCCATGTTGCGCAAATTTTGCGAGATGTTCGTTCGAATAACTTTAGACGGAGGCCCGGGAAGAGCCTTTGAAGTCGCCGACGCGAGAGCCTTTGTTTTAGCGGATTTGGAAAGTATACGTGAGACGTTCGAGGCGAATGGCGATGGTTTGAGGGAAGAAGACGTGAGAGTAGTGATGAAAGAAGCCGAGCACATCGCTGCAACCATGGCCTCGGAAACCGATCCGTTGATTAAAGCAATAGAAAATAACGAAGGCGCGAATCCCACGCAGCAGGAGATTATGTTTCGCGTCTTGTGTCATCGAGCGGAACACGCGGCGTCGAAGTTTTTGAAAATTAACGCTAAGTTGCCGAAGAAATAGTTTAGCTCATTTAGAGTGTATTAATATATGTGTTCGTATGATGTTGCATGACAAAAGTACAGTGTACGAGTACCCAGTACAATTCCTTTTTCTAAAGTTGTTTTTCATTGTTTTTTAAATCTCATGTGATTAACCAGCGACCATGGTTTGCTTGACCCCTTCCACCTCGATCGGTTTCGACAACGCTTGGAAGCAGTTCAAAATTGGCTTCTCGCCTTTTGAGATATCCGCTTGGTTCCACCAATCCTTGTATGCGCACATGTTCCCGGCAGTAAACGCATCCACCATGTCTGCCCCGTACGTCGCTATGAAATTATGCGCCTTTTTAATAAAGCTCTGAGTGATGACGTACGATTGCAACCCACTCAACGCGCTCGCGCGAGTGTTCATCTTATAAATGTCAATCTTTGCGAACGCTCCGTTTGGACCTCTCACTCCGACGCTCTTAAAGTGTGGCCCTTCAAACCCGGGTTCTCGCATGAAGTTTTGCAAAAACAACACGTCCGCCTCCTTGGGCATGTTTTCCGTCAACGTTTGTACCGCCCAAAACGGCACGTTCGTCATCTTATTCCCATCTGACTCCATAATCCACGCGATTGGCCACCCTTGATCTTTTACCCACTGCCACTGATACAAGTGCGCGTACAAGCACCCGACGTGATGCGACAAACCTTTATCCAATGAAAACTGGTCCAAAGTCCCGTCTGCTTTCCTCGTGTCGATGTGTTTCAACAATCCCATCAACTGGTAAAAATCTTTCACGTCCGACGCGAAAACCGTCCCGTCTTTCACTTTCTTATGAAACAATTTCCTTATATCTTTCACCGCGTACTCCGCGTTCGCGATATCTTTCGGCCATTTCTTGGCATCGATCCCTTGCGAAATACTCACCGTCTCCGCCAAATCTTCGTAATTCACTCTCGTTTCCCCGGCTAAAGTTTCAATCGTTCGTCGGACTTTCCATAAATCCTCGTCGTTATCTCGCAACGCGATGAACACCACCGGTACGTCTAACACCGGTTCGTACACTTCGTTCAACGGTTTGTACGCGCCAGTCACCACGTGTGGACCGTCGCTGGATGATGCTTTCTTCCCTAAAGTTGGCAACGGTGTTCGATGTTCCGTCGTCGTATCGTATCGTTCTTGGTGGAAGGTGTTGTACGAATTCGACGGATCGTGATGCACGTCCGCTCGGTTGAACACCTCGAACGAATTCTCGATCGCTTTTTCAATCTTTTGAAACCCTTTCGATGGATTCATCATTCCCAGTTGCGCAGAAGAGGAACTCGTCACGAGCGCGTGTTTGCTCACCGCGGCGACGCCAATCGTGCTCAGCGCAAAGAGCGCGGCAGAAATGGCGAAGAGTGTGTATTTGCTGCTCGACGTGGAAGGTTGTCGATCGAACGGTTCATTTTCCTGGATCGGGGCGAGTAAGTGTTCGCGCTCGTTCGCGTTTTTCGTCGTCATCGCGCGTATTGGTGGTGGTCGTGTTGTGTGTATGCCGCGCGCGCGTCTTGTGGAGATTTTCTTTGATTTCCCCGCGGTCCTTTTCGGGTTTAGGGTTTAACTCCTCAAAAGGGGGGAAAGCGATAATACTATGCAAAGAGTAGCGTATATGAATATATATATAATGATGTGAACAACCTCTTTCTCTCCTTCTCTAATGCTCTCTCCTTTGCATTCTTCTTTTCCTTTGTCTTCTTCTTTATTATCCGTGATGGTGACTTTTTTTCGAAGACGAAGACGAAGCGCCGCCGTGCTTATTAGATTTTTCCTCTTTCTTCTTGTTATGGGCGACGATTTCGTTGTCGTTGTCGTCTTTTTCTACTTCGCCCAACTGACTGGCGGGCATTTTACGCCTCCCAATCAACGTTCCGGCGTCGTCTACGGTCATCATCGAGTCTTTCGGCTTCGTCAAACCTTGGCCCGGGATTTGCTTGAATTTCTTTTGCCAATCGCGTTCCTTCATCGGAATGTAGTTGGCGGAGTAATCGCCGTTGGTAAACACGACGTGTTCTGTCGCCCAACTCATCCGGTAGTTATCCACCGTCGTTCTTCCCATTGGTGCGGTGTTGATGTTTCCATTTTCATCCAACGTGACCACTTTCCCGTGCACTTTTTTCGTCGACGCCATGCCGCCGGAGCTGCTCGTTTCCACCGGTTCCACGTGCTCCGGTAACTTGCTCCCGTCCGGAATATCAAAATCTAACGCTTCTTCTTCTTCTCTCTTCTTTTTGCTGCTACTTTTTTTATTGCTCTTCCCGAGTTGCGGAAGTTCTTGTACGCGCGCCTCGCCTAAACTCGCGCTCATCATCGCTCTTACTTTCGGATGCGTCGTCACCCAATTCGTCGTCTCGTACGGCACGGATTCCGTGTCGATTAGACCGTTTTTCCACTTTGATTTCTCGTACTTTTGGCCGTTGAAATATACCTCGTTGCTTTTGCCTTTGTACGTTCTTCGATCGCTGTTCAGCGGGTAGGAGAAATGTTCCGCGTCAGCGCCGTAACTGCCTCCTTTTCCTCCTCCTTTCGTCATCATCATCATCGTCGCAGACGATCCTCCGCCGGCGGACGACGTAAACGACGACGACGACAGAGCCGTCGAGGCGACACCAAACGCGGCTAAAGATACCGCGCATCCCATCGCAAACGACGACACGATGTTGTTCGCACTCGATTTGGTATTCGCAGAAGAAGAAGACGCATCACGTCCGCCGCGGGGGGATTGGAAGGGGCGCGTCTGCTCCTCGACATCATCATTCTCGTCGGAAGGAATCGCGTCGTAGTGCTTCGCCAGCATCGCCACTCGACCACCCATTTGTTATTTTATTCAAACTTCTTCTCTGGTAGTGGTAATAAAAGTCGCAGTCGTAGCAGTAGTCCTCTGCGAAACGCAGCAGCTCAAGCAGTCAAGGAATGGCGTATCTCTTCCGTGTCTCGTGTCTCTTGTTTTTCGTGGTGAACGCTTGACTCTTTTTTTCAGAGGGGCATTTCAATTTTAGGGTGTAGGGTTGAGTTGAGACGATTTTTCTCTCTTTTTCGAAGAAACGTCTTTTTTTTTCTAAGATACAAAAGAAACCACAACAACACAAACGCGCGAACTGTTTCACATCTCATCACATGGGACAACTGCTGACGAAACTCCTAGGAGGGTCATCATCGTTGACGGAAGCGGAGATCGACAAACTGACCGTGTCGAAGTTGAGAAAACTTTTAGATGCGAAAAAAATCGCATACGAGAAGAAAGAGGTAAAAGCGGCTCTGGCGGCGAAATTGAAAGACGCGATGAGGAAAGAAAAAGAAGAAGAAGATTCAGACGAAGAAGACTTCGACGAGTACGAGGACGACGGATCCGTGGAATGGATGTTGAGAATGCACCAAAAGATCGCGCGACCAAAAAACAAAAGAGACTGGGAAATCCGCGAAAGCGTCCTGTCAGGTGGAGGCATTCCCTGACAACTAAGAAAGAAAACGTCAGATACGAGTACTCACAAAAAGACACGAGAGACACGCACAAAAAGATAGATACAAAAGCGAGAGTGTAAATCTTTCCTACTTAAGGTGCCTTTAGTTACTTTACTATTACTTTACTATACACTCGAGTCTCTCTTTTTCTCCTCTCTCTCTCTCTTGCTTGGTTTCGGAAGACTCTTTTCTTCAAACGCCTAATCCGCTCGCGCTTCCGCTTCCATGCGAATGTTCAAGTCGTGATAATACTCCGGATCCGCCAACGCTTTGTAGCAGTTCAAAATAGTCGGCGTCGGATTTTGCGGATCGAACGGGTGCGTGTACTTTTGCATGTCATACATAGTCCAAGCGATGTTTTTCGCCTCTTCGTTGTTGTAAGACGTCGTGCACAGCTTGTTCAAAATGTACCCGTCGATCATGTCCGCGCCGTGTAAAGCTAAAAAGTGTTGGATTTTCTCGACGAACGTGTCCGTGGCGATGTACGAGGCTAAGCCGGCGTAGCCTTGTTGCGGATGGTAGTTGAGTTTGTCGAAGGAGTATGTTTTGTGCTCGCCGGAAGTTGGGTGTTTGATTTCTACGTTGCGTCGTTCCACGCCGGCGGGTTCGTACGGATACAACTGCAACGTGACAAAGTCCGCGTCGCCGGGCATTTGTTTCGCGACGGACGGGATGGACTCCAAAGGCACTCTGGTTAAACTCAATCCGTCAGATTCTAAAATCAGCGCCTTTTTCAAACCTGTATCTTTGATTTTCTGCCACTGGTATAAGTGCGCGTACAGACATCCGTAGTGGTGGGATAAACCTTGCGATTGCGCGCGAAAGTATCCGTTTTGGTCTCGCTTTTCCACCTCTCCGATCCAAGGAAGTTCGGCAACCGTGCGACGTTCGGGAGGTAAATCGGCGTACAACGGATCGTTTTGATGAATGTTCCAAAACAAACGCGCGAAACCAGTTGCGTATAATGCTTCTTGCAAACCGCTTTGCGGCCACGCTTTCGGGTCCACGCCTGGGGATTTCTCCGCGTGAATCAATGGAATCTCTTTCAAGCGCTCTTGCGTGCGCTCCCACATGGTCGTATCAGTATCGCTATCCGCAGAATCCAAGTCTAAGCGTTTGTCGAGCGTGATGACGAACGCGTGCAAGTCAGTCGCGTCCGGGATCGGCTTTTGCTTTTGCGCTTCAGTTTGGGGGTATACAAATAATGTCTTGCCGTTGTTCCAAAGTTCGTGCGCTTTCGGTTGCATGTACTCTCTCCCGTCGCCGTCAATCAACTTCACGTTATCGGCCAAGATTCTAGGGATTTTGAGTTGGCCTTCTTCTTTTTGCTCGTCGACTCCAACATTCGCTTCTTGCGCTTGATGTTCTTGCGCGTATTGTTGTGCTTTGACTTCCTTTTCCTTTATCGGCACTTGCGAAAGGTACACCACCGGTCGATCCTGTCCTTCTTCTTTGCGTTCTTCCTCAACTTGAGCGTTGTCCTGTACTTGCTCCTCGGCTTTCGGCATAACGCCAGCTTCTGGTTGTTGTTCTGGTTCTTGTTGCTGCTGTTGTTCTTGTCCGTCTTTTTGCTCTTGCTGCTGTTGTTCTTGTTCTTTTTGTTCTTGTTGTTGTTCTCCTCCTTCTTTGCGCTCTTCATTTTCCGCGGCAATCTCATTGGCGGCTTCCGCAACTACATCCTCAGTTTTCGGCATCTCGTGCACTTGTTGACCTTGAGCTGGTTCTCCTTCTTCTTGCTGCTCGTTGTTGATGTTGTTGTTGTTGTCGTTGTTTGTACTTTCAAGAGGCGTCGACGCTTCAGAGGAATCCGCCGCCGCCGCCGCCACCGCTTTGTTCGCGTCATCCGTATCTTCGCCCAACTTGGGTACCCACGATCGTTTCGGAATCTTTTTTCCTTCCTCGTCTTGAGCGGAGGCTATCGACTTATCTCGTAAGGTCGAAGTCATCTCTTTCACTTTGGTGGACTTCAATGCCGACGTCGATGCAAAAGATTTCTCCGCGTCGAGATTCACGCCAGCTTTTAAAAGCATTTGTCTCGCGGCGGCTAAAATCTCCGGCGTAGGCTTTCCAAGCACGCCGTCTATCTTTTTCGCTTCCGCTTCGTTACCATCAGCCGGTTCGACTTTCTTGACCTCGCCTGCTAACAGTAACTTGGCAAACTCGATAGCTTTTGGCGACGGTTTGTCGTCCTCTTCTTCCGCGGAGGCCTCTACTTTTCCTTCATCCTCTTTTTTCTCCTCGCTTGGTTGTCCTTCTACTCCTTCTTTTTTCTCCTCTTTCGCCGCGGCTTCAATCTCCGCCTCGGCTCGTGCTTTTGCCTCTTCTTCGCTCTTCAAAAAGTTCTGCGCGATTTCGAGCAAAGACTGCGGCTGAGAAGGCTTAATTTTGTCAACATCTTCTTTTTTATCCTCCGTCGGCGACGAGGTGGTGGTAGAAGAAGGTTCAGAGGTTTCAGAAGAACCTTTCTTCTTCTTACTCTGCGCGACGACGCTTTTCTCCGCTCTGACCAGCGCGATCGTATTTGCCGTCATTTCTTCCGCATCTCGTTGCTGCTTGGCGTCCAATGGCGTCTCTTCGCCGTGCTTCTCTCTCAACAACTTCGTCGCCGCTTCCAGCAACGCCGGCGACGGTTTCTCCATTTCACCGAGTGCCGCTAAAAACTCTTTCGTCTCTCGCGATTGCTCTTCTTTCGCCTTCTCCGACGACTTCTTCCAGCTTCTTCTCGGCATAGCGCCTAATCCAGCCGCCTCCGCGTTCGCAAAGGCGGTATCGTCCTCGCTTCCTTGTCCTTCCCGTCGACGAGTATCATCGTATCCGCCTAAACTCGCCGCCGCCGCTTCCTCGGTTTCCATCTTCTCAATCTCTCTCCTCGACGGAATCTTCGTCGTGTACTTCTGCAATAACGCCCTCTCGTCCTCGCGAACGAGCAACCCGTTGAAAAAATGGTTTTTCCCGCCGACGGGTGCGTTCGCGGCGACGCCTTCACTGATCACCCCTAACTTGGCCGAGGGCAAGATACCGCGCGGCCTTCGGTGGCCTCCTCCAGCAACAGCAGTATTCGCCGCACCAACACTCCCGCGAGGACTCGAAGTAGTCGTAGTATTTCCGGTAGCGATCGCAACACCGGCGCCGACGGCTAACGCGATCGCGATGAACGTCTTCTTCCTCGACCAATAAAACGACGACGACGATGATGTCGAGGACGCGGCTCCTCCCTCGTGATGATTGCGGAGAATCAATCGCTCGCGTTCATCGTCCATCATCACTTCCTTGTTCCTATTCATATATATAAGAATGAAAAGAGCGAATGAATCAAAAGTCGCAGCAGCGGTGCTCTCTCTTTCCTCTCGTGTTTTATGCGCGAAGTGTTACAACTTTCAACTTTTAAGCGCGCGTTTCTATCTCTGTCGTGTGTTTTGCGAAATGCACAAACAGCGCCTCTTTCTTAAACCCTACACCCTAAATAAAAAAACTCTGGTTTTTTTTCTCTCGAGCGAAAAACGAGATTCGTCACTTTCTCGGGGAGGAACACCACCAGAGACATGACGCCTTTTCAGTACTCAAATGAAGAGGAGTCCTCTCTTCTGTTATTAAATCGCGACGACGATGGTAATATTAAAAGTAAGAGGAAGAGTTCTTCTTCTTTGTCGTCGTCTGTTATTATTCGTGCGGCGGTTTTGGGTGCGTGTGTGACGCTCGGTTCGCTCGCATTCGTGGCATCATCATCATCATCATCATCTTCCCGCGCCCCACAGATGATGATGCGAAAATTGGGCGACGCGACGAGCGGCGAAGAGGCGTATTTAGGCACGCTTCCGAAACGAACGTGGGGAAGTAACGGTGCGAGTGGAAGTACGAACGCGCCTGGCGATGGTGGTGCGTCGACGACGACGACGACATCGACGAGTATTGATCATCCTCTTCTGAGTGTCGATCGGCTGGGAAAAGAAGAGCAGGGTGATGGTGGCGTTGCGAGCGGGGAAATGACTTCCAACAACATCGAGCAGCAGAAGCAGCAGCCCGTGGCACAACAACAACAACAACAAGGACCGACGAAGCCGCAAGCGCTGGAAGCGAGAGTGTGGCAAAAGAGCGAGTCGTTCGTCGAAGACGACGAGGAGGAACGCGCTGCGATGAAGGAACAAGAACAACGAGAACAACAACATCCGGAAGAGCGAGAACAAGAACAACAGCAACAACCGAACCAAGAGCAGCAGGTGGAAGAGCAGCCGCAGCAGCAGCGCGAGGAAGAGCAGTTGCAACCGGAAGAACAAAAACCTCGCGAAGAGTTGGAAGTTTTAGAAGTTTTAGAAGCTCCCGCCGACGCGGTTTTGGTCGAAGACAACAAAGAAGAATCAAAAGTCGCGGAAAGCGCGCGTGCGGAAGAAGGACCGAACGTCGTCGTCGCGGTTACGAGGGAAGAGAAAGAAGACGTTAAAGAAGTCGTTGTTCCCGCCTCCGTAGAAGAAGTCAAAGAAGAAGTCCAAGAAGAAGTTAAAGAAGAGGAGAAACAACCGATTCCGAGATGGCGCTTGAACATGCAAAATATCGCGCATAGCGCGAGCGATGCGTTGAAGAGGAGAACGTCTACGATATCCAACGAGCGAGAACAACAACAAGAACAGCACGTAGTAGAAGACGGGAAAGAGCAAGAGAAACAAAGAATCGACGCAGAAATAGAAGAGCAACGACGACAAATTGACATGGAAAACGAACAAAAACGAAAAGAAGAAGAAGAAGAAGAAGCGGCGGCGAAAGTAGTAGAACCGGAAATGGGCGAGGACGAAGCTCCACCGCGAGGTGTGATGGAAAACTTATACGACATCGATAACGGAAGATACGAAGGCGAGGTTGTTCAAGTCCCGTTTGCGTTTTACGCCAACACGAAATGGGCCGGCGCAGATTTCTGGAAACACGATTGGGATACTCCGAACATGAGCGACGAGCAAAAAGCGAAACCGGACCCGACGAAATTCATGCCGGTGTTTAAAACCCACGGTGTAGATTCCGCAGACGTCGTCGTTACCGCTCACGCGACAAACATCAAATCAACTGGATGGGTTATCGTCGATTCCGCGAAGCGAAACGGTTTACAAGTAGTCATCTCGGGCAACGGGACCGATTTCCACGGTTTCGCGGATAAAATGATGGGTTTAAAAGCCGCTTTACATTCCATCAACGGCAACCCGATCGTCATCAACACCGATGCCAACGATGTCATGCTTCAATGTTCCGGCCAAGAATTTAAAAACCGATTCAACCAAGCGAACGCGGATTTCATTTTCGGCGGCGAAACGCAGTTATGGCCGGAAATCCACGCCTACTTTGAGAAAACCGACGAAATAGCCTGGAAAGAGAAAATGTCCGACACTCTCGGTAAAATCGGCGCGGCTGGACCACCGGCGCAGCTTACCGGCGCGCATCCGAACGTTTGGGCCAACGCCGGGTCATTCATGGCGAGGAAAAACGACATGTTAAAATACATCGAAGAAACCGAACAGCGCATGGCGAGACACCCGGGATCAGAGCCAGACGAGTGGGGAATGACGTGCCGCCCGGCGGGCGTCACCGACGAAGACTTTGCCGACGTCAACGGTTCCGGATGGGTCAACTGGTTCGACGACCAAGAGTGCTTAACCTCCTTCCAAATGCGACATTTAATGGATCGATCCTTGCGTCACAAATTAGACGCGGACGGGTCCATCTTATTTAGCGCCGGCGGCACGCCCATGGACCAAATCGGCAAAGACAACAAAAACATGGTCTTCCACAAAGAAACCGGCAAAGCCTCGTGTTTGTGGCACTTTAACAATCCGCAGGCGAAAATCCGTTTAAAAGATTTCGCGAACGCCTTCCCGGATAAATTCTTAACCCCGCACGGAAGAGAAGTGATGTTGAGCACCTCGGACGAACATCCGGGAAATCGAGACCCGGGACCTTCGTCTGCGGCTGCGTTTAGCGCTCGATCGAGCGCTCGAGCGGCGACGAATTGAATGAAGTTATAATATACTAAGAGAATAGGAAGAAAAAGTGAGAGAGAAAGAGATGAGAGAATATGAGAGGAGAATAATGCGTATATATATACATAATAAGATTAATCATACGCGTGTTGTGTACTAATTTAAAACGAATACATACTTAAACGAAAAATGCTCCTTGATGGACAGCTCCTTTTTCCTTCCTTTCTGCTATGGAAAAAAATCACATCAAACAAAACACACGCGTGAAGGAAGAGAAGAAATGGCAACGAGTCACGCCACCACGAGCGCGGAAGAGGCGGCACCTTTATTGCTAGCTTCGTCGTCTACGTCTGCTAATGCTCACGCGTTTCGTCGCGATGAGAGCGGTTTGGAGACGTCTTCGTCGTCCGCATCATCATCGTGTAAGAGATACGGAATTTTAGCCGCGGCTGGATTGGGGGCTCTTTTCGTGTTGTCTTCGTCCAAGACGAACAGCGGCGTAACGTTGACGACGACGAGGGGAGGAGGTCGACCAGAACACGTCGCATCGGTTAAACTGGGTTCCTTCGAAACCGGCTACGACTTGGACGCGAACGCGTTCGATGGCGACGTTTGGCACGTCCCGTTTGAGTTTTACAGAGACACCAAGTGGGCGCAGGCGAAGTTTTGGCGACCCGGGTCGAACGCGGATCTCGACGGCGACGTGACGATGTTAAGTGAAGAAGAAAAAATGCACCCAGACGAGAAGAAATACATGCCAGTGTTTAAATCGAAAGGCGTGGATTCCGCTCCGGTGGTAGTGACGGCGCACGCGACGAACTTGAAGAGCAACGGGTGGGTGATTCTGGACTCGGCGAAGAAGAACGGGTTGGAGATTGTGATCTCGGGGAACGGGACGACTTTTCACGGGTTTGCGGATAAGATGATGGGTTTGAAAGCGGCGTTGCATTCGATTCCAGGGAACCCTATTATTGTCAACGCGGACGCGACGGATGTTTTGTTGCAGTGCGGGCCGGAGGAGTTTCAAAAGAGGTTCGAACAAGCGGACGCGGATTTCATTTTCGGAGGCGAGACCCAGTTATGGCCGGAGATTAGGAAATATTTCGACATGGAAGACGAGCAACAGTTTAAAAGAGAGATGAGTTTGACGTTTGGTGAGATTGGTAAAGCGGCTGGGGATGACGTCGAGTTAACCGGCGAGCACCCGAACGTCTGGGCCAACGCCGGTTCCTTCATGGGACGAAAAGAAGAGTTGATCAAGTACATCGAAGCGACCGAGAATAGAATGATGCGACACAACGATTGGAAAGAAGAAGACGGTTTCGGGATGACGTGCAAACCCGCGGCAACAACAGACGAAGAATTCAACAACGTCTTCCCAGGTATGCGTCAATTTGACGACCAAGAGTGCCTCACGGCGTTTCAAATGCAAAAACTCATCGAACGCTCGCAACGCCACAAGTTAGACGCGGACGGCTCAATCCTCTTCTCCGCCGGCGGCGCGCCAATGTCGCAGCTCGGTCAAGACGCCAACGGCATGGTGTACAATAAACAAACCGGGAAAGCCTCGTGTTTGTGGCACTTCAACAACCCCTCGGCGAAAATCCGCTTGAAAGATTTCGCCAACGCCTACCCGACGAAATTTTTAACCGAAGTCGGCAGAGGCGCGATGTTGAGAACGCCGGACGAACATCCTGGGAACAGAAACGGTGAAGTCGGCCCAGCCCCGAGCGAAAGTCCTTGATATGATAATACTAACTGTGTAAATAAAAACGTAAAGAGAGAGAATTTTGTGTCTTACTTCAATGCCTCGTACGCACGCTCGGTTGGTTTCATTTTTGAATTTTCCCCTACTTTGAGTAATCCAATCGCGTCACTCTTTCGCACAACACAATGACCAAAACCATGGCAACAGCGGCAAACAACAACACCAACATCGAAGATACCATCGACTCGCGCGAGTTCATCGCGAACCCTCGAAAAGTAATCGCGGAGAAGCTGTTCACCGCGTACGGTTTCAAAAGTGTAAGCGCTGCAACCTCGTCTGCGTTGGAACCGATCGACGGCGATTGGAACCTTTCGAAAGTGCTCAAAAAAAGCATCTCGGAGAGCGAGGAGGAGGAGAAGGACGCGACGAAGACGACGAAGTGGTTAAGTATTCCAGAAATAAACCACGCGGATGGGAAAGGCGTCGGGATTGAAAGCGTACCGGAAGGGAAACTGTGCCGGTTTCGGTGCGTGGTGCAAGATATGAGAGACCCGGAGTATTACGTGGGATGTTTTAAGAGCAAGAGAGCGAGCTCGGGGTGGCAGACGACGAAGTTCGCGGAACACGGCGGCGACGAGACGTCGAGAATGGAGGAAGAGGACGACGAGGAGCGTTTGTTTACATTCGAGAACCCGCAGCAGCAGTCTTCGAACGTTCGGATGTGGGAGAGGAAGGTGTTCTATTGCGTCCCGATACCGGGCGAGGCGAAGTGGGTGCAGGAGAGAGATTGTTTGGAGAGAGAGGATACGCACTCGAACGGCGATGGGGTGGTAGATTTTACGAGCATCGGCGGTAATACTGGTGCGAGCGTGGGAGGAGGAAGCGCGAAGAAGAGAACCCGAGAGGAGAATAACGAGGAGGAAAAAATTAAAGACGACAAAGAGGCAAAGATGAAGGAAGAGAAAAACGAGCCGGCGAAATCTGAAGACACCATGGAAGCGATGCCAATAAATGGGTCGCAGAAAACGGAAGATTTTACTGCCATGAATAATAAGAATCGAAATAAAAGTTTCGCCAGAGAGACGCTGGACGAGGCGAGGAATTTGCCGTTACCGAACGACCAGCGAGGACCGTGTATCGTTTGCGTGTACGATTCACCGGAGGATGACGAGGGCGACAAGGAAAATAATTCGGAAACAATGAATTCAGCGACAATTACAAATCCACCATCGAGGAGGTCTTCCACGCAATTGAAATTGAACGACATCGTTGAGTTTTACGGCGTTTTGAGTCTCAATCCAGAACACGCGGCTGAAGCGTTTGGGAACATTGGATTGAACGATAGTATCGAGGAGGACGGTGACGGCGCGACTACGACGCAACCTTCGGACGATGACTTTTACGGACACGCAGAAAGGGCGGCGTTGTTTCCAGCGAGTTCTATCGCGCCAAGGTTCCACGCTTTCGGCTTTACAAAGTTGAAACTCGAAGATCTCGTTTTGAAGACGCCGGCGGAGCGTTATCTTTTGGACGAGGAGGAAAACGTCAAAGAAGCGTCGGCTTCCGTATCTGTGGTGCGACCGTTCGACGCTGCAACAACAAACGCGATGTGCGAAAAGATGATCGATATTTTCACCGAAGCGCTCGGTGGAGATAAAGTTGCCGCGAGTTACGCTTTGTTCCTCGCGTGCGCGAGGATTCGTTTACGCACGGATGAATTCCCAGTCGGTTCATTGTGCGTCAACTTTTCGATCGATTGTGCGCTCTCAAAAGAGGATGGAGAGAGCAAGCGTAAACGTAACGACAATCTCGTCAATGCACTCGCGTCTGCGTTGCAATCTCTTTGCCCTGCGACCGCGTGTTTATCCGTAGACGTTCCTTCGCTCAACGCGCGAACGTGGGTGCCTAAAAAAGACTACGACCGTAATCGTTTACGCGCTGGACCTTTACAGCTCGCGGACGGTACCGTTTGTGTCTTGGACGAAACGAAATTACAAACGGGTATTCTCGCAGAAACTGGCGTGAAGAACGCCCGAGCCGTGAAGGATATCATTCAAATGCAAAAAGCGGAGTACGATTTCGATTACCATCAAATGTCTTTGCCGACGGATATTAGCTTTGTCGCTGTTTCCGAAGGCAAGTCGATTTTATTTAGCGAAGACACGGAAGGGTTAGTCGTCCCATTACGCCCGACGAAGAACGAATCCAACACAACGCTCTTGCATGCCCTTGACAAACAAACTTTGGACGACATGCGAACGCTCGTTGCGTTTGTTCGCAACGCGCCGCACATGGACATTTCGGAATCGTGCGGCAAAACCATCGAAGCGTCCATGGTGCAAAAAAGACAAGACGATCCAAAAGAAGCCACGCAAGCGAAAATGCACTCGTGGTTAACCATGTCCAGATTGCAAAGTTTACTCAAAGGAAGAAACGAAATCACGGTGGATTCTTGGGAGGAAATCATGGAACTCGAGAGAACGGTGAAGAATCGACGCCGCGTTCTGTAGTAAAACAAAGAAAAACATCGCGCTCTCTCAATAGAACTGAAAAGTTCTTCTTCAACCGCGCGTATTCATTCAATATTTCATAAATACAAAAACTAAACTTAATGCATACTCATTCTAAACCTATTCTAAAGACGCGCTCGTTCGAATCTTTCACTTCTCTTCCTTCAGTCGAGCTCGCCACGCTTCCAGCTCGTCTTCGTCAAACTCCAACGTCCCATCCGCCTCTATTTTCGCTCGCATCATCGTCGCCTTCTCCTCCTCCTCTTTCCCTCCCTTCTTCTTCTTTTCCTTCTCCTGGATAAAATCCCCCGCGTCGCCTTTCTCGCCGAACCACCCCAGTCTATCCGCCACCACGTGTTTCCTCTCGCACCCAGGGCAGGTGACGACGACCACGCCAAAGTGATACGCGCGTTTGCTAAACCCTTTGATCGATCTCGTCTCGCATTTCCCGCACGTGAACGCCATGTATAACTCTTTTTTCTTCTCCTTCTTTTGCTCTTCTTCTGCTTCTTTTCCTCCTCCTCCATCCGAAGTCGTAAACGCACGCCAGGACGAGCAGATGGAATGCCGACGAAGCGAATTTCCCCTAAAGACACATCCACGAGCAGCAGAAGCAGAAGCGGCGGAGGATGATGCAAAAGTGCCCGAGTTCGTCTTTGTAAAAGCTGATGCGCTCGATGAAGCCAACCGTCGTAACAAGAGCGCTCCTCCCCGCTTCATCATCTTCACCGAGCGTTTTGTTTCATCATTTGTGGGGAAATGCAGTTGAAATTCATCCCGCACGTCATATCTTCGTAAGACGTATTAAACGCGGTGAAAGACAAAGACATGGAGCAACTGCAAAAGCAACTGGAACAATTCACGGACTCTTTAGACAAAACCACGTTTCGACCGTTACAGAAAAAAACCTTCGACTGTTCCTCCAAGTGTTGCGACGACGCGAAGCAATCGCACGAAACCTTCCAGCGATGCATACAGAACTGCGCGGCGACGATGCAGGAGAAAGAAACGGTCGTGAATAACGAACTGCAAATATTTCAACAGAAAGTGCAACGGTGCGCGCAAACGTGCAACGATAAAGCGCAGAGTTTTTTAGAGAGCGATGGAATCGGAGGAATGGATAAAGCGCAGAGGAAAGCGATGGAGTGCATAGACGAGTGCGCGAGGGATTACGGGAAGGAGTTGAAAGCGATTCAGAGGAGGGTGGTCGGGTAGTCGATGATGTTGTTGTAGTTGTTTATTCTATGTACTCGTAGCTAATTCTATTCTAATTCTAATCTACCTTCCCGCGATGAAAGCTAGACGCGAGCTCCTCGAAACACCTTCTTCGAGCGAGGTACCGAGCGAACTCTCGCGCGAACCGCACGGTAAAAGCGACGAGTAAAGGAAGCACGAGCGGCATAGCGAGCGCGAGTTCGTGTTCGAAAGGGAACGTGACGTCTTCGCGGACGTTTATGGATTCGCGACTGGTTTGAAACGCGAGTTTTCTGGCTTTGGCGACGAGTTTGAATGCTTCTTGTCGTCGGTTCTCGTCCATCATCGCGACGGCGTCTCGGAGCATCGCTAAGGACTCTTTCGAACGCGAGGCGAGATAGGAAGCGTCTTTTGCGTCGATATCACCAAGGTTCGTGGCACCACGGAGAATATCTACGATTTCTAACATATCCGCGCGGACTCGAGTTGAACTTAAAGCGTCCATTTCTATCATCGATAAGATGTTCGCCGCATCCGGCAAAGCGTACTTCGCGTAGGTTTCGTCTGAAGTTATATCCACGCCGAGCAGTCTCGCGCGAACGTTTGCAAAAAGGAACGGAAGGATATCAGTAACACTTTCACGACGCTCCAAAATCGTTATCCCAACGTTATCGCGCTTGACAAACCAGTTCTTTGGAAGAAAAGCGTCGTCGTTGTTGTCGTTTTTTCTGAACACTACGAATTTCCCGCTCGGCATGGACGGTATCAAGTCCACGTCCATTTTTCTGAGAGGTAACGCCCGCGTGAACCTTTCCGCGGCTTCCTGATTCGTCGTCGAAGCATGAGAGTCGCCCACTTTGTCCTCTTCAGCGCGGCTGTGGTACACGACGCGAGACTCGGCTTCGATGTTTAAAAAATGTTCGAGACGTTTCGAGAGATTGCTCACAAACGGTTCGCGCACGTCTTTCCTAAAATCCCACGAAAGTGTTTCGTTTTCTTCATCGTCATCGGGAAGCACCAGAACGAACGAGAGTGACGCCGCCGACGCGCCAAAATGGCCATCAAACTTAGCGTCCTCTCTCGCGACTTTCCACGCGGACGAATAGAGTTTCTGAACCGATTCTCGAATTTTTGTCATCGCGTCAAAGCCGCCTCGAGACCCCCACTCAGAAGAGGTCCACTTCGCGTCGACGAACGCGTTTCGGTCGGTGCCAAAGTGTAGGTGAAAGTTCGCTTTTATATTGTCGTCTTCTACTTCGTTTTCGTCGTCGAAAAAGTACGCGTAAATTTCATTCGGATACGTCGCGTAGTTCATTCTCATCTCGTTCTCCACGTGCGCGTACATTCCACTCTTCGCGCTCTCGCCGTCGCCATTCTCGTTCTCGTCGCGCTCATCTCCGCTCGCTCTCGTGGACCTCGCGTAAAACCTCGCGCGTCTCGCTAATTCGCTCCTACCTTTGTCACACGCTACGAAAGACTTTCGCGCCTCTTCCTCTGCCGATTTCTCGTTACTTGTCGACGCCTCAAACGCCTCGCCGTCGAGAACGTCCGCGCACCCGCGAAACGTCACTCTCGCAACCTCTTCGGTCTTTCTACCTCTCTCCAAAGCATCACCATCAAAACTCCCCAAAA
>ERZ651776.145-NODE-145-length-103399-cov-6.189350_pt1 | contig 103399 bp, 86 predicted proteins | sample MGYA00514761_ERZ651776 | MGnify/ENA metagenome assembly ERZ651776 | reverse complement strand
CCCGTCAGCGTCGCGCCCGCGTTCGTCACGGTGCCATCCGCAACCGTGGTCGCGCCGGCAACCGTGCCGCCGTTCAGATCAGACGTGCCTGCATTATTCGCCAAGCTGCCCACGCTGCCGCCGTTAAGATCAAAGTCAGACGTGTTGATCACCGCCCCGTTAATCGCGCCTGTCGTTAGAACACCTGCATCGTCATTAACGATCAACTGCGCACCGTTCTGGTTGGTGACGGAGGTCACCGTCAGCGTGCCCTCAACGGTTACGATCGCGCCAGCACCATCGCTGATAATCGTATCACCGGTCGCATCCATCGTCGCACCATTGTCGACGTTGATCGTGCCGCCTGCATTGTTCTGGATCGCGCCGCCAGCAGAATTGACTGTCGTCGTGCCCGCGTTAAAATTCAAAGCACCCGCGTTGGTGATAACACCAGTTTGAACGTCGAATGTCTTGGCACCGGCATCGTTAAAGTTCACGATACCCGTTCCGAGGTTATTGTAATCGCCGGTTACTTCCACCAGCGAACCACCTCCGGCTACATTCACAATACCCGAGTTGTTGGTGGTGTTCCCGGTCCCCGTCAGCGTCGAATTCGCATTCACGTTAATCGTCGCGCCATTTTGGTTGGTGATCGACGATGCCGTCAGCACGCCGCCAGCCCCACCGGCACCAATATTAGAAATCGTCGTGTTTGTGTTGGTAAAGGTACCAACACCAGTTACTGAATCTCCGTCCGCGATGGTCACGGAACCAGTGACATTTGCGCCGCCAAGATCTGCGCTCCCCGAAAGGTTACCTTCGAGACTTACGGTACCCGTGATTGCAGTTCCTGCACCCACAGCGATGTTAGCCGCCTGAATTGTAACGCTGCCATTACCTGCGGCAACAGTGCCGGTGTTTGTAAAGGTGTTTCCGAAGCTTAACGTCGAGGTCGTATCGCCCGTGTTCGTGATGCCATTTATGTTGGTATAGGCCAGCGCAAATGTTGTGGTATTCCCGTTCGCATTGATCGTACCGCCATTGGTCAGCCCGCCATTAAGCGCGCCCCCACCTGCGTTAATGACACCTGCATTGGTCACAAGACCGGAAACTGCACCGCCGCTTACGTCAAGCGTGCCGGTTGCGCCAACAGTCACCGTGTTCAGTGTCCCGCCAGTTTGCGCCAAAGTCGCGCTGTCGATCGTCGTCGCGCCTGTCACTTCAGCCGTGTCCGCAATCGAGTGATCCGTGCCACCGTTTAGATCAAGCGTCGTTACAGAAGTGTCGCCGGAAAGATTAACATCGCTGGTTGCTGTGCTTGCTGTTACCGTGGTCGCTGACCCAGAAGACGCGTTCAGAACACCGCTCGCGCCAACAGTCACACCGTTCAACGTCCCGCCAGTTTGCGCCAAAGTCGCGCTGTCAATCGTGGTCGCGCCTGTCACTTCAGCCGTGTCCGCAATCGAGTGCCCTGTGCCACCGTCTAGATCAAGCGTCGTGACCGACGTATCGCCAGAAAGATTAACATCGCTGGTTGCTGTGTTTGCTGTTACCGTGGTCGCTGAACCCGAGGATGCGTTCAGAACACCGCCCGCGCCAACAGTCACCGTGTTCAGTGTCCCGCCAGTTTGCGCCAAAGTCGCGCTGTCGATCGTCGTCGCGCCCGTCACCTGAGCTGTGCCGGCAACCGAATGGGTCGCGCCGGCATTTAGATCAAGCGACCCGATAATGCCGCCATCTGCATCAAGCGTTCCGCTATTTATCGTTACCGCGCCAACTGTACCCCCGTCGACATCCAGAACGCTGGTGACCCCTGTTACGGTTACGGTAGACGCCGCGCTCAAAGAGCCGCTTTGCACCTGAACCGTACTGTCGTCGATGGTGGTGGTGCCCGTGACCGCGCCCGTGTTCGCACCGCTACCGTTGATCCTAACTGTGCCTGCGTCACTATCAAGTCCGCCTACACCGCCTACAATATCAACGAGACCCGCACCAAGAGTCTGAACCGTACCGGATACGGTGCCACTGAGGTTTAGAATAGAGCCGGTATCAACATTTGTAGCCAGATTGCCTGTCACAGGAGCCTTAATGAAAGAACCTATTCCAGCGCCACTGAGTATCACTTGCCCGACTACGCTCAGCGTATTGCCTGACGTGGCGTCGGTGATCGTTACGCCGGTGGCACCGAATGTCAGGTTGGTTGTCGTAACACTTCCGCCCAAGGTTACATCATAGGTCCCAACTGGATTGGCTGCCCCAAATGTAACATTGTCATTTGCCGTGAAATCCACATTGTTCGTGCCGTCATTCCAAAGAAGCGTGCCGCCGCCCTCGACCCAAGTGCCAGCGCCGCCCGTCGCCGGATCGGTTGACGTATCAGCGGGGGCACCCGCATCCCAGTCGATTTCAGCAGCCACCGCCGCGCCGCCGATCAGCACCGTCGCGCCGGTGGCCAACACAAACACCAATTCCGTCGCACGTCCAAGGCGGCAATGGCTGCGCAAAGAACGCTGGCGAATTCCGACCTGACGGAGTGTTGTGGCTAAATCAAACATGGTAAATTCCTTTTTTGGTGCCGTCATCAAGAGACGCAAATAGACTTATGGCCCGGCGAGGCCGAATGGCAGTGAAACCGGATGCGGCAAGGACAGCACAAGGCAGAATTCCGCTGTGCGTCGCGAGAAGGCTCGTTTCGATCAATTCTCGAGACGCAAAACCGACTTGCCTAAGGCGATAATGCCTTGGGCAAGTCGGTTTCCAAAAGATTGCATTCGCAGATATTGAAAAAACGGTCGCCATCCTAGTTTCAATAATTAACTCTCTTGGCAATTTATGCAGGTTTTTGGCTTGGCCTGTCAAAAGATAATGAATTGTTACGGATCGGTAATTGCAGGTTCGGTAGGAGTGTTGCTGATCCGTCACGCCACGGAATGACGTTAAGGCGCAACGATATTTTTGGGTGGTGGCGCAAATTTTTAACGCCCAGTTGCACTTCTCGCCAATGCTGTCCACCGCACGCCATAGCCTATGTTTCTTCCCTTGGACCGTGATCACCCCTTCATCCAAATGCCATTTTTCGGTCGGCTGCTTGCGCGCCGCCCAAACCACCCTGCGGCAAATTCCACCAAGGAATATACCTTAGGGACGAAAGGCAATTCTAAATCAAACGCCTGAATCAGCCCCGAAATGCGTTTTGAACCAAGAGGGCAGCGTTACACGGAATTTGAAAACCTTGGATTTGCTTCTTAATACGTTTTCTTTTTCATCTCGCATTGGGTCTGCCACGATCGCGGTATATGCATCGTCGCGCGCGCGGGCCCATGCCCGGTCTTCATAAAGAGCCAGACTAGCGTAAAATCGCGAGGCGTCTGTATCCGGGTCCTTCCACGCCGCACCGGGCAAACCTTTACCCTTGGCATTACCAACTTCGGTTCTGTGCTGGTTGGCAATCTCGAGCGCCTCGAGATTGGCATATTTAAGGTGCATCAAATAAACGCCCTCGGGCAGATCGAACTGTGCCGTTGCCAGCTTGCGCGATCCCACCCAGATGCCATGCCGCCACAAGGCCGTACCGCGCCTGGACGCCCATGCCTTGCTGTAATGGCCGGAAAACACAGCTTTGGACCGATGCCCCAATGCCATCTCACCGGCTTTCAATACCTTTTCGTCGATCACTTCGGCTACGTTCAGCCCCAAAGCAAACAGCGCCTTGGACGATGCGGTATCAAAGACCTCTTCGAAACAAGCGTATATAGCCGGATCAAAACAGATCAGTTCATCCGCATCGGTGCGGATCACCCAATCATAAGACAGCCCCAATCCGTCGGCAAAGCTGTTCAACATCTGGCCCCGCCTGCGGTCAAAACCTTCAAGACTGTCGCGGGGAATTGTGATCACATTGGCCTTCGGGCAAATTTCTGCGATCATGGCGTCCTGCCCGTGGGCCACAACATACAGACTGTCGAACCCCACCAAGCGCCCATAATGGGTGTACCATTGCGAAAGCGCCCAGTAGTCTTTGTAAACCATTGTGAGTGCGCAAATCTTCATGCGGCCTTTGTAAGCTGTTTCCGAAAAATTAGACAAGACGTTATGCGTGGCTTTCCACAACCGCCGCTAAGGATGCTCTATGCCTCGAACTCGATCCGCGTGATCGGTCCCAACTCTGCCTCGACCGCCGACACAAGTGGGCGCATCAGATGCGTTTCAATATAGCGCTGTGCGAATTTGCTAGGCGCGCGCAGGCGCAATATGCCCTGATCGAAACTGGTGTATTTTAACTGCGAAAACCAGGCATTGAATTGATCGGCGTTTTCTTTGGCCAGCCGTGCCATCGCACGCTGCCATGTGCCCGGCGCGCTTTGCACCGCAGCATCTTCGGTCTCCGCATGTTTTGTATAATCACTAAGTTGCACGATTTTCACAGTGCTTTGGCCTTGATACCGCCCCTTCATTCTTAGATCGAAATCGGGGCCCACAAGACACCAACACGGCTCGGAAAGCTTGGCAATCTCGTCGTAGTTCAACTGATAGGCCGCCACCCTGCCCCGTACGCCGCCGCGTTTGCAAATCAAAATCTTGCCATCAAGCAGCCGCTTGATCTCGCGCTTGACAGTCCGTTCGTTCACCGACCACATCCGTGCCAGATCCCGTTGTCCCACGGTTAGTTCATCGGCGCGCCAATTGTACCGTGCGGTCACTGCTGCAATCAACCGCATTAATGTCGTCTGCAAGGTCGGTGATCCGTTCAGCCCCGCAACGCTAAGAGCCGTCAACAGGTCGTATTTTATCACGCTGGCTTCTGGCCCAGTCAGCCGCATTGGGTTCATTGGTCTTTGTCCCGCCCGATATTAAACGTATCATTGCCTCAAGGATCAACCTCTTGTGGGCCGATTCCATTTATGTGTTTCAGAAAGCGCTAAATCCCGTCTTCTGTCAACCCGTTGGGAAAAGCAGGATTTACGTAATCCTCTTCTAAAATCTGAATAGATTAAGGTTAATAGGTTAAGGGGGACAGCTAGCTGTCACCCTATATCGGCCATCTTGTCACCAAAACCCCGAAAAACCTGTTCCTCCTGTCACCAAAAGGGCCTTTTTTCGGAAAAGGCCTTTGAATTGCGCGTTCACGCGCAGCGACCGTTCATTCGGGATCTTGAAATTTAGGTTTTGCCAAATTCCCGAAATCGCGTTATTGGAAATGCGAGGTTAAAAAACGCGAGTAGATAGATGAGAGACCATAACGACCTGCTTACCATGAATGAGCGCAGCTTGGAACAACAGGCCGCCGTGCGTCGCGCGACGTTCTCGCCGGGCGAAATTAAGGCGCTGCGCCCGTTCTCGATCTGGGAGATCAGCCAGTTCATGTTCGATGTCCCCGCTGACACCCTACGCAAGAAACTTGCCGACGATCCCACCCTGCCCCAAGGCCTGACCGAAGAAGATGGCCGGCAGCGTTGGTTTAGTCTGGAAGAGATCAATGAATTGCGGCGACGCGCCAAATTCCGGGGGCGCAAGTTGCTGCCTGAACGGCCACGGGGGCGGGCAATGCGAGTCGCCGTTTCCAACTTCAAAGGCGGGGTCGGTAAAACCGTCGTCGCCCAGCATCTGGCCCACGCCGCTGCTCTGGATGGCTACCGCGTGCTGTGCATCGACTTTGACCCGCAGGCGACCCTGACCCATTCGATGGGTCTGACCGAGGTGAATGAAGGCAACACAGTTTGGGGCATCATGTGCCGTGATCTGTGCCGCGAGGCGAACCGCATCATGGAAGGGTACGACGACCCCGACGACTGCCCCTACCCGTCTGCGGACGAACTGCCCGACGACGTGCAATCCATCGGCGCGCAGCGGTTTCAGGATTTCATCCAAAAAACCTGCTGGCCGACCATCGACATCATCCCGTCCTGTTCCAACGCGGCATTCGTCGAATTCGCCTCGGCGCAATACCGGTCCTTGCACAAGGCCTGGAGCTTCTTTGGCTGTGTCGCCCGCTACTTGGATGAACTGCCGGATGATCAATATGACATCATCATTTTCGATTGCCCGCCCGCGATCGGCTACCAATCCTTGAATGCGGCCTTTGCTGCCGACATTCTCTATATCCCCTCGGGCCCCGGCTATTGGGAATACGACAGCACGACCAGCTATCTGGGTCAGTTGGGCGATGCGATGGCCGATATCTCCGAAGGGTTTTCAGCGCTGGCGGCGGACGCTGGCATCACACTTCCGAAACAGTTTTCCGACATCCGGTTGCTGATGACCCGATTTGAAACCACCAACCCGCTGCACTCGGCCATGATGGACGCGTTCAAGAATGTGTTCGGCGCCGATGTCTGCGCCCACCCGATTGAAATGACCCGCGCCGTTGAGCAGTCGGGCCGGTTCCAGATGTCGGTCTATGAACAGGACTACCGACAGATGACCCGCGAGACATGGAAGCGGGCGCGGCAAAGCTTTGATCGGGCCTATGACGAATTTATCGGAACAGTCCTTGCGGCATGGAAAGAGAACGGCACCAAGAAGGAGGCGGCAGAATGAGTGGCAAGAACAAGTTCGGCTTTGCGCCCGTAGATGCAACAGCGCCCGTCAAACGCCGGACACGTGAACCGGGTCCCATGGGGGCCGCGGTGCGCGATGTGGCCGAGAACCTGCAAGAGGCGACAGAAGCCAAGATCGAACAGCGTCGCCAGAACGCCACCGACGCCAAGATTTTCCGCGAGGCGCAAGCCGAGGGTCGTGTGCTGTACCAGATCCCCCTTGTCGAAGTTTTTACCGATGATTTGCCGCGGGACCGTCTTGCGCTCGATGACGTCGCCCAGTCCGACGAGATGGAGGAGCTGAAAGCGTCGATCCGTGCGCGCGGACAACGCGAGCCGGTCGAGGTCTATATCGGACCAAGCGGCCGCTATCAGCTGAAGAAAGGTTGGCGCCGGTTCACCGCGCTTTCGCAGCTTTTCAACGAGACGAAAGATGACCGCTTTGGCGCGATCACAGCGCGCATCGAGGCAGGCAGCGACGACCGCATGTCACGCTATGTCGATATGGTCGAAGAAAACGTTGTCCGCGAGGATCTGACCTTTGCCGAGATGGCGCAGGTGGCGATCACGGCTGCGCAGGATGAAAGCGTTGACGAAATAGACCCGGCAGAACTGGTCAGCCGGTTGTACGGTGCGCTGCACAAGACCAAGCGTTCCTATATCAAAAGCTTCGTGTTTTTGCTGAGCGCCCTTGGCGACAGTCTTGCCTTTCCCAAAGCGATTCCACGTAATCTGGGCGTTGATGTTGCGCGTGCCTTGCGCGCGCCAGAGCAGGCGCAAGACCTGCGCGCCAAGCTTGAGGCATGTCACACGGCAGAAGATCAGAACGAGGCGTTGAAGTCGTTCATTGATGTATCTCAAAAACAGAGCAAGGCACCGGCGGCAAAATCCGAGCCCAAGCAGAAGTTCGAGTTTTTCGTGGGCAAGACAAAGGTCACGGCCCGTCAGGGTGAGTGTCGTTTGGTTAGCGAATATGACTTTGCCACCATGCCAAAGAAACAGCTTGAAGACGCGGTGCGCGCCTTTGAAGAAGTGCTCAACGGCGGCTCGCGTATTCGGTAACCTGATGGTTACCCATGGGTAACCCGGTGTCAGGTGTTACCCATGGGTAACCGCCTGTTCGGGTCCCTTTCGTCCTTTCGGTGGGTCAGGCGATGGCACGCTCGGGAGTAAGGGGCGCTTGAAGACGTACCCTTTCGACTACTCAAAGCGCCAGACGGCTTGACCGGCCAAATTTACCCCGATCAAGCCGAATTTAATAATCAAGTTATTGATTTAATTTAATAATATTTCTGCTTAACCCGTTTTCATCCAAGCGGTGCCGCCCGAAGCGCTATCTGCCAACTTTCCCACTGAAAACCGTCCGACGCCGCCCTGTTTTGCCAACAAAAATTGGGGCTTGGCGATGGCGCAACTTGACGGAAACAGAGCAAACCCCCAAGGTGGCCCTCAAGAGCAGAAAATGGTGACCCCGAAGCGCATTTCCAAATCTGTAAGCGGGGTGTAAAAACCGAATAAAGGTGAGAGACAGACAATGTTGGCGTGCCCAGATAAAAGGCCGGTGCTTTGCTTGCATCCAATGCAACGCTATGGGCTGTCGACATGACCGCTGACAAAGATGATCCCACGGTCGCAGGGCAGGGGGCGGCGGCCCAAGGTTCTAGTCCCGCACGACCGCGCCCGACCTCCAGAACCCGCGCGCCGGTCGATGATGATGAACGCACAATCGTAGGGCCTCGCCCCGTTCAACCCGGCCAGCCGGTCATCAAGAAGATATCCCTTTCAGCCGCGCTTGAAACCCAAGGACGCAGCGCTGGAAAATCCAGAAATCCCGCCATCGCCGCAGCCAGTGGCGTGCTAGAGCTGTTGGGTCTGCTGCGCACCGGGCTGGTCGAAATGGATGCCCCGAAGCTGCAAAGGCATCTGCATGCCGCCCTAACGCAGTTTGAAACCGATGCGCGCAATGCGGGATTGTCGGACGCGGACATCAACGATGCCCGCTATGCCCTTGCTGCTACCTGCGATGACATTGCGCAAAATCTGCCGGGGGCAAATCAGGTCTATTGGAAGCGCCACAGTCTGACGGCGCATTTCTTTGCGGACCCGAACCCCAGCGTGGGGTTCTTTATCCGTTTGCACCGGATGTCCGGCAATCCGGCCCAGCATGCGATCATCCTTGAGCTGATGTTCGTCTGCCTTGGCTTGGGCTTTGAGGGGCAGTATCGCACCGCCCGCGACGGGCAGGTCGCGTTGGTCAGCTTGCGGACAGATTTATACCACCGGTTTCGCAGCGTGCTGCCGCGGGCCTTCCCGGAAATGTCGCATCAATGGGCCCCCGTCGTTTTGAACGGTACACGGCGGCATCATCGCCTTCCGCTGTGGATCATCGCCGGGATCGGGGCTGCGATGGTTGTTATGCTGTACGCTGTTTTGGCGTGGACCCTGACCCAAGAAGCACAAGCCGCGCAATCTGCGATCATCGACCTGCATGATCCGACCGACCCCATCGCGATTGAACGGATCACCCTTCCCGATGCGCCTGTCGAACCTCAGGTCGTCGTGTACGAGGCCCCGAAGACAGGGCAGACCGACCGGGTGCGCAACCAACTGGAGGCCGAGATTGCAGCCGGTCTGACCACGGTCAGCGAAGAGGGTGATTTTATCGCGGTGCGTCTTGGCGAGGCGCTACAATTCGGGGCAGGGGCGGCCATACTTGCCGACGAAAGCCCGATCATCGCGCGCATTGCTGCGGTGCTGGAAAAAGAACCGGGCTCGATCATTGTCGAGGGTCACAGCGATAATATCCCGCTCAGCGGTCGAGGGCGTTACAAGACCAACGAAGACCTGTCCGCTGCCCGTGCCGCCGCCGTGCGGGATGTGCTTGCGCAATATATGTCCGACCCCGGTCGCATGACCGTTGCGGGTGCCGGTGCTGCGAAACCTTTGGTGCGCGCCGACACGCCCGAAGCACGGTCGCAGAACCGTCGCGTCGATATCCTCTTGCGTAAGGAGCAGCGGTTGTGAGGGGATTGACCAGCGTATTTTCCAGCTTTGTGTATATCCTTGGGACTGCACTGCTTTGCGCAGCCATCTGGTTCGGTCTGCCGATTTCGGGTGTCGATATCCTTGCCTCGGCGGATGTGCGGGCCGCGTTGATTGGCGCGATCTTGTTGGGGTTGCTTTTGGTCAGCCTGCTGCGTTGGCGGGTCCGCAAACGGGCGGCCCAATCGCTTGAGAAAAGCCTTGTCGACACACAGCTTGGCGATGGCGAAGTGCTGGCGGAACGCATGCAAGACGCGGTGGCACAGCTGAAGAAATCCGGCGGAGCGACGGCGCTGTATGATTTGCCGTGGTATGTTCTGATAGGACCGCCGGGTGCCGGCAAGACAACCGCGCTGGTGCATTCCGGTCTGGATTTCCCCGGCACTGATCCGCAGGCGGTTGCCGGGTTCGGCGGCACGCGCAACTGTGACTTCTGGTTTGCACGGGACGCCGTTCTGGTCGACACCGCAGGGCGCTATACAACCCAAGACAGCGACGCGCAGGCGGATCGCGCCAGTTGGGGGTCCTTTCTTGGGCAGTTGAAAGCGGCGCGATCAGACCAGCCGGTCAACGGCATCATTCTGGCGTTTTCCTGCACCGATCTGATGACAGCAAGCGAGGCCGAGCTGAACGCCCATGCGGAAACCATTCGCGCGCGGCTTGCCGAAGTTCACGAGACCTTGCGCACCCATGTGCCCGTTTATGTGATCTTTACCAAGGCGGATATCATTGCCGGATTCCGTCAGTATTTTGGCGGCTTTGATGAAGTCCGTCGTCGGGGTGTCTGGGGCGTTACGTTCCAGACCCGCAGCCGCAAGGAAGAGACGTGGCAGACGGTTCCGCAGGAATATGCCCAGCTGATGACCCGTCTGTCGGACGAGGTCAGCGACCGCATGGCCGAAGAGCTGGATAGCGCCACCCGGATCGCGATTTTCGGATTTCCCAACCAGATGGGGATGCTTGAACCCAGGATCTCGGGCTTTCTGCGCGGTGTGTTCGAAGGTGCCGCACAAAGCAAGGCGATCTTGCGTGGGTTCTATTTCACCTCGGGTACTCAAGAGGGCACCCCGATCGATCAGGTGCTGGGGTCGATTGCGGCCAATCGTTCGGGGGGCATGCAACCGTCGTTCATGTCCGGCCGCGGGCGCAGCTTCTTTTTGCATGATCTGTTGAAAAAGGTCATTTTCGCCGAACGTGACTGGGTGGGTTATGACCGCAGACGCATGGTGCGCCGCATCATTTTGCGGGGGACCGCCAAGGCCGTTATCGCGGCGACCTGTATCGCGGCTGCGGCGGCTTTCGGGTATAGCTTTTGGAACAACGCATCCCTTGTCCGCGAGGCGAATGCGCAGACCCAAGCCTATGGGCAGCGCGCCGAATTGCTGCTGAACAATCGCTATATTGAAAACGCAGCCACGCGTCCGCTGCTGCCCGCACTTGCTGCGGTCCGCGCCATTCCGGCGGGCTATGCCGACCCAAGGCCCCAGACCGCGCTTGAGCAATTCGGGCTGTCGCGGCGCGAGACGTTGCGCGGTGCCGCAGTCGAGGCATATTCCGACAGTCTTGAGCGATTGTTGCGGCCGCGCATGATGTTGCTGGCGGAACGGCGCTTGGCCGACGCCTTGATCAACCAAGATCAGGCCGAGGCCTATCGTGCGCTCAAGGTCTATATCTTGCTGGCCAAGGAACAAAATGGCCGCGACGATGATTTGGCGATCCAAAGTTATTTCGCCCAAGCCTGGATCGAAGAATATCAGGTGTCGGGATCGGACAGGGATTACCGCGCGATCAATGCGCATTTGTCAGCGATGCTGGCATTGGACGACCGGGTGACGCCCCCGATCAAGCCAAACAAGACGTTGGTTGACCGTGCCCGCAAGGAACTGGGCGATCTGCCACTTGCTGTTCAGGTCATGACCGTTGTCCGCAGCGAGGCGGCAGTGCTGCCACAATGGCGCTTGATGGATGTTTGGACGGCACCGGAAAGAATGCGCCTGACGGACGGGCGGGGACCCGAAACGCTTGTGGTTCCCAGCCTTTTTACCTTTGACGGCTATTGGACCACCTTTCAAAAAGCGCTGGCCAACGCACTAACGACGGTTGACGCCGAGGCGTGGGTTTTGGCCCAAGTTGATACCAAAGCGTCCGAGCGTATCGATCTGTTGCAAGATGTGCATCAGCTGTACGCGCAGGAATTTCGTGCGGCATGGTTCGGGATGTTGGGCCTTGTTGCAGGCAATAGCGATGTTTTGGTGCTTGCCCCGCTGGTGGATGTGATCGCATCACAGGTACAGCTTGCGCGCTTTCTTGATCCTGATCCTGACACCGGCAAAAATTCCGAAGCGTTGGATGAGGTTCGGAAACTTTGGCCGCAGTTGACTTCGATTGATCTGCGCCGCCGCGCCGAAGAGGTAGAGCACGGTTTCAAACCGTGGCTTGGGATGGCGCAGGGGGCTGCGGGAGCGCGTCCGGTCGATGTTGTGGTGGCTGATCTGACCGCCCTGTCTCGCGATCCCGGCAAGATGCAAGAGGTCGCCACCCGCGTCGCGGCAATGCCCCAACTGGTCGGACGCATGGCGGGCTATGCGGGGTTGAACGGCGCAGAGGTGGCGATGACCCGCGACGTTACCGACGTTTGCCGCGAAACGATCACCCGGTTTTATCCGTTTGATGGCCCCCCATCGGAACCGTTGGCGGTGGATGATTTTACCGCCTTCTTTGGTTATGGCGGTCAGGCTGACCGTTTCTGGCAGACCTATGCCGGACAAGGCGGGATCGTTTTGCCGATATCTGACGCAGTGCGGGCCGAATATGCCCGAATAAAGACCCTGCGTACCGCGTTTTTCGGGAATGATTCAGATCAACCCAACGTGGCGCTGAGGCTGCGTTTGGGCGGTGTCACCAAGGATGTCGTGTCGGTCGATGTCGATCTGGGCAATGGTCCGCAACGGCTCGTCTCGGGCGGACCGGGCATTGCGATCAACTGGCCCGGCGACGTCAATGGCATGGTCTGGACGGTAAATGACAGCCTCGAAGACGCTGGCACACTGGCGGTTGAAGCCGGGCCATGGGCCGTGATCGACATGATCAGACGCGGCGGGAATGTGCAGACCGAAGGGGCCAAGGTGGATATGACCCACCGTGCCGGCTGGCACGCATTCCGGGTTTCTCTTGAAGTCGAAGGCGGCACGCAGATGCCGTTCCTTGATCCGATCTGGCAAGACTTTAATTGTCCGGACCGTTTGGAATGACGCAGGGCAGGGGGCTTTGACGTGACAGTTGAACCCAAGGCGGTGGCGCGCGGATTGAGGGTATCGCGCTGCCCCTTTCGATGGCAAAGTGGCACCAGCCGATGTCAGGCCGCTTTGGCGGCGGTGCGGGCTGCGTCAGGTGATGGACCAAATGCCTTGAGGAGGGCCAGCTGAAATGAATGCGAAAATGGTGGCTTCCGTCGATGGCATGATGGCCTTTGAAACCAGTACGCGCACGGATGTTGGTCGCGTGCGAAAACTGAACGAAGACAGTTTGTTGGCATTGCCTGAATCCGGTTTGTGGGTGGTTGCGGATGGCATGGGCGGTCACACCGCAGGCGATTTCGCGAGCCAGACAATCGTCGCCCAGATGGAAACCATCGGTTTACCAACGGGTGCTATGGACTTGCGGGCACGGTTTATGGACCGGCTGACAAAGGCAAATACACGGATTCACGCCCATGCTGCCGAAATTGGTCAACAGACGATCGGGGCCACTGTTGTGGGGCTGTTGATCCAGCAGGATCATTTCGCCTGTATCTGGTCCGGTGACAGTCGCATCTACCGGATGCGGGGGCGCAAGCTGACCCGCGTCACCCGTGACCACACAGAAGTGCAGGCGCTTTTGGATGCGGGATCCATCACACCCGAACAGGCAGAGGCCTGGCCACGCAAAAATGTGATTACCCGCGCGATTGGCGTGACGGACCTGCCTGAATGTGACATGGTCGAAGGGAAGCTGGCTGATGGGGACGTTTTTCTTTTGTGTTCCGATGGTTTGACTGAATATTTTGACGACTCCGAATTGGCAGATGTATTATACGAAGGTGTTGATTTCCCGCTTGAGGGGATGTGCGCCCATTTGGTAGGCACCGCGCTGGCGCGGGGGGGGAAAGACAATGTTTCTGTTGTCATGGTCCGCTGCCAAGAGCTGGATTTACCGGGATTTGCCGTCGACGGCGATTATCCCGAGCTTAGAGGATTGCAATGAGCGACGATAAAAAGACGTCTGACAAGACACCGGATACCGGTGCAGACGACGACGACAAAACAATCCTGTTCAGCCCTCAGCCTGCTGCCGCTGCGCCCGCCATCCCTGAGGAGGACGAAGACCGCACGATCGTTGTGCGCGATACCCCACGCGCAAGCGCACCCGAGGCCGCCGAAGAAACCGGGCCATCTGTCGAGGAGATGGACCTAAGCGAAGTGCAGGCCGTTCCGGTTGAACCCGTTGCCGCACCGCAAACCAGCGCAGCCCCAGTGACGCAGACCGCTTCGGTAGGTCCGGCGGTTTCCGCTTCGGCGCATTCCCCGATCACCTCGCTCGAACCGGGGATGGTCATCAATAACATGTACCGCGTCGAAGAAAGCCTGGACCAGGGCGGCATGGGCCGTGTGTTTCGCGGCGAAGAGATCGGCACCGGTGAATCCGTCGCGATCAAGGTCATTCTGCCCGAGATGGCCGAAGACACCAAAGTTGCAGACATGTTCCGCCGCGAAGCGCGCGTTTTGCGCCAGCTGCACCACGATGCCATCGTGCGCTATTTTGCCTATGTTCCACCGGATGAGAACCTGAGTTTCCACGCTTTGGTCATGGGTTTTATTCAAGGCACCAAACTTTCGGACACGCTGAAAGACGGTGGCCCCCTTAAACAGAGCGACGTTATCAAACTGACCATGCGGTTGGCGGACGGTCTTGAACGTGCCCACAGCATCGGTGTTGTCCACCGCGATTTGTCGCCCGATAACGTGATGCTGCAAGACGGTGATATCGGCAAAGCGGTGCTGATTGATTTCGGGATCTCGCGGTCCTCGACCGTCAAAGATGTCACCATCGGCAACGAATTTGCTGGCAAGCTGAAATATGTCTCGCCTGAACAGTTGGGGTCATTCGGCGGGCAAGCCGAGGGGCCGAGCGACGTGTATTCGCTGGGCCTGCTGATGATCGCGATGTTGATGGGCAAGCCCTATAACATGGGCGGCAACTTTGCCGAAGCGGTGCAGCTGCGCATGGGCGTGCCGGACATCAGCATGGTTCCCGAGGAATTCCAGCCGATGCTGCATTCGATGTTGCAGCCTGATCCCGCGCAGCGCATGCCCGGCATGGCGGCCGTCAAGGATGAACTGCGCGCGATGATGGATGGCGAGGGGATGACAACCCGCTCGCGTTTGACAATGCCGATGATGGGGACAGCGCAGGACAGGTCGGTGCCGGGTTTGCAGGCGGTTCCGTTCGCGTCAACCAGCACCGGCGGTCAGACCAGCGCGCCCCGCACCATGGGCCCGACGCCGCTGCAAATCCCCGAGCAAAAGACCAGCCGTGGCCTTGTTGCGACGATGGTTGCGGCGGGACTGGCAGCCGTTGGCGGTGCGGCAGTATTTTTCGCAGGCGATTTCATGGTGAGCGGCGGCGATGATGGCGGCAGCACAGTGTCCGACCCTGTCGCAGAGGGCCTTGAGCGTGCAGTCGGCAGTCGCGCGACGTTTCTGGCGGAAACTGTCCCTCAGGAATGTGCTTATGCCGCGCGCCGATCCCATGGTGATACGGCCGGGCTGATCGAAGGGTTTGCGCAGAACCTAACACCGTTGCAGGGAATCGGCGATGCCTTCGGGGCTGCGTTTGGCAGTACGCCCGATGTGGTGCCGCGCAGCGTGACAGCGCCGCAATGTGCTGCTCTCGACTTTGCACGAACGCTTCAGGGTACCAAGGGGGGCGGGGTTGAACTGTCCCTGACACAAAGCACGCTTTCGCGGTCCGAAGGTGTGCAAGGCACGCTGCATGGCAGCACGGGACGGCAGAACTGGCTGGCGTTAGTTGATCCAAACGGGCAGGTTTTTTCCCTGATGCGGCAGTTTGATGACGCCATCGGAGACGAGCGGCGTTTCGCGTTCCGGTTGCCATCGGCGGCACCGGGGATCTATATTTTGGTGGCCACGGCATCAGACAGCCCGTTGGTGCGGGCCGGGGCCATGCGTGATGGCACGCAGGCATCCGACATCTTGCCGCTGATGACCCGTGAACTTGCCACAGACGGGCAGGGCGCTGCGGATATCGCTTTCCTTGAATTGACCCGCTAAAGAAAAACCGCGCCTGATAGGGCGCGGTTTTTTCCGTCGTTCAAAGCGCTAACTCCCCCGCATTTAACGGACGTCAAAGGTCGCCAAGCCGAACACCATATTCCGAAGTGTTTCGCCGGGAATCGGGGCGAATACGGTCTGTGCGACATTGCCAAGCCGTGCCTCAAGATCAAGAGGTGCGCCTTGTGTCCCCAAAGCCAACAGGATTTGCCGTGTGGCGCGGATCGCGCCTGACCGGGCAACGGGGGCCGCAAATACGGGCACGTCGTTTTCAAGGCGGACAAAGGGTGTCATGTCCTGAACGACGCCGTTGTCATCAATCAGCAGCAGCGTAACAAACAGGCCACCCGCGCCAATAACGCGGCCGTTCAGCGTGTCACCACTTACAAGCGACGTACTTTCAAGGGCCAGGCCGATGCGGCTGGCGGGATAGCTTTCGGCTTGGCGCAAGATATCGAGGGTGGCGCATTGGCGGGGGTCAATTTCTTCGCGGGTCTGAACGGGGGTAAATCCTAGACCCGCTGTGATGCGTTCGGCCAGATCATCCAGAACGTCCAGATCCGTCCCGACCAAGGATATGCCAGCACCCGGATTGCCACTGGCGCGACGGGGCAGGATCAGGGTGCATTGGGTTTGCGGCAGGGCGCGGATGCGGCGTAACAACTGACCAATGGCGATATCTGATGCCGTCGGATTGGGCAGCGCGCGCGGTGCCGGGGCAGGGGGGGCTGCCGGCGTATCGTCACCTTCGGTATCGGTGACCTCAGGTTCGGTTACGTCGGGCTCGGATACATCCGGTTCTGTGACTTCTGGCGCGGGGGCTTCAGGTTCGGGCAGCACGACGGGTTCCGGCCCGCCAATGTCGGGCGTGTCCAGCGGAATTTCCGGTGTTGGTTCAGGGGTCAAAAGCGCAAGAACATCAGGCTCCGCGACGACTTCGGGGGTCAGCGTCAGGGTGCCGTCATCCAGTCCGGTTTCGGCCAAAAGGCCCCCGCGGCTTTCGGCCAAGGGATTCAAAACAGTGTCGTCAATCGGGCTGATCCCTTCGATCGCCAGCGGCGAAGGCGTTTCGGGTTCAGGTTCGGCCAGCACAGGCAAGGGCAGGGGGGCTGGCTCTGGTGCCAGCGTTTCCTCGATCACCGTTGCTTCGGGCTGCAACGCCGCCAACTCTTGTTGAGCAGGTTCGGGTTCAACCGGCTGCTGTTCCACGACCTCGGGGACTACCGGCTCAGGCTCCGCAGCTTCGGGTTCGATGACTTCCGGCTCTGTAATCTCTGGTTCGGTCAGTGCCAGCGCGTCGGGTTGGCTGACGTCATCTTGGGGGGCAAGAGCAGTGTCGTCTGGTACCAGCGTTTCCTGATCGGGCTCCAATGCCGTCAGGCTATCGGGCAATTCTGCTTCGGTCTGGCCATCAGGTTCCAAGGGGATTGCATCGGGCGGGATGATCATGCTTTCGTCAATGACGTCGGCTTCGCCCACAATCTCTGCATCCAGAATTTCCAAACTAACGGCGAATTCAGGTTCTGATCTTTCGGTTTCTGTAGGGTCTGGCAGAAACGCGACAGCCCCTGAAAACGCAAAGAAAGCAACGACCGCAGCATGGGTGGCCGCCGAAGCGGTCATCGAGCCGTACCATGTCAGGCCCCTCGTGTTGGCATGCGGTAGAAAGCTCATTCCTCGTCGCTCCCCGCTTTGAGGTGGAGGGTAACGAGCTGTACTTCGACGGCGATCAGCGCTTCCTCATCGAGGATTGTCAAAAGGGTGCCAGCCGTCATTTCCCTGTCGGTCAGCACATGCACCGTGGGACTGTCGATCAAGGCTGCGGCCAACGCCCCTCTCTCGACGACTTGGCCGTCCAGCAGCATTGCGCCGTCGGCCTGAATGATCAGCAAGGGTTCGGGCAACAGATCAAGCGGCAGGCGTGTCGTTTCCGGCAAGCTTACCTCGACGGTTCGAGAGCTCATCAGTGAACCGGTGGTGATGAAGAAAAAGATCAACAAAAGCACGATGTTGATGATCGCCAGCGAACTGTCGAATTGGGCACCCTTGCGACGTTGAGGCAGGCGCGATTGCATATCAGGCCCCTTCGCGGGTGATTTGGACGCCCGCCACATTGGCCCCTTCAAGGGATTCCAACGCTTGGGCGACGTCTTGGACGCGTGCGGTATCGCCGATGATCAAGACGACTAGGCCGGGAGTGTCCTGACTGCCGATGGCGTCAGCAAGGGACCCCAGTTGGCTGATGTCATAATCCTGTCCAGCGGTGCGCACCGACCCGTTGCTGATTGTCCAAAGCGTGACATCCTTGGCCTCTGAACCACTGGGTGGGGGGGCAGGTTTGGATTCGTCAATACCGGCACCGGCGGGTTCTTGGGCATTGGCATCCGGCGCGGGGCCGGACGCCGTTTTCAAGGTGATCAACGAATAGGGTGTCAGGCTGGTCGACAGCATGAAAAAGATTAGCAGCTGAAACATCGCATCGGCCAAAGGCGTCAGGACAAATCTGTAGCTGCGTTTCCGTTCTGGCAGAGGAACTTTTTTAGAGGCCATGCGCCGCGGCCCCGATTATTTCGCCGCGTTCGGATCAACCCGCCCGTGGATTGCGGCGGACATCAGGGCTTCGATCATGTTGCGTTCGCGGTCAATCCGCCCTTCAAGCCATGTGGCAAGAAAGAAGGCAAACAACGCGAGCACAAGACCCGCAGCAGTCGTGGTCAGAGCAACGTAAATACCGCCCGCGAGGGTCGTTGGATCAACGGCACCCTCGGTCACAGCCAGCACCGAAAACGCATCAATCATACCGACAACCGTGCCAAGCAGACCAAGCATCGGTGCCGCTTGCACGACCATGTCCAAGGCGCGCATGCGTTCGCTCATCGTGGCAAGTTCGATCATCGCGGTCTGGCGGCTGAGTTCTTCGGCATAGCTGACGTCAGTCGGGCGGGCTTGAATGCCGGAAAATACAGCCTGCAAAATGCGGGACAAGACGGATTTACGTTTGCCTGCTTCGTTGATTGCATCGTCCACGCGACCATTCAACCAATCGTCCAGTATCTTTTCGGCCTGATTGCGTTTGCCGACGCCCATGCGTGCGAATTGGCCGGTTTTGTACAGCCCGATGCCCAACGCGACAAGCGATAGGATTCCAAGAAGCCCGTAGACAGTTAAGGTAGCGAGGTCAAAAATGGTCATGACGTTTCCTGTTGTGAGCTTGGATTACAGGCCAAAAGCGATATCGGTGCGCGATGTCACAATCAACTTGGACAGGCATACATCACTCTCGTCAGCGTCACCACCAGCGATTACACAGCTGGCCACGTCATTCACGATGATCTCTGACAGCTCTGCGCAATTTGAGGGAAGGTTGTATTGGACCACGCGCCGCTTGCCAGCGCTTAGCGAACCCAATGGCAAAGCGAGAAGGTTGCGAAATACCCCGTCCGAGCCGAAAACAGCGAGCCGCCAAGTCACTTCTTCGAAGTCTTGATCAAGGCCGTTTTCACCGAAGAACACAACCTGACATACTCCCTCGGAGGATTGTATGGTACGGTTCAATTCTAATGAAATACTTGGTTCGGCATTTTGTGCGAACGCGATCGAAGCTGAAAAATAAAGTGTAGCGGCTGCAGTTGTTATGAATTTCCCCATGCACTCTCTCAAATGTACGTGTTAAATTTATCTGTACATTAGCGGCATTGGTCTTGGGGCTGTCAACTGTGAATTAAATAAAAGCCCCGGCGCGCCTGCGCCAGAGCATTCCGTTAACGGTAGACGCCAACCACGTATTTGGGCGCATTCTTAGGGACGTAATCGTCATAGCCGTTGAATGCTTGGGCACCGGTCTTGGAACCAGCGAACGTGCTTGATACCTGTGGCGCGGTTTGGCGAATGAACTTTGGCGCGGGTGTCTGCTGCGCAAAGCTTTTTCTGGGGGCGGCCAAAGGTGCGATTGTTTCAACCGAAACTTCCGGCCCAGTGAGGGCAGCCAGAGTAGGGGACTGGTCAGCCGGAAGTGTTTTGGATGTCAGTTCCGGTTTTTCAAACAAAGCAGGAAGCGCTGGTGCTGAAAGGGCCGATGTTGACATCAACGCGCTTGACGCGGGCACATGCTGCGGAATGACGAATCCGGATGATCCATCGTTGATGATTTCAGGGGCTTCAAGCGAAACGGTCTGAACCGACGTGGAAAAGTCGTGAAACGCCGATAGACCAAAGCCTGCACCGCCAGAAATAGCGATTAGTGCCAGCGAGAGTGCAAATGTATTTTTCATCAGAATCAACCATTGTTGCCTATGCTTGCATTACATATAGCACGAAGTTTGGTCAATTTCACCTTAACAAGCAAAAAACTGCCATATTATGTAGATTTTCAGCAACGCAGATAGCTATCTAGTGCCGGTTTCGGTTAGGTTTGCTAGATATGGTGGGTATTAACCGCTTTGATATAAAAGAAATTTTAGTAATCTGGGCATTACGCTGCCATTGTTGAAGATGAATTGCTTGCGGCGTGTCTGTTCCAGCGGCTACAGTTTCGTCAGCCGGATGTATTTACTGGAGCGATATTTCATGAGCGGGTTTCGCAAAAACCTCTTGTTCGGACTGACCTTTGGCCTTTTGGGCCCGATAGGAGCGTCTGCGCAGGGGCTTGATATCCAGCCGATTGGAATTGAACTTGCCGGTGACGGCGATCAGCTGATCCTTGCGGCGATGCCGGTCGGGGGTCAGGCACCGGTTTTCAACAGTGCGCTGATTGAATCTGCAACGATCACACGCGTGGCGGTGCGGCAAACGGGAACGCTGCCAAAGCCTTCTATTATTCTGGGTATGATCGCGCCGGGTCAGGAAGAAGAATTCGGCGTCGAGCGGCTTTTGCCCGCCACAGTCAATCAGATCACATTCGCACTGGATGATCTGGTTGCCCGCGAGGCGTTGCGCGCAGAAAATCCGGATCTTTTCCGGCGTCTTGTGGAAGAAGGTCATATTGATCCCGATCCCGGTGCGTTGAACAGCGTTCTACAGACCGAATTGAAGCGCATGAATTGCTATCGTTCTGGGGTTGATGGTGCTTGGGGCCGTGGGTCGCGCGGGTCTGTGGATGAATATTTCAGCCAACTGGCGTCCGTGCAATGGGATGACCCATCCCCGACAAACAGTCTGTTTCGGGCGATTATTCTGAACGGTGACGTGGCATGCCCGACACCGGCGGCAGCCGTTGCCGCACCAAGGGCGACATCATCGGCACCGAAAAGCAATAGGACGACGCGGCAAACAACGACAACAAACCGCGCACCGGCCGCCAAGAAAGCAGCCCCCTCGGCCAAGCCTAAAATGTCGATTGGCGCAACGGGCGTGTTCCGGTAAGCTCGGGGTCCGTTGTGTACGGGTGTTGTCACTTTAGCGGACCGGTCAAACTGTCCCTGGCGCGTTGTTTACCAACACGGCGTTGTTCTTGATGAAATCCTTCAATGCGATTTGCGATGCAGGAAGTGAGGTATCTTGACTTTGCGGGGGCAGGAAGGTTTCTCATAATGAATATTATGTAAAATAAAATGCTGATGGTCAGCGCCAGGAACTCTACATCAGCGATGTGGTTTTGTGCCCCATTTCCTGCATTCCGATCTCGATCAGTGATCCCGGTCGACATGTGAGCAGGTCGTCGGCAATATCTTCGACCATTCTGTATACTCTGCTGTTGCGATCATCACCTTTGATGTCAGCTGTTGAGGCCACTGAACTGGCGTCATGAAATTGAATGACTATATGAAATCGGGTGAAGGTCCCGACATGATTGAAGGCGCGGCAAAAGGCAGCAAAGGCGGCGTCGGATTGTGGCCCCTTTCTTACCAGTGGACAGATGTCCGGATCGATGGCGACAAATTCAAAGCACAGCTGATGCGTGACCGGATCATATACGCGAATGTCTATTCCGTCTTTCTCGCCTTGATCGGCGACCTCAAGTTGAACGACACAGCAGGCATCGGCGCAGGCCGGATTTTGAGAGACTTTTGAATGTGAGATGACGTTTCGCACGGCGGTGAATCCCTGAAATCGGTTTAGTGATATGGTGACCAAGGTGAACGACCTCGGGGAACTTGAATTGACGCAGGTCAAGCGGTTGGCGGTCAAAGCCTGAGCAGACAAAAGAGGGCTGCGTTTTGGGGGACTACGGCGGTAAGTGCATATTTATCCGGCACCGTCGTGATGGGCGGCCAGCCGCCGCATCGCGATTGCCAACATTTCATCCGAAGCATCCTGAGTGTCAGCAATCGCCATCAGATTGACCGATATGTCGCGCGCGCTTTCGCACGGAGAGATGATGACAATACCACCCTCGTTCTGGTCTACCTGAAATAACAGATCTGCCAGATGTCGCCTAAGATGTTCCGTGGTCAGTACAGCCCCCAGTAGGACCTCTTGAACGATTGCGATGGCCGGCAAATCGGGCAGTCGCTGCGCTGCGGCCAGCATCGGGATCGAAACACCGCCCCAACGGCCATTACATTCGATCCAGTGGATCATGTCAGGTTGTGCTGGCGTTTCACAAATCACGGCGTCCAGACTGCACAGCCCGAAATAGCCCAGATGCTGAAGAACGCGCGCGATACGGCCTGCTTCGGCGCTTAGCCTGTCTTGCACGGACGCTGGCAATACCGATCGCGCTGCCCCGACAAAGGCACCGGCGTCGCCCTGCACGCGTTGTTCGAAAATACCCTTGATCTGTGGCGGGCCGTCGGTTTTTTGCGGGATCCACATCTGGACCGAAGGGCTGTGGCTGACATTGTCGTCCCAGACCCCGACAAGGATCGGATAACTGTCCTGCCAGCCTTTGGCGTGCAAACGGTCCAGCAGAAACTGTCTTGTATCATCGGCTGACATCCCGTTCAAAAGCTCTGCGTCAAGCTTGATGTTGCCGGCGGATCCTGCGCTATCGGGCACTTTGACGATAACCTGACCTGCGTCGCGGCTGATCGTGCGTGCCAGATCAGCGACCGCCGCGGGGCCATAGGCTGAATGTGTCGGCGGGGTTGCGTCGACCCCGATGGTTTTCTGGACCAATTGGGTGAACCACAGCTTGTCATTGGCCCGCAGGGTGGCGCGCGGTGACGGGCCACAGACGTGAATGCAGGTCTTTGACATCTCGCCGATGGTCTGTGCCAGTCTCCAGATGTTGCCCGTGGTCAAATAGGCCTTGAGCGTGAGGCCGCCATTTTCGCGAGCGGTCTGCGCTAGCGCGTCAAGCAGCTGAGGGGACATGCGTATTTGTTCGGCGACCGGGCGGGCCGGATCGTTATCCACCTGAACAAAGGTGACATCCGTCAATCCAAGACAGTCGGCGAGATAGGTTTCGAACCCTGTCTCACGATTGCGCACCAACACGGTGTCCCCGTTTCTAGCCAGAAGCGCCATACGATGATCAAGCTTGGCAACCCTGTCCGACCCCAGCAAGCTGATTTCGGATTGGTCGCCGATCAAGACGGCCGGGCCTTTGCCGCAGCCTTGTTGCACAAAGGGCCCAAAGCCAAGAGAGCTCGCAAAGGCGGGTTCGTCGCGCAAATATTCTTGCGCGATCAATGTACAGTCAGTGGGTTGGGCGTGAGGCTGGTCAATCATATCTCAAATTAGACCGGGTCATGGCGCAGCGTTTGATCTAAGTCAGGCCGCTCTGATGAGGATTGCTAAGGTGGGCATATCAGCGAAAGGGAAAACCAATGTGCCGTCTTTATGCGATGCACGCCAACGAACCGACCAGGGTGGAATGTGGCCTTGTCAAAGCCCAGAACGCTTTGATGGCGCAAAGTCGGGGCGATTTGCAGGGTTATGCGCACGGACATGGATGGGGCGTTGCCGATTATCCAGATGGTGTCCCGATGATCGAAAAACAGGTCTGGGCGGCCTTTCACGGAGAGCACTTTACGCGAAACGCCGCGCGGATTTATGCGAAAACCGTTGTGGCACATGTACGGCGTGCGACTGTGGGCGGCACCAGCATTGAAAACACGCACCCGTTTGAGCATGGCAAGTGGATTTTTGCCCATAACGGCACGGTTCCGAATTTCGACCAAGTTCGGATGAAGATGCTGGACCATATCGACCCGCTCCACCGGTCCGAGATCGCCGGCACGACCGACAGCGAGCATATCTTTCGCTACCTGCTCAGCCTAATTCTGGTGCATCCCGAACGTGGCCTGCTGACTGTCGTGCGCGATGGGTTGGAAAATATTCTGGCGTGGTCTGCTGAAATCGACCCCAAGGCGCGCGTCGGGTTAAATATCATTCTCACGGATGGTGAGCATATGATCGGGTCGCGCTACAACCGCTCGCTTCATTATCTGTTTCGCGACCATGCTTTTCAGTGTCCGATCTGCCAGCGGTCCCATGTGCAGCACAGTCCAACGATCGATTATCAGGCCATCGAGATCGCATCAGAGCCGGTTACCTTTGTCGATGAATGGTACGAAGTGCCCAACAAATCGGTGTTCCGCGTCGGAGAGGACTACCGTCTGGATATGGCCCCGTTTGGGCACCGCTTTTCCAACTGACACGGACACGCGTCCATTGCTGGCAAAAGGACATGCAGTTTGACTTTGCTCAATCTGTGCAACGCGGCGGTTGCTAAAAGAATGCGACCCCAACACACCACAAGGAGAATGAACATGTCTTATCTAGATTATCTGCCGACAAGCTGGAGCAAGACCAGAAAGGATGAAGAGCATCCGCTGGTTACGCTGCGCAATGAGGTCGACAGCCTGTTTGACGATTTCGGCAATGGTTTTTTCGGCAGCCGCAACGAATTCAGTGTGCGGTCCAATGTGAGCGAAACGGACAAGGAATTTAGCATCACTGCTGAATTGCCGGGCCTGACAGAGGCCGATGTTGATGTTTCCGTGACAGGTGACCGGATTACCATCAAAGGCGAAAAGAAGTCTGAAAAAGACGAACGCAGCGAAGAGAAAGGCCGCGAATTCCACCGTATCGAACGTGTGTCGGGGTCGTTCCAGCGGGTGATGACGATGCCCTTCATGATTGACTCCGACAAGGTGCAGGCCGCAGTCAAAGACGGTGTTCTGACGGTGACAGTTCCCAAACCGCCAGAGGCGATTGAAAATACCAAAAAGATCAAAGTGGCCCACGCCAAATAAAACCAGGCCGGTTCTGCTGATCCAAGCAGGGCCGCCCTTTTTTTAATTATACCGCAGTTGCGGAACGGGCAGCTGTGTCTTGAATGCGGTCCCACCACGCGGCCCATACTGCGGTTGCCACGAGGCTACGCTTCGCCGTGTTCGGGTGCCAAACCTTGTCGCTTTTCAACGAATGCCCCAGACTTGGCACAGCTTGGAAATACAGGTTTCGGGCAACTGATAGTAGCGTGCAATTTCACCATCTGACAGACCCAGATCAACAAACGCCGCAAGGCTTTTCCTTGGTTTGGGCCCAAGCGTGGCAACGTGGCGGCTCAACTCACGGGAAAACCCATCGTTGCGTTGTCCTTTCCGGTCTCGTGGAACTGGATTTCCTGATTTCAATTTTTGCAGATTTGCATGTCCTTTGTGGTCCATCCCTAGCCTCCCCAGCACGAAATTTGTTCCAGCGACGTCAGGATCGCAAGTGGTGTGATTTGTCGATTGATCGAAATCATTGACAGCAGGGTATCTGTTAAAACCCGGCAAATGTTTGCCACTTGTCCTGTCGGCAGCCGGTACCGGCCTCTGTGTCTGGCCCCGAAAAAGCCGCCTCGTTGATCTGCCTCAATTGTGCATTCACCGACAGGACTAGGTTGGATCGAAGGATATGGGAGCAAGACGATGAAGGCCACCAAGACGATGATTGTGATCGCAAATTCCGGCACGGCGCGGTTTTTGATCAATGCAGGACCGGGAAAGGGATTGACCCCAACCGGAGGCAAGACATTGCAAGCTGATCCGCCCACGATGTACGCGGATCGCGCCGGAGAGGTCCACAGCAGGGTCGGACCGGGGATGTCGGCTGTTGAGCAGACGGACCCCAAGATGCTGGCACAGGCCGACTTTGCGAAGGAGGTCAGTGATTTTCTGGAAACATCGTTTGAAAAGGGCAACTTCGAACGGCTTATCGTCGCTGCGGGGCCACATATGCTGGGTGTAATACGCGACGCGCTTTCCGAAAAGGTATCAAAGGTCGTCATCGCCGAGGTCGATAAGGATTTGACGCATCTGCCACTTGAAGAGTTGCCAGAGCATCTGGATCATGTCCTTGCAGTTTAGGGCCGGCGGTCACCCGCGCATTGATCACAGATAAGGCTGAAAGAAATGCGCGGGGGACACGGAAACATACTTCAGATCAAATCTTTATTAGAGCGCGAATATAATTTCGCAAAGGCTGCGACGGTTCAGGAAACCAGTAAATCATGGCTGTTTCTTACCACGGACCATGTTTTTAAATTGAAAAAACAGGTGCGCGACGATCTGCAAGATTTGACGTTTTTGCGCGCGCGGCTTGATAATAGCCTGATGGAAACCGACTTGAACCGTCGTTTGGCCCCGCAGGTGTATCTTGGGGTCATCCCGATCACCAAGCGCAGTGACGGGCAGTTGGCGATTGGTGGCGCGGGAGAAATCGTCGACTGGCTGGTGAAGATGCAGCGATTGCCTGCTGACCGCATGCTTGATGTCATGTTGGAAACCGATCCGCACGGCCCGAAAAAATCGGATACCTCTCTTGAGGCCCTGAGCCAAAAGCTTGTCGCATTGTATCGAACGGCACCGGTTTCTTTGCTGACCGCACCCGAGTTGGTCATAAATATGCGAGAACAGCAGCAGCTTAACCGGTGTTGTCTGCTGAATCCGTTGTTCAGCGATTATCACCCCAGATTTCGACCTGTGCTTGATGCTTTGGACGGTGCTTTCGACAGTCATTTCCCGGTGTTCGAGGCTCGCGTCAAAGCGGGGTGGATAAGGGAATGCCATGGCGATTTGCGGCCCGAACATATTTGCCTGATTGATCCGCCGGTGGTGTTCGATTGTCTGGAATTCAACCGCAACCTGCGACTGGTCGATCCCTTCAGCGAGGTGATGTTTCTTGGGATGGAGGCAGAGATGCTTGGGGCCGCGTGGATCAAGGCCTATCTTGTTGACCGCGTGGCGGTCGGCCTTGCCGCACGCCCCGATCCTGACTTGCTGGCGCTATACGAAGCGATACATGCAGTATTGCGGACACGGCTTTGCCTTGCGCATTTGCTGGTTCCGACGCCCCGCAAACCCGAAAAATGGATGCCGTTGGGGTTGCGCTATCTCCAGATTGCCGAAAGGCTGCTGTGTGGTCCGGTTGGGCTTGAGCCCTAGCCAGGGATCGCGCGCAGGGCACGGGCAAATTCGTTCGCCGTATTCACAACCTCAAGCCCGCGCGTCTTTTTGGCATCGGGCAAACGGAAGGGGGGGATGCTGTCGCTGACAAAGATTGTCTCGAAAGGGCCTGCATCAAATAGGGTCGCGGCACCCGGCATGAACAGCCCATGCGCCGCCAGTGCAAAGGTATTGACGGCACCGCGCGCCTTGCACGCATTTGCGGCCGCTGCCATCGTGCCACCCGATACGATCATATCGTCCACGATCAAAACCGACTTGTCCTTAAAGTCGCCGACAATATCGCCGCTGGTCATGATCCCGCTGCTGCGTCTCTTTTCCATAAATCCAAAGCCCACATGCTGGCCCAATCGATCTTGCAAGGCTTCCCTGAACAACTGGGCGCGCTTCACCCCGCCCGGATCGGGGGACATAACGGCCAGCGGCGTGCCCATGAATCGGGTGGCGATGATCTCTTGAAAGACATCACCAAGATTCAGATGGTGTGTGCGCAAGCGAAAGGCGTTGTGAAAGGCCGCCAGATTATGTGCCTCAAGCGTGATCAGGTCGTCGCAAGAAACTGCCTCGAACAGCTGTGCGATATACCGTGTGGTGATCGGATCCTGCGGCCTTGTCCTGCGATCCTTGCGCCCGTAACATAGATAGGGCACCACCGCAGTCACGCGCGTGGCACCATGGTCGCGCATCGTTGCCACGAGGAACAGCAAGCGGCACAGCTTGTCATGAACACTTAGGTCTGGGCCGTCATACAGGCTTTGGATGATGCAGACATGATCGCCCCGAACCTCGCTAAGCGGGCGTATCTTGTATTCACCGTCTTCGAAATCACGATGTTCCAGTTCGGACAGATCTTGGCCCATGGATGCGGCAATCCGTCTGCCGTGGTCCTTGGATTCTTGCAGGGCAAAAAGGCGCATTAGCCGTCCTCACTGTATGCACTGGAACGCGAGCTGCGGTTCGGAAAGCAACAAGTCGCAGGGCCGGTGGCCATTTTGGGTGGGCCTGTAAAAAGGTCAGTCATCGCCATCATGTTACTGTGTCACGTCCCTGCCCCACCACTGCGTTGCAGTCAGGCTGCGTCTGGCGCGAACGCTTAGGCCAATGAGCAGGATGAAAATGGAAAACAGACACCAGATTGCGGGCATCTCATTCGGGTTGTCCGTCAATATCGACGCAAGAACAGGGCCCACCAGCGCATGCATAAGGACAAAACGCCAGGCCCCATAGATCAGCGGCACGGCAAAAGCCGTAAGCAAATAGGTAGGAAAGCCCGAATGGAAACCTGTCGCGTTTTCAAAAGGGACCAGCAAACCGTTGTACGGAACGTCCCAGGCGATGTGCCAGTTTCCTGAAACTGTACACAGTTCACGTGCACACAGCGCACTCCCCGGCAGGCATTGACCAGCACCTTCCCATGGGACCAGTTGGGCGATCATGACTGCCGCGGACACAGCACATAGGGCATAGACCCATCGTTTCGCCCGCTCTTTCACAGCGCTCGGCACCAGCTCCATCGCAAAGGCATTGATCAGAAAGGGTTGAAAGACAATGTGCAGGTAAGATGCGATCGTGACGGCCCGGTTTTCAGCGGTGCCGCATTGGTCAATGAACACATAGCCCGCGACCTGAAGCGCCTCCATCACCGAAAAATACCCTAGCGTCAGCCATATCGCGGCTGGGTCCTGCCGACGATAGGAAATCACGGCGGCGGCAACACCGATACCTGTCATCGCGACCGAGACTTGCGGGGTCCAACACATGCAGGGCACTCCTTTGAAGTGTACCCTAGCAAGACCGCATCGGCGGGAATTGATCCACGTCAAGACCGGAACCCTACCCCCATTGCGCCATGTCAATTCATACAGGGCGCTGTCGTCTAGTATCACGTCAAAGTTCGTGTCCACAGGTGGGGAAATGAAGGTATGAACCGATTGATTGCAAAGGATGAAAACCACAGGATCGCGAAAATTCTGGACGAGGTGGCCGACCTTTTGGAGCGGCAGAATGTGAGCAGCTTTCACAGCAGTGCCTACCGTGAAGCCGCCGATTATGTCGCCCGATCGGCCCCCCCGCTCAGGGATGTTCATCGCGCGTCAGGCCTGAAGGGGCTGCAGGACCTGCCGACGTTCAGCCTTTCGATTGCCCAAGCTGTCGCGAAAATTCTGGAAACCCGGATCACCGAGGATATGGGCAAGGATCCGTGGCATCGTGGCACCGGAAGGACCTTTGTAGACCGTCATGGGAACCCTATCGTATCTCGTCCGCCGGATCGACAATAAGGGTCATTCCGACAGACGCCCGAAGATATCGGCATCGCGACCCTTCCTGTTGGTGGTGGCATAGATCTGCGGTACGGCATTTGGATAAGCCGTGCCGCTGTCCTTCATTTGGGTGCCGTGCGCACCAAATGAACGCGCTTATGCCTCGTCCCGAAGCGAACGTCTGATGCGGCGCACCAGCTTGCCTCGCGCCTTGTCATCTGCGGCCTCTTCGAATTTGTCGCGCAACTCGAACACAAGCTCGGTCAGGTCGTTGTGCCAATCAGGCCCGACCAGTGCTGCGGGCGGCAGGCGCCGCTCAAGTGGCGGGGTGACGGTCGGCGCGGCTTTGCCGCCAAGGGTGATCACATCGTCAAGGTTTGGGATCAGTATGTCGTTGTCATCAAAGCCTTTGTTCAACAGTGCAGATTTCAGTGCCTTCAGTTGTGGTTCTTCGCCATGGGTCAGAATAAGCGCGCGTTTGACGGGGGCGCGTTCCATGATCCATTCGGTCAGTTCGGACCCGTCCGCGTGGCCGGAATACGTATCAATCGAGCGAATGCGCGCTTTGACGCGGATTTCCTGCCCGTGGATTTTAACGTTTTTCGCGCCTTCGTTCAGAATACGGCCAAGGGTCCCAATCGCTTGGTATCCAACAAAAAGCACGGTTGCCTTGTCCTGCCAAAGCCACTGTTTCAGGTGATGCCGGATGCGGCCTGCCTCGCACATACCGCTTGCGGCAAGGATGATTGCACCGCTCTTGATCTTCGCGATCTGTTTGCTTTGCTCGACCGTTTCGGTGGCGTGGATGGCGGGATTGTTAATGAACCGGGGCCGTGGCCCAAGGTCTTCCAGGTCGCTCGCGTGCTTTTGGAAAACCTTGGTCACGCGAATGGCCAGCGGAGAATCCAGAAAAACTGGCGCTTTTGGTATTTTCCCGGCGTCCTGCAGGGCAAGAAGATCCGTGATCAGTTCCTGTGTGCGCTCTACGGCGAAAACCGGGATCAGCAACATGCCGTCATGGTCCAGCGCGTCCGATACTTCTTGCAGCAATGCGTTCTGGCGCGCCTCGGGTGTAACTTCGGCGCGTTCCCTGCCGCCATAGGTTGCTTCTGATATGACATAGTCAAAATCCGACGGGGCCTCTGGGTCCGGATGGAACAGTTTGTTGTCAGGGCCGATATCGCCCGAGAAAAGAAGGCGCAAAGGTGCCGAATTTTCCTGATCTATTTCGATTTCGATCGAGGCAGAGCCCAAAATATGCCCTGCATTCCAGAACCGCGCCCGCACACCGGGGCCGACAGATGTCCAAACCTGATAATCTACCGCCTCAAGCAGGCTCAGGCATGCCTCCGCATCTTCTCGGGTATAGATCGGTTCAACCTCCGGCTTGCCATGTCGCAGGTTGCGACGGTTAAGATGCTCGACCTCCATCTCTTGGATGTAGCCGCTGTCGGGCAGCATGAATGTCAAAAGGTCCTTTGTGCCTTCGGTCGCATAGATTGGTCCGTCAAAGCCCAAGGTGCTTAATTTCGGCAGTAGCCCCGAATGATCAATATGGGCGTGGGTCTGAAGTACGAAATCAATTTTGGCGGGGTCGAAGGGAAACGGGCCGTAGTTAAGTTCTTTCAGTGTCTTGGGCCCCTGAAACAGGCCACAATCCACCAGAAAGCTGCACTGATCTGTCTGCAACCAGTAGCATGACCCCGTCACCGTGCGTGCCGCGCCGCAAAATTTGAGTGTCGTGTCTTGCATGTTGAACGCCCCCTGACAGTCTTCTGATCTTGTTGTTAGGCCTGCTGTCCAAGAACGATCAGATTGATCCTTGATCATTTGTACTGCCGCAGAACCCGGTGCGATTGATCCGCATCAATGCCAACAGGGGTTGGATGAATAGGCTGGGTATCACTGGTGCAGCATCTTATGGTGAATTCCGATGATCTCGAACGCGACCTCTCCATGGTCCATCACCGCTGGTGACTTTCCTAAATGCGGATCGTTGCACGACCAGATCGTCTTTTTGATCGGGTACGCAATTTTGGCGCCGTCGGGCCATAACACGCAGCCTTGGCTTTTTCGGGTGTCGGACGTCTTTGTGGATGTGATTGCCGACCGGACGCGCGCCCTGCCCGTGGTTGACCCCCATGACCGTGCGCTTGAAATCAGTTGTGGCGCAGCCATCGGATTGCTTGAGGTCGCGGCAAGGCGCTTTGGTTTGAAAACCAGCCTGTCCATCAGCCCTGACAGCAATGACCCCGACCTGTTGGCCCGTATCCATTTTGCGCCCGGTGCAGCGCCCACCGCTGATGACGTCACCTTGTTCAAAGCGATCCCGAGCCGCCGCACCGATCGTACCGCGTTTTCGATGGATGACGTTCCGGTGGATTTCACCAGTGGCTGTGCCAAGATCGCGCGTGAAACAGACATCGAGATCAAGCTGCTGGCTGAGATCGAGGACCGCGTGGAGCTTGCCGTTCTGGTGGCTGAAGGGGACCGCCGCCAGTTCGAGGACCCGTGCTTTCGCAGAGAACTTGCCGCGTGGATACACTCTAAACGTTTGGATAGTCGCGATGGCATGTCAGGTGCGTGTCTTGGTCTGCCGGATTTGTTGTCGGGGGTCGGGAGCCTTGTTATCCGGACATTCGACATGGGCGACGGTATCGCCGCTGCGGATGAGGCGAAAATCCTGTCAGGCACGCCTGCGCTGCTGGTTTTTGGCAGTGTGGATACCACATCAGGCTGGATTAACACAGGCCGTGCTCTTGGCAGGGTGACGCTGTTGGCGACCTCGCTGGGGCTGTCGACATCCTATCTGAACCAGCCCGTTGAAATCGACGCACTTCGGCCCGAGATCAAATTTGTGGCGGGCTTGGACAGTCAGCCCCAGTTACTTTTGCGGGTGGGGCGGTCGGAAACCACGCTTGCGCCGACAGCCCGCCGCGATGTGTCAGAGGTCATCTTGAAAGACGGCTGATTTGTGACCCGCGCTGACAGCACGATATTCCGAACAGGCGCGCTTGGGCGGGGGTATTCAACATGACGCAGGTCAATCCGCCGCCCTGCCCTTTGGGTTAGGAAACCAATGGACGGACCGCGACCCCATCCAGCGGAACTGCAAAGAAGGAGCCTGAAAGTTGGAAAAAACCCCGTCAAAGCGTACCGAACATAGGGCAGCGCAGGTGCCGGTGCCGACATCACTGCCAGCCAGTGGCGATCTGGCATCCCGGCACAAGCATCAAAACATGGATCGTGCGATGCGGGCGGCCGTTGCACGGGTGACAGGCGGTATATCCCCCCATTCCGTTCAAGAAGCCTGGAGCGATTGGGCATTGCACCTAAGCCGGTCGCCGGGGCGCCAGTTGGAGCTTGCCGAGCGGGCGCAGGTCAATCTCCTCAAGACGCTGACCTTTTCCGCTCGCGCATTGGCGGGCAAGGACGGCCCGGCCTCATCTGAGGTAACTGCCCCCTTTGCGCCCAAGGACTATGACCATCGCTTTGCGGATCCATCTTGGGCAAAGGCCCCGTTCAGCATCTGGCAGCAAAGCTTTTTATCAGTGCAGGATTGGTGGGATCAGGCGACCGACAACATGCGCGGTCTTCACAAACAGGATGCGGATCGGACCCGTTTCCAGATCCGTCAGTTGCTCGATCTGGTGGCCCCCTCGAACCTGCCGTGGATGAACCCCGAAATCATTGCCGAGACAGCAAGAACCAATGGCAAGAACCTTGTCGACGGCGCATCACATTTTACCCAAGATATGATCCAGACGCTGACCCAGAGCCACAAACCCGCCCCCGAAGGATATAAGATCGGCCCTGATCTTGCCTGTACACCGGGGCAGGTGGTGTTTCGAAACGATTTGTTCGAACTGATCCAATATTCGCCGCAGACCGATCAGGTACAGGCCGAACCCGTTCTGTTCGTGCCAGCGTGGATCATGAAATACTACATCCTCGACCTCTCGCCGCATAATTCGATGATCAATTATCTTGTGCAGCAGGGGTTCACCGTTTTCATGATCTCTTGGTGCAATCCGACCGCGGACCAATCGTATCTGTCGCTTGAGGATTACCGAAAAAGCGGTGTGCTGGCGGCCTTGGATGCGATCAACGCAATTGTTCCGGATCGGAAGGTCCATGCTAACGGCTATTGCCTTGGGGGAACTTTGCTGGCCATTACTGCCGCAACAATGGCGCGTGACGGTGATGACAGGCTGGCGTCCATCACCTTGATGGCCGCTCAGGTGGATTTCGCCGAGGCCGGCGAGTTGCTGATGTTCGTTGATGAAAGTCAGGTCGCTTTCGTTGAGGATATGATGTGGGATCAGGGGTATCTTGACCGCCCCCAGATGTCGCGCACGTTTTCCGCGATACGCGCCGAAGACCTGATTTATACCCGCGCTGTGAACCGGTATTTTCTGGGAAAAGACGATTTGCCAACGGATATCGGCGTCTGGAACGGTGACACGACGCGCATGCCTGCGCAGATGCATTCGGAATATCTGCGGGGTTTGTTTCTTGAGAACCGCCTGTCTGCTGGCCGTTTTGCCGTCGAAGGACGGGTCATTGCCTTGAAAGATATCTCGATCCCGATGTTCGTCGTTGCAACTGAAACCGACCATATAGCGCCTTGGCGGTCAGTCTACAAAACCAAGCTTTTCACAGATTGCGACCTGACCTTTGTTCTGACGAAGGGCGGCCATAACGGGGGGATCCTAAGCGAGCCGGGCCACCCCAATCGTCATTTCAGGATAGGGCACCGGCCTGCCGACGCCTTGTATGTCGGGCCTGACCACTGGCTTGCGGGTCAAACCACTGTCACGGGATCTTGGTGGCCTGCCTATGCGACATGGCTGGGTGACCAAAGCAGCGGTCGGGAAGAACCGCCAAAAACGGGCAACCCGTCGCTTGGGTATCCACCGCTGTGTGCGGCCCCGGGAACATATGTACATCAGGTATAACGGCGCGCGCATGTGCATGCGCAGGCACCTCACATTTCATCTAAGGTAAGGAGCAAAGCAATGATCGACAAAATCCTTTTAGCCGTTGACGGATCGCAACACGCGCAACGGGCCATCAACCTCGCAGCTGAGCTGGCGGGGGAATTGCACGCAGACTTGTCTATCGTGCATGTCCTGATGCACGGTCGCCCCCCCGAGGAGTTAATGCACATGGCCGAGATCGAACACCTTGTCCAAGAAGCGCATGCGGTCGTGTCGCCGGGCATTGCCTATGTCACAGGAAGCCATCCTGAAGTGCTGGGGGCTGCTGCGACGGACCCGAGATCTGCAAAGATCGTCTCGGCGCTCGGAGAGCAGGTCGTCTCCAGAGCGAAAACATATTGCGCGGAGCAAGGCGCAAGGAACATCAAGACTTCCGTACGGTCGGGGGACTACGCCGACGAAATTCTGGAGGCGGCCAAAGAATTCAACGTTGACATGATCGTGATCGGATCGCGCGGGCTGGGTGTTCTTAAAAGAACGGTATTAGGCAGCGTGTCACAAAAGGTATTGCATCACGCGGATTGCAGCGTCCTGACAGTAAGATAGATCTGGCAGAACTGTGGTCTTAACGTCGCGCATAGGTGCGGCGTCGCTTATCCGCCGAAGCGCTTTTAATAGGACCGAATTTCGCACTGCGATTGACAAAACTCAATCTTTAAGGGGCGCAGTTATCATAGCTTTAACCCTATGGAACAAACAGCTCTCACATTCATTGATCGCGCGGCGGCAGGTCGGCAGTTGGCAGAAGTCCTTGGCGCGATGGAGCTTGATCATCCGCTGATTTACGCCCTGCCCCGTGGCGGCGTCCCTGTCGCGGTCGAAATCGCAAAATGGCTTCATGCGCCCCTTGATTTGATACTGGTGCGCAAGATCGGTGCCCCGCGCAACCCCGAAGTTGCCCTTGGCGCGATCGTTGAAGGCGCTAGCCAAGAGATCGTCATCAACGAAAGCGTAAAGCGCCTGTCCGGTGCCAGCGATCACTTTGTCGCGCAAGCTGTGGCCAATCAAAGATCTGAGTTGGACCGCCGTAAAAAGAGGTATCTGGGCGACCGGCCACGGCTGGACCCCAAGGGGCGAACCATTGTTATCGTCGACGACGGATTGGCGACTGGGGCGACGATGAAAGCGGCCTTGATCGGGCTGAAACGCAGTAAACCCGCGCGGATCGTCGTGGCCCTTCCGGTCGCCCCGAAAGAGGCATTGGACGAGATTTCCGATCAGGCGGACGATATTATCTGCCTGCACCCTGCGACGTTCTTTCAAGGCGTTGGGGGATTCTATCGCGATTTTCATCAGCTGAGCGATGAGGAAACGGTGGCGCTGCTGGGGCAGGTTCCGACCCACCCGAATGACAGCGCGCGAACGGACGCGACACAGACACATAGGCGACAGGTTGTCATCCCACCGCTGGGGTTGCCCGGTGATCTGACGGTTCCGCCAAACCCGCGCGGCGTTGTTCTTTTTGCCCATGGCAGCGGGTCCAGCCGGCTAAGTCCGCGCAACAGATACGTTGCCGAAAAGCTGAACGAAAAGGGGTTTGCAACTGTCCTGTTTGATCTGCTGACACCCCACGAAGAACAGGACCGCCGCAACGTGTTCGACATTCCGCTGCTGGCGGATCGCATCGTTGAAGCGTCAATCTGGATCACGTCAGAACCCGATCTCGAGGATTTGCCGCTTGGCCTTTTCGGGGCAAGTACGGGCGCAGGTGCTGCCCTTGTCGCAGCGGCCGAGCTTAAGGACCGGGTGGCTGCGGTTGTTTCGCGGGGCGGGCGGCCTGATCTGGCGATGGATTTTCTGCCACAGGTCATCAGCCCGACATTGTTGGTCGTTGGCAGTCTGGACCATGATGTCATCGGGCTGAACCAAAACGCCCTTGCCGCGCTGACCTGTACGAAGACCCTCGAGATCGTGCCGGGGGCGGGTCATCTGTTTGAAGAGCCTGGCACATTGGACGTGGCTGTTTCCCATGCTGCGGCATGGTTCAAGACGCATCTTATGCCGAGCGTGGCAAAACACGCGATGCCGCCCGCCCCGCCAAAACCCGTCGCGGCAAAGGCCATTTTGCGTGCGGCAGCAGAACCCCTGCCCCCGATCAACGACCCTGAATTTGCAAAGGCATTCGACCGTTTCGGATCAAAACGGGTGGTGCTTCTGGGCGAGGCGTCGCATGGCACATCGGAATTCTACCGCGCACGGGCAGCCATCACCCGCCGGTTGATCGAAGAGCACGGTTTTTCGATTGTCGCCGTCGAAGCCGACTGGCCTGACGCCGCCGTGGTCGATAGGTATATCCGTCACAAAAGTCCTGAGGCGATGAAATCTGCCGCCTTTGCGCGCTTTCCCACATGGATGTGGCGCAACATCGAATTCGATGCGTTTACCCGCTATCTTCACCAACACAATCGCGCCAAAGACAGTCAGGATCAGGTCGCGTTCTATGGCCTTGATCTGTATAATATGAACGCCTCAATGGCCGCAGTCTTGACCTATCTCGACCGCGTTGACGAAAACGCCGCCGAGATTGCCCGTTCGCGATATGCGTGCCTGTCGGCGTGGTCGCATGACCCCGCGTCGTATGGCCGGGCAGCCCTGACACCGGGATTTTCGATATGCGAAGAACCCGTCACGCAGATCTTGGTCGACATGTTCAAAAAGCAGTTGGACTATAGCGCGCAAGATGGTGACCGGTTCTTTGATGCGACACAGAATGCGCGGTTGGTCGCCAATGCTGAACGGTATTACCGCGCAATGTATTATGGATCAAAAGTGTCATGGAACCTGCGCGATCGCCACATGTTCCAAACCCTGCGCCATATTATGGGCCATGCGGGGGCAGACAAGAAAGTCGTGGTCTGGGCGCATAATTCCCACATCGGGGATGCGCGGTACACGGATATGGGCCGCACCAGAGGCGAGCTGAACATCGGTCAGCTTTGTCGGCAGGAATACGGTGAAGCTGCGGCCCTGATTGGGTTCGGGACTGCATCCGGCACTGTTGCCGCCGCGCCGGAATGGGACACCCCGATGGAAATCAGGACAATACGTCCGCCGCGCGCCGACAGCTATGAGGCACTGTGCCATGATGTCGATCTTGAACGCTTTCTGTGGGATTTCAAAAAAGACCGGTCCGGCGCGTTTCACCGGCTTTTGAGCACCCCCCGGCTGCAACGCTACATCGGCGTTATTTACCGTCCCGAAACCGAACGCGCGAGCCATTACAGCAGCGCAACCCTGCCCGATCAATATGATGCCTTCGTCTGGTTCGACAAAACGCAGGCGATCAACCCACTGCCCACCCTGACAAACGCCGCCGAAGACGAAACCTATCCGTTCGGCTTGTGAAAACCGTTTCTGCGCGACCGGCCCGCAATGCCACGCAGGGTTGGGGACCAGTCGCGCCAATCCGCGCCGGGATAAGAAAAGGAGTATCGAAATGCTACAGACACGTCTTCCCTCGGTGAACATATTCGATCCGTTCACAAGCATGCGCGGGGTCCAAAATACCATGAACCGGTTTTTTGCCGATGGCCGTTCGCGCGGTCAATCCGTGACCCATCCACCCGTCAATTTTTGGGGCAATCAGGATAGCATCGTCATGACCACAGAACTGCCGGGCCTGACCGAGCAAGACATCGAACTCACGGTCAAGGATGCAATGCTGTCCATTCTTGGCATCTATCCCGAGGCTGAAACCGGCGACGACATTGTCTGGCACCGCCACGAACGATTGGAAGGGTCCTTCTCGCGGTCGGTGGCACTGCCGTTCCGCGTGGACCCTGAAAAGATTGATGCACGCTTTGAAAATGGTGCGCTGACAGTCGAGATGCAGCGCCCCGAAGAGGACAAGCCCAGACGAATCGAAATCAAGCCAGTCTGAAACGCAGATCAAAGGAAAATACCATGGCACAAAAACGCACGACCCGTAACAGGCGCGATATGGCCGCGATGCATGGTGAACGAAACCGCGCGACTGCCACATTTACCCCTGCCGTCGATATTTTCGAGCGCGCTGATATGACGGTGATCGTCGCGGATATGCCCGGTGTGGCCGCTGATGATGTTGACGTGACGCTGGACCGGCAGGTTCTGACGCTGCGCGGCACTGTTAAACCATATGCGCCGAAGGGGTACAGCCGTATGGCGTCCGACTGCCGCATTGGCGACTATGTCCGCGTCTTCACGCTTGCGGACGAAATCGACAGGGACGGGATCAACGCCACTTTCAAAAACGGGGTTTTGCAGCTGGAATTGCCGCGTGCACCCAAGGCCAAAACCCAAAAGATGTCGGTTAAGGGGGCGTGATATGCCCTGACGGCCTTTCAACCAAATGAGGGAGCACGACGAAATGCATATCAGTGATCTAATGCCATGGGGGCGGCACAAGGGGAAGACCTCCGGAGCCGAAGGTGCGAGTGCGGCCAACCCCTTGGCCGCGCTGCAAAATGATATCAACCACGTGGTTGAGGATTTCTGGCTCAAAATTGAGTCCAGCTGGAATGATGGCGGCACCGGCATGTTTGGTCCCAGCACTGATGTCACGGAAACGGACAACTGCGTTGATGTATCGGTCGAATTGCCGGGTATGACCGAAAAAGACATCGATATTTCGCTGTCCGATACTGCGATGACCATCCGTGGCGAAAAGCACACAGAACACCAAGAGGACCGCAAAGGCGTCCATATTCGCGAACGCTCCTACGGGTCGTTTTACCGGATAATTCCGCTGCCCGTGGGGGTGGATACAAACAAGGCCGAAGCGGTCTTCAAGAACGGTGTGCTGACCATCAGCCTGCGTAAGCCTTCTCAGGCGCGGGCCAGCCGCATTCCGGTCAAAGCCGGATAAATCATTCCAGACTTGAAATTCCGGCCCCTCGGCCTGATCCCAAGGAGAAAAGCAATGCTTGTTGTTTCCCGGCTAAACCGCCTGATGCTGGCACTGTGCATTGCTATAGTGTGCTTGGCCGCGCCGACCATGTCGCAAACTGCGGATCGGCCCCTGTTTCTGAACGAAGAGGGGTTGCCGACACTGGCCCCTTTGCTGGCTGAAATCACCCCGGCCGTGGTGAATATTTCGGTCGAAGGCCAGCAAGCAGCCGACCTGAACCCGTTTTTTAACGATCCATTCTTTAGGCACTTTTTTGATTTGGAGCCGATGCCGCAACAGCCCCAGATGCGGCGTCAACTCAGCGCGGGCTCTGGTGTTATCTTTGATGCAGACGAGGGGTATGTGCTGACCAATCACCACGTGGTGGAAAACGGTGACCGGATCATCGTGACGCTCAAGGACCGCCGGCAGGTCGATGCAGAGCTGATCGGCAGTGATCCCGGAACGGATATCGCCTTGCTCAGGATAGAGGCAAACGATCTGATTGCGCTTGATCTGGGTGACAGTGACCGGTTGCGCGTCGGCGATTATGTCCTCGCGATTGGAAATCCGTTCGGCCTTGGCCAAACTGTGACGTCCGGTATTGTCAGCGCAAAGGGGCGTAGCGGGCTGAACATCGAAGGCTACGAAGACTTTATCCAGACAGACGCATCGATAAATCCTGGCAATTCCGGCGGGGCCTTGGTGACGCTTGATGGTCGGTTGGTTGGCATAAACACGGCAATCATTGCACCGTCGGGGGGGAATGTCGGGATCGGCTTTGCCGTGCCTGCCAATATGGTCGATGCGGTGGTCGCCCAGCTGATCGAATTTGGCGATGTCCAGCGCGGACGCCTTGGGGTGACGATCCAGGATTTCACGCCCGACCTTGCCAAAGCGTTGGGCGTTGCGACCGGTGTCGGTGCCGTAGTCACCCAAGTTGAGCCGGGCAGCCCGGCTGAAACAGCGGGATTGCTGGCCGGTGATCTGATCGTGTCCGTCGATCGTCGGCCGGTGGCCGGGTCCGCAGATCTACGCAGTCAAATCGGGCTCAAGCGTCTTGGCCGGAAAATTGAACTTGAAATCATCCGTGATGGCCAACCGCTGACGCTTGAGGCCACCTTGAGCAGGGGCAACACGTTTGGCGCGGACGGCGGTGAAGGTGGGTTTGGCCGGCTGTTAGGGGCACAGCTGCGCGATCTGCAACCGGGCGATCCGCTGTACGGCGATGTTTCGGGTGTCGTGGTCGCTCAGGTCGATATCAACAGCCGCGTGCCACTCGCGTCTATAGAAGACGTCGCCAAGGAACTCCGGTCTGCGGATCAAGCGCGCGCTTTGACCATCCAGCGTGGATCTGCCCGCATATTTCTACTTATCCGTTGATATCACAAACTCAGGAAAGGAAACTATGATGGAAAAGAATGAAAACAAAACCGATGCCAGCGCCGCAAAAGATCAACAGTCAAAAGCTGCGGATACGAACATGGACGCAGAGCTTGAGGTGCTTACCGACAAATTCAAGCGCGCGCTTGCTGACGCGGAAAATGCCCGCAAGCGTGCAGATGCGGCACGCCTGGACGGGCGCGAGCACGGCGTGGCGCTTGCCGTTGAGGCCCTTGCCCCTGCGTTCGACGATACCTGTCTGGCGATCAAGACGGCACAGGCCAGCCCCGATGCCGACACCCCGCAGATGGCCGCCTATCTGGAAGGTCTGAACAACATCAAGGCAGCCTTCGAGACGGGCCTGAAGGCTCTTGGCGTTAGCGAGATCGCGCCAACGAATACGCCGTTCGATCCGGCATTGCATGAAGCCATGCAGATAGAGGAAACCGACAAAGCCAAAGCCGGAGAAGTGCTTGTTTTGCACCGACCCGGATTTGCACTGGGCAAACGGTTAATCAGGCCGGCCCATGTTACCGTAAGCGCCAGCCCGACCAAAACCGCAAAGGACGAAGGATAGGTCCCTGCTGCGATCGGCCCGGGCCGGCTCATCAATCGCTGGTCCGACATTCACCGACGCCATTTCCGCAAACCCGAGGGGGACCCCATGCAGCATAGAGAGAGAAGACCAAAGCGCAGAGTTTTCGGGCCTGACCGGATATGACGCAGGTGGACGCTAATTCAGACCTCCAAAAGGAGGTGATCGCTTTCCTTTCTGCTGCCGATACTCATCCCGGCGGCAGCCCCGTTGATGTGGTGCAAACTCACGGTGCGATGGTGTTTCTGTCAGGCGATGTGGCGCTCAAGATCAAGAGGGCCGTGCGATACGATTACATGGACCTTTCAACGCTTGAGCGTCGCGAGAAAATGATCCGGCGTGAACTGGCATTGAACAAACCCGTCGCCCCCGAGATTTATGACAATGTGATACCCGTCACGCGCGAGGCCGACGGATGTCTTGCGCTGGATGGTACCGGCACGCCGGTCGAATGGGTTCTACGCATGTGGCGGTTTCCGGCGTCGGATGAACTGTCGGTGATCGCACGCGAAGGCCGGCTTGACGACACACTTGCCCGCGACCTTGGGCAGGCCGTGTTCGACTATCACGCATCGGCCCCGCACCGCATGGCCGATGGCGCAGGGCTGATCGCTGACATACTGGACGAACTCGACCGGGAGTTTTCAGTTCTGGGCGATTTGCTGGACACACCACAGCTTGGCCGGTTTCAAGCGCATTGCCGCACCGTATTGGTCGGTCTTGCCCCTTTACTGCGCCACCGCAGTGCAACAGGTCATGTCCGCAGATGCCACGGTGATCTGCATTTGCGCAATCTGGTAGTGCTCAACGGTAAGCCAGTGCCGTTCGACGCGCCGGAATTCGACGAAGCTTTGGCAACATGCGATGTGCTGTATGATCTGGCGTTTCTGATTATGGACTTGCTGCATCGGGATCTTGGTCGCGCTGCCAATATCGTGTTGGGGTCTTATCTGCTGGCGGGCTTGGGCCAAGATGACGACGGTCTGGCCACTTTGCCACTGTTCATCGCAGTACGTGCCGCGATCCGTGCGATGGTGCTGGCGCAAACCGCCCGCGCGACGGGCACAGCTATGGACGATGACGCTTTGCTGTATCTAACCGAAGCGATCAGGGCCTTGTTACCGACGGCACCTACGCTTGTTCTGATTGGCGGGCTTTCGGGAAGTGGTAAAACAACCGTTGCGCAGGAATTGACCCCCCATATCGGTGCGGCACCCGGTGCGGTCCTTTTGCGCAGCGACACGGAACGCAAGGCCTTGCGTGGTGCGGACCCCGCGACCCATCTTGCGGCGTCCGCCTATACGCCGAAAGCCCGCGCGGCCATCTATGACAGGATACTGAAGCGCGCAGGCGGTATCCTGAAAACCGGCCATTCTGTGCTGATTGATGCCACGTTTCTGAACCCCACCGACAGGGAAAGGGCCGCGTCACTGGCAGCAGAGGCTGGCACTGCTTTGCACCGGCTTTGGCTTGATGCGCCGTTGGATGTGCTGATCGACCGCGTGACGGCGCGACAGGGCGATGCGTCTGACGCCGACGCGGATGTCGTCCGCGCGCAATATGCGAGTGCCGTGCTGCCAGACGGTTGGCAGGTGATTTCTGCAACAGGTTCGATTGCTGACACGGCCGCACGGGCCAGAAACGCGCTGCACCCGGCGGACAGCCTCGCAACCAAGCCCTAACACCATTGATCACGATCAATCAGCACAGCAGGGCAGCGCGCTAGGCTGGGCACCAGAAATGTAGTGGAGAGACATATGGCGATCCAACAAGCGCTTGGCGATGCTTTGTCCGAAAACCGCTTTGTTGCGGACAAGCTGGAGGATGTGGCACGCCTTCTTGAGCAACAAGATGCGTCGCCTTTTCGCGTTCGGGCCTATCGCAACGCCGCAAGTTATCTGCGCGACTTGGCGCACCCCGTACGGCATGATTATGAACGCGCAGGCAAACGCGGTCTGGATGATTTGCCAACAATCGGACAGTCCATTGCTGCTACGGTCGCCGAAATTCTGGATACGGGTGCATCAAGCCTTCTGGAAAGGCTGCGGGGCACGACGGACCCCGAAGAAGTGTTGCAGACAGTGCCGATGATCGGCCCCGAACTGGCCCGCCGTATCCATCAGGAACTCGACATTGAAACTCTCGAGGCACTTGAGGTTGCGGCCCATGACGGGCGGTTGGCCACCATCAAGGGGATTGGCCCGCGCCGTGCCGAAAGCCTGCGCCATTCACTGAGTGACATGCTGGCACGCAGACGCCCGCGGCGGGTGCTGCAGGACCGACAGCAACCATCAATCGCTGATATCCTATTTGTCGATCAAAGCTATCGCAGTAACTTGGACGGATTGCCGATGATCAAACCACGCCGGTTCAACCCGACCGGCGAGGCCCGTCTGCCGATCCTGCATGTCGAACGGGACGGATGGCAGTTTACGGCGCTCTTTTCCAACAGCCCCGCAGCGCATCGTTTCGGCCGAAACCGCGACTGGGTGGTGATCTATTTCGAACGTGCAGACCAGCCCGAAGGGCAAGTCACCGTCGTGACAGAGCATGGTGGGCCGCTGGATGGAAAACGCGTTATCCGCGGGCAGGAAAAGGCGTGCGAAGCCTATTATCTGGAACAGGTGCAGGAGCATCTGCAGGCCCATTGAAATACGGAGGGGAGGAACTTGAGCAAACGTAGGGCGTGGATCTTTGTGGCGCTATCCTTTGCCGTTTTGCTGGCGCTTTGCGCAGCCCCTGCAACGACATCGCCGATGACTTCAGATTTGGGTTGGGCAGGGCGGGTCCCCTTGTCAGGTGTGGCCAATGTTTGACCAGTCCAGTCACCACCCGGATAGCCGCGATATGTGCATTGCACCAATCATCGAGATCTCTTGATCATAGATCATCGCGCGCAACTGCGTGGCGGCGCGTCACAGTCGCGCGATCCCGACCATATAGTTTTCCTTGTACGCCTTGGCGCATTTTGGACAGGTCGTGTAGAAAAAGAAAACCTCACCCGCGGCCTTGTCCATTGCCTTTGCCGCAATGCGCATATCGTGTTCAAAGTGCTTGGCATGCCGGTAGGGCCCTTCAAACACACGTGTAAAGAAATCACCTGAAAGTGTCGTCATTTCTTCGTCGGGAACGTCCTGTTGCACGGCAAATAAATGTTCCCCTTCCCACGCGGATATGTCGTGGCTCAGGACGATCTCGGTGGCCGGATCGGCGGCATTGGCGTCGTCGATATGGCCCTGTACCCGGGTGAAAACCGTCCCCATTTCCACGGAATATGCATGGCACTGCGGGTGGTGGCACGCACAAATTTCTTGTTCACGAAATGCAAATGCTGGTTGTCCCAACCTTCGGGCTTGAAACGCGGACAACACCCTGTGGTGTTTTCACTGACATCATATTCGGGAAATGAATTGGTTTGCATTTTCAGCCTCTGCCACAGTTCGAATGACCGACATGCACAAGGGTAATAGCTGTCCGATTGTAGCGTTTGACTTTGGTCAATCAACTACTCTGGGCGTGATTTTGACGGTGAAGTAGCCGCGACAAGGCCTTGGTGATCTGTCCAATACCCAAGGGAACAAGGCTCATTCCTGCGACCAACATCCAGGCATCGGGGGGAAAAATTTGCAGATCAAGCGGGGCGGCGGCCATCGGCAGAAACAAGGCCAAGAACAGCAGGCCGCTGCTAAGAGCAAAGGCGGTCCAAACATATTTGTTTCGAGTTATTTCGTTGAGATACCGTCACGGCCTCTTGCGAGGTCAAAACCAGATAGTTCTGCGCAAGGATGAATGCGCCGAGCGTTGCCCCGGAAATGACCAGGCTGTGCAAGACGATTGCGGTCCAGATGGGCCGGGTCACGATGGGTTTGGAGGGGTCGCGCGGGGGGGGGGCGGTCAAGAATGTTATTGCTCCCTTCGCCGACCCCCAATGCAAAGACCGGGAACACATCTGTCACCAGATTAAGAAACAGGATTTGCAGCGGCATAAGGGGGAAGGGCAGACCCACCAGAACGGCTGCCCCAACGACCAGAACTTCGCTTAGATTACACGACAAAAGATACGTCACAAATCGCTGAATATTGCGAAAGACGACCCTGCCCTCGCGGATCGCCGCAACAATTGAACTGAACGCATCATCGCCGCCGCTTTGCGCGCGACCTGCGTCCCGCGCAACCCCATGGCGACACCGATATCGGCCTGTTTAAGCGCCGGCGCGTCATTTACCCCGTCACCGGTCATCGCGACGATTTCACCATGCTTTTGAAATGCGGCAACCAGTTCAAGCTTTTGAGCGGGGCTTACACGGGCGAAAACGTCTGCTTTGAAGACCTGATTCAGCTCTGCCGCCGACATTTTTGAAATGGATCTCAGGTTGCGCCCCTCCAGAACGATCGGGTCACTGTCGGTGAGCCTGACGGCTTTTGCTATCGTTTTTGCGGTCACTGCGTGATCACCCGAATTCCAGCCGACCGACATTGCGTAATTACCTGTGGCACGTCGCGGCGCGGCGGGTCAATCAGGCCGACAAGCCCCAAGAATTTCAGGTCCGCATAGGTGGCCGCTTGCGGTGATTGCAAAGTGCGCGTTGCGACGGCCAGAACACGCATCCCGCGCGCTGCCATCTGGTCGGTGCGGGATTTCCAGAAGGCGCGTTTTTCTGGCGTCAAACTGGCATTCACGCCATCTGTCTGAACACTTGTGCTGCACGCCTCAAGCACCTCTTCAGGTGCTCCTTTGACCCACATCACAAAATCATCATCCGCACGGTGAACCGTGCCCATCAGTTTCGCCGTTGAGTCAAAAGCAATCTTGCGCACCCGGGCGAAGCGTGTTTCCAACTGGCGTTTGTCCATACCTTCGGCTTTGCCGGCGGCCAACAAAGCTTGCTCCAGTGGATCGCCTTTAGGGCTGTGACCATCAACGTCCAATTCCGCATTGTTGCACAGCAGACAACCGGTCAGAACGTCTGTCAGACAGGTTTTCCCATCGGGCTGAAAGCGGTGCGTCGTATCGGACAGAGCAAGCAGAATGCCCCCACAGTCAATTTCCTGAAGCTGCATGCTGTTTTCAGTCAGTGTGCCGGTCTTGTCGGTTAGAATAACGGTCGTCGCCCCAAGCGTTTCAACGGCTGACAAATGTTCAACAAGGGCATTGTGTTTTGCCATGCGCCACATCCCCCGCGCCAGTGCCATGGTCGCAACAATGGGCAACCCTTCGGGGATCGCGGCCACGGCAAGAGCGATTGACGCCTTGATAATCAGCACGTCGTTCCCACCCTGCAAAAGCCCTAACACGCCAAGGATTGCAACAATCGCGAGCGCCAGCTTGATCAATTGACCACTGAGCCGGTTTAGCTGGCTTTCGAGAGGAGAATTTTCCGGTGCCACGTCTTCTACGAGCTTTGAAATCAGCCCCAATTTTGTGTCCAACCCGGGGGCCACGACGACACCGATGGCGCTGCCGCGCGTGATGGCGGTGCCCTTGAACGCCATGCAGGCACTGTCGCCTATCTGACTATCTGCACAAACGGCAGAGGTGGTTTTATCAACCGCCACGGATTCCCCCGTGAGCGCAGTTACGACATCCTGGGGGCTGGACGCATGTGGCACGCCCGTGATTGCCAACCATTGCCCACTATTCAGCGTCATTATCGGGCCAAAGGGGGATTGATCAGGATCAATAAGCGCGCGTGGCTTGTGTGGAACGATGATGTCCAATGATATTCATTCGGAGCCCCTCCATGTCCCGCGCCCTTCACTTGGTCACTGCCGTCGCTCTTTCCCTTTGCACAGCCTGCACCGCAACAGATTACGGTCCAAACGAGACAGCCGGCGGCCTGACGGGCGCTGTTCTGGGGGGATTGCTGGGTGCCCAATTCGGGCGCGGCGACGGAAACCTTGTGGCGACAGGGGCCGGTGTTCTGATTGGGGGGCTCATCGGGAGCGAGATCGGTCGGTCCATGGATGACACCGACCGCCTGCGCGCAAACGAAGCGATCCGGCAAGCCTATAACGCACCGGTTGGCGACACCATCCGCTGGAATAACGCACAGTCCGGCAATTACGGAACGGTCACGGCCCTGCGCGACGGGGTTGCGACATCTGGGCGGTATTGCCGGGAATACCAACAAACCATCACGGTCGATGGAAGACGCGCCGTGGGGACCGGCATTGCCTGCCGCCAACCCAACGGCACTTGGCAGATTGTAAGCTGATCATGCGCCTGCACTGCGTTGATGAATGTCAATCGCAGCAAATGGTTTGGTGCGAATTTACCGCCCTAAGCAACCTCAATCAGGAGAATCACAATGCGTACTGACGAACAGATCAGAGATGACATCATGGCAGAGATTGATTTTGATCCCAAAGTCGAGGCAACCGATATCGGCGTGACCGTCAAGGACGGTGCCGTCACGCTTCACGGGACCGTTCATAGCTATTTCGAAGAATTGGCCGTAATCAAGGCCGCCAAGCGTGTCAAAGGCGTGCATGCCGTGGTCGAAGAGATCAAGATCAAATACCCCTCTGACACCCAGATTGATGACTTGGATATTGCCGAACGCATTGCCCATCTTTGTGAGTGGAACACGACATTCCGCAAATATGACATCAAGGCTGAAGTGAAGAGTGGTCATGTGACGTTGTCGGGTAACGTGGACTGGCAATACCAGCGTGCTGATGTGCGCGATTACGTCTCGCGTCTGCGGGGGGTGAACAGTGTGACGAATGCGATCACCATCCGGCCGCATGCTTCGCAACTTGATGTCAAACGCAAGATCTCAGAGGCGCTGCACCGAAGCGCGACCTTAGAATCCTCGAAAATCAACGTGGATGTGGCTGACGGTCAGGTCACCCTGAAAGGGCATGTCAAAGCCTGGTACGAGCGCAAGCTGGCCGAGGACGCAGCCTGGTCGGCGCCCGGTGTCACAAAAGTGGTAGACCATATCCAGATCTCTTGATCTGATTGAACCTAGATTGGCGATCCTGCGGGGTCTCAACCAGCCGCATCTCGTGGCTGGACGGCCCTGCGTGACGCCCGTTTTGTGACTAAGTCGGGTTCGGCGAACCTTTGCCCCGATATTCCGGTATTAGGGGCGGGTGGCGGCGATGCCTGCGCTGTTCAAGCCTTCGGTAAGCTCTTGCAAGCTGGCGCGGGTGCGTGGCCCTGTTTCGACTGGCACCGTATCTTCCAGCGCCCAGTCCAGCGGGTTTTCTGCGGTCATGGTGCCGACAAAAACCGTCTGCCCGTCCCCTGTGCGAAAAAGGCTGTCCCAGATGCGTAGATGCAGACGTTTGCCCCCAGATTGATTGGCTTGGTTGGCGTATCCGATTGTCATAAGCCGGCTGTCCCAAAATGTTGGAAGCACAAGGGGATGCGGCAGTGGACGCCCCCGCCAGTCATCAAAAAATGCACGCGCTATCAGATTAAGCGATGGAGCGGGGGCCTGTTGCCACCCCAATTTTTCAACTGCATCGGTCAAGGCTGCGGTGTCTTGCGCGGTCAGGATCAGATTGACCCGTTGGTGGGGGGCACCCGACAATACCTCTGTCATCTCGGGCAGCTTGGCCTTGTCAAACACCTTGAGCGGCTCTGCCGTGATCTGGGTTGCGCGGGCTGTCGTTTCTCCTAGCGGGTTAGACGTTGTCGACACGATATAGATCGCCGCAAGCCCCGCCATTATGAAAGATGCCACCGCCAAGCCTTGGCGAAGTGGTGTCCCAGTTGCACGTTGTGCCCCACGCCGCCATTCGCAAAACGCGATTCCCAAGATCAGCCAGATCCCCCCGACAAGATACCCGTTCAGCACGTCCGACAGGTAATGTTCAACCAGATAGACGCGGCTAAACCCGATCAGAAAGGCCGTCGCCACAGCAGCGAAAGCAGCGACATCCGCGCGCAAGAGCCTGAGCCGCCAAGCCAGATAGAACAACATCCCCCAGACCGCCACGGAGCCCGCAGCATGCCCGCTGGGAAAGCTGCCAGAGGTTTCGACAAAATAGCCCAGATCAGAACGGGGTCGGGCAAAAAAGCTTTTGAGCAGGGTCACAGTGATCTGGTTAAATACAGCGGCAATCCACAAGCCGCCAAACAGATCATATCGCCGCAAGATCAATAGGGCTACACTGACACCTGCCAGCAAAGGCAAGATACCATGACGCCCGCCGATATCGGTGATCCAAGCCAACACAGCGATCACGCGTTCGTCGCGCATGGCGTATAGCAGATTGGCAAGTCGCGTATCGGTTCCAATGTTTCCCTGTGCGCCTAGAAAATCATAAACGGATTCAGCGTAGGCCGCCGCGATATAGACCAGTAATACCCCAAGCATGGTCGCTGTCAGGCCCAAAAACTGGTCTGTCCCAAATCGCGCTGCGAAGAAGCCGGTCCATTTCGGATGACGGTGCCTCCATTTGCGCACAAAGGGTTTTTGCGCAATCCCGATGGCCAAGGATTTGGCAATATCAATCATGACCGGCGTCAGCAGGCGCATGCGGTACCAGATCAAAAGCAACACACCCAAGGCGAGAACCAGCATCGCCCCGAAGAGGGCCAAGGGTGGTGTGGCGATACCCATCGCACCCAATGCGCTGCCTGAAAAATACCCCAACGCCAGCAAGATGACGGCGTGTATTATGGCACTGGCTACATTCAAGGCGAAAAATTTGCGCTGCCCCATGCCTGCCATTGCCGCCGCAAACGGTACAAAGCCCGAAAGCGGACCACGAAACCGCCCCAAGGCCATAGCAAAGCCGCCATAGCGTTGCAAAAGATCTGCCCCTGCCAGCGTATGGCGTGACCCAACAAAGTGCAGCCGACCTGTCTTTTCCTTGCCAGCCACACGGCCCAAATAAAAGCTAATGGCGCTGCCGATAATAGTTCCGGCGGCAATGAACCAAACCAGATCGGTAAACCCAGCTATACCAAATCGTGCCAGTATGCCCGCCGCAAGAATGGCCAATGTGCCCGGCATTAGAACGGTCGTCAGCACAACAGCCTCAAGCATCGCAACAAGGGCAAAGCTCCAATAAAGACCGGACCCAAAGGCGGTCAACGAGGGCAGGACTTGGTCAAGAATCTCTGGCATGGTGAACCTGTTTTGCCGCATTCGGCTGGCGTGAAATCAAGGTATGCGGGTGTGACCCCGATCATGAGCAGGCTTGGAACAGCCCTGGCAAGACATCAATGTAGGTCGGCACTTTGCCACGACCAGCCATCTACGCCGATAGTCCAGAAGCACCTGAAAATTTACTTGTCACAAGATTGACACCTTAGAGCCACGCGCTCCGCATTTTCCGCGTGTTAATAAAGATTAAATTAGACGTTCTAGACCAACCAAGAAACTTTGGCGGCCTTGTCCTAACCCGAACCGTCAGATCGATGGGGCACACCGTTCTGGCGTAGGTCCCCAATTCTTCGCCCAACTTGGGGCGGACTGATACAACCGCGAACCGATGTCAGGTAAAGTAAAGATGATTGAGCTTACCTTTAATGGCCTAAATATTGCGACCTTCTCTGATGCTTATCAGACAGGGAATGCATCGCAGAACGACTTGGAACTCACGCTCAATAACGTCCAGGCAATTGGCACCGCGACCGAAGAATTCACGTTAAGGCAGACGCAGGCAAGTTCGAACAGTGATGAGTTCGACAACGGTCAGTTCTGGGAACTTGTCGCGTCAGATGGGACTGTGATCGCAACCTCGTTGAACCCCGGTGATGACCTTTATGACAGACTGGGTGCAACTGATGAATACATCATCTTTCAGTCTGGCAGTTTTGGGAACCTGATCATCGGGGTACAAGACTTTCCGACATCGCCACAAAGCATCACATACACCCAAGATGACGAAAATGGTGCCGCCGACAAAGGGGACAATGACGGGAATTTTGACTTTGCAGAGGCCATATGCTTCGCGAGGGGCGCGGAAATCGAAACCCCTGATGGAAGGCGCTGCGTCGAGACGCTTGGGGTGGGTGATATGGTTTGCACGCTCGATCATGGGCCGCAGCGGATTTTATGGTGCGCGCAAAGTGAAATTAATCTTGTACCGCAAGCGAAGCGGGACGATGTTCCCGTCAGGTTGCGTTCGGGGTGCCTTGGCGATGGTATTCCGCATCGTGATCTGACCGTTTCGCCCCAACATCTGATCCTGCTGGGGGGATGGCCGATCGAGCTTAACTTTGGATGTGAAGAAGTTTTCGCGCCAGCCAAAGCGCTGGTCGATGACGCCGCCATTTTCAGACTGAACGGGCTGACGAAGATCACATATCACCATATCATGTGCGCAAATCACGAGATCATCTTTGCCAATAGCGTACCCTGCGAGACCTTCAGAGCAGGCGCGCAAGCCATATCAACACTTTCCGCATCCGCGCGCATGAGCTTGATGAGGGCTGCCTTACGCACCGAAAACGACGAAGTCGCGCGACCGGTGGTCAAATCCGGGTTGGTGGCTGCGATCCGGTCGGCAATGATACGAAATTACGACGCCCCGCAATCGAGGCTGGCGAAAGCCGCATAGGGAAACCGGACAAACTTGGATTTCTCCGTAAGCGCCTATCAAACTGCACCTGTTCGGATTGTCTTCTTGCTTGGAAAGGGGCCGGTTTAGATCTCATTAAACACAAATTCGCGCAGCAATAATAACGCCCTATCCTTTGTCCATTTGTGACAAGACAACCCGTCAATCACTTCAACCTGTTTGACGCTTGCTCTGGCAACCACGTAACAAGTTCCGGGAACAGGACAAACAGGATCAAGACCACCACTTGGATTAGAAAGAACGGAATAACACCGCGGTAAACCTGTCCAATGCCGATCCCTTCAGGCAACACGCCTTTCAGATAGAATAGCGTATAGCCGAAAGGCGGCGTGATATAGGCCATCTGGGCTGTCACCATGAACAGTACCCCGAACCACAACGGATCAAATCCAAGCGTTTTGATAATCGGCACAAAGACCGGTACGCACAGCAGAATTATCCCGATCTCGTCCAAAAAAAGGCCAAGAAAGATCAACACCAGCAACATGGCCAGCAGGACAACATAACGCGACGACTCCAGCCCCTGGACAAAGCTCAGCACACTATCCGCACCGCCTGTCGCCACAAAGACCGAGATGAACGCCTTGGCACCCAGCGTGATCCAAAGGATCATTGCCGTGACCCGCAAAGTGTCCGTGGCGGCGGCATTCAGATTGGATAATCGCAGACGCCCTGACAAAAGCGCCGACAGCAAAGCGCCCAGAACACCGACAGCGGCGGCTTCGGTCGGTGTCGCAATCCCCGCATAGATCGATCCAAGAACAGAGAAAATAACAAGTGCTGGCAAAACCAGATGGCGTAGGGACGCAAGCTTTTGCGCCAGCGGGATGGCTGTCGCGTCCTGTGGCTTGGGGGCCAGTTCGGGGTTAAGCGTGACGCGCACCCAGATGTAGGTGCAATAGCCGAATGCAAGGATCAGGCCCGGCAGGATACCCGCAATGAACATCTGCCCAATGGAAATTTGTGCCGTGATCGCATAGACGATCGTCACCACAGATGGCGGTATCAGGATGCCCAACGTTCCCCCGGCGCAGATCGCGCCCAACGCCAGCGGCGGGTGATAGCCGCGCGCCAGCATAGATGGTAACGCCAAGATACCCATCGCGGCCACGGCAGCGCCGACAACACCCGTCATGGCGGCCATAATGGTACAGATGACCACTGTGCCAATGGCCAATCCACCCGACACCCCGCCGAACCATGTTTCCATGGCGGCGTAAAGATCATCGATAATCTGCGATTTCTGCAAGATGGCAGCCATCAAGACATAAAGCGGAATCGCCATCAAGGCCTCTGATGTCATCGTCTCAAAGGTATTGAGCACGGTGACAATCAGCGCACTTGGCCCCCAAAGCGTAGCTGTCGCCAGAAAGGCGATTGCGCCCAGAACAAAGGCCAAGCCAGCGCCGCTCAGCATCAACAGGATCAGGGAAACGAACATCCCTACCAGAACAAGACTGCTTTCCATTACGCGGCCCGCTCTTTCAGCGCAAAGACAACTTCGGCAAGGGATTGAAGCACAAGCAGAATGGCCGCCAGTGGCAATACCATTTTGGCAGGCCAGATGATCGGGTTCCAAGCGGAATAGCTGGTTTCGCCGTATTCATAGGCCTGCCATGCCAATGGCAAACTGAACCGCAACAAGATCAAGCCAAAGAGCAGCGCCAGCAGTGCCGCCATCACGGCGAGTACCGTGCGCAGCCTGCCCTGTGCTGAAGCGGACAGGATATCGACGGCGACATGTCCGCCGCTGTGCAGCAGATAAGGTCCACCCATCAGAAAGAAAGGGCCAAACAGCAAGGTTGCCAGTTCGGGCCCCCAGCTGGTCGGGCTGTGGAAAGAATAGCGCGAGATCACTTCGAAAAGCATGAGGGCCGCGATGACATAGACAAGCCATTTCGTGGCCTCGAACGTCCAGCGGTTGAAGGTGGTAATAGCGCGCGCAGCTTGAAACATTGATGCCTCCCTTATTCGCGAAACCGGCCCGTTGCTATCTTGCGCGGGCCGGTCTTGGTCGGTCGTGGCGGATCAGAGCAGCCGCAGGTCTGTCATCAGTTGCTTCTGGCTTTGCATCATCTCGGTGGCCAGAGCATCTCCGTTTGTCGCTTTCTCCCAAGAGGCGACGGCCTTGTTGCGCGATTGTGCGACATCTTCGGGATCAAAGGTGATGACTTCCACACCAGCCTCTTCGAACTTTGCCAGGTATTCCGCGTTATCGACGATGATATTCTGACGCAGCGCGCCCGAGACTTCTCGTGCGGCGACGGCAAGCGCTGCCCGCTGTTGATCGTCCAGCTGGCCATAGGCCGCAGTATTCGCAACATAGCATGTCGCCGTCGAGGGTTGGTGGATGCCGGGCAAAATCAGGTATTTGGCAACCTCGTGAAGACCCTCTTCGTAGTTGGCTTTGATATCGCCACGGTCGGCGAAATCCACCAACCCTTTGTCGAGGGCAGAATACACCTCGGATGTCGGCAGCGGCGAAACCGCGACGCCAAAATCGGCCATGACGGCAGCGGCAAGCCCGACAAACCGGCCTTTCAAACCGTCCATATCCGCGATCTTGCGAATTTCTACCTTCGAATGCAGCGGCTCTTCGCCATAGACTGTGGGCGCGACATAGGTCAGCCCCGCAGGCGCATAGGATCTGGCCGCCATGTCCATGCCGCCGCGCTCGTAGAACCATGCCTCGTACTGGTCCGCTTCGGGAAAGCCGAAAGGTACAGTCGACGAAAACCCGTGCGCGGGGATCTTGCCCGCGGTATAGCCGTCAAAGGTCTTCATAAGCTGAAAGGCACCACCCCGCACGGCATCGAATGACTGTGCTGCGGGAACGATCTGGCCACCTGCAAAGGCTGTGATGTCCAAACTGCCACCGGTCAACTCACGGACGCGGTCACAGAACTTTTCCTCGTATAGCATTGGCGTCGTGCCGCCGCCCCAAAGTGCTTGCATCCGCCACTGGATTGTCCCCTGTGCCCTGACGGAACTGGCAGCGACGATTGCTGGCGTGGCGAGCCCCGCCGCTGCGGCACCGCGCATGAAATGACGACGAGTTGTCGGTTGGTTGAGTGTCTTTGTCATTGGTTGTCCTCCCTAGAAAACCTTGGCTGTGCAGCTTGTTAAAGCTTTGCCAGCACTTCTTTTGCCGCCTGAACACTGACGTGCCCCTGCGTTGCGATGGCTTTTGCCACCGCTTCGATCTGCGGGCCTACGGCACCCGCCAGAATTGCGATGTTGCGTGCATGCAGCGCCATATGGCCCTTCTGGATGCCTTCGGTTGCCAGCGCTCGCAATGCGGCCATATTTTGCGCCAACCCGACGGCGACAGTGACCTCCGCCAGTTCCTGCGCGGTGCTCACCCCCAGCACACGCAGCGCAGCCTGTGCGGCCGGATGCGTTTTCGTGGCACCCCCGACCAGCCCAAGCGCCATCGGCATTTCGATTGTACCGATCAAGGTCCCGTTTCCGCCCCGTTCCCAAGTCGTCAAGGACGTATAGTGACCGCTTCGGGCGGCCCAAGCGTGCGCACCCGCTTCGATCGCGCGCCAGTCATTGCCCGTCGCCACAACAACGGGATCAATGCCATTCATCACCCCCTTGTTATGGGTCGCCGCGCGATAGGGGTCGATCTGCGCAAGGGCGTAAGCTTCGATCATGCCATCGATCACATCATTGCCGTCCATCGTTTTCGTCGTCAAAGCAGCGGGCGTCAGCGTGACATGCGCCCGCGCAAGCCGGCGATCCGCAAGGTTTGAAAGAATCCGCAAGCGGGTATGACCACCGGCAATTTCGGCGACGCGGGGCGCGATGGTTTCTGCCATCGAATTCACCGCGTTGGCCCCCATGGCATCACGCACATCCACAAGGATATGCAGCACTGCCATCGGGCCAACGGCAGATTTCTCGAAAACATGAACTTCGATCCCGATGCAGCCGCCGCCCAGCGACACCAGCACCTCGTCACGGCGGTTGCACATCTCGCGCAGCTCGGCTTCGGCTGCCAACAAGCGATGGCGCGCGCCACTTGGGTCGGCCAGACCAACAACCTGAATTTGTGCCCGCATGACCGGCCTGTCTGATGAGGTGTGAAAACCGCCACAACCGCGTGCAATCTTGGCCATATAAGAGGCGGCTGCCACAACAGACGGTTCTTCAACAACCATCGGGATCAGGTAATCTTTGCCATTAATGGTAAAGTTCGAGGCCAGCCCAAGCGGCAGTTCAAACTTGCCAATGACATTTTCGATCATGCCGTTAGCCAATGATATCGGCAGCACATCGCGCCCTGTCAATGTGGCACGGTCTGCATCATCCATACCCACAGTTTTTGCCAATAGGTCCAGCCGCGCTTCGGGCTCAAGATCCCGAAAGTTTTCAAGCCGCGAATTGATCTGCGTCGTATTGCCGTTTGTCATTCAGTCTATGCCCCCCGCTTTCACGGCAGACCCTAGACGCAATCGCCGGAACCTTGATAGGTACAATTGTGGAATACAGTGGCGTAGTGTACTGGTACTTTAAGGGGTACAATTTTTGACTGCAATGAACAAGACCGATAACATCGTGCGGCGCTTGGCCGATAACATCGCCAATGGCAGTCCGGCAGCAGGTGAACGCTTGCCCTCCATCCGCGCAGCCGCGGCTGATTTGGGTGTTTCCAAGAATACGATTGTCGAAGCCTATGACAGGCTGGTGGCGCAAGGACTGATTACCGCGCGGCAAGGGGCTGGGTTTACGGTCGCCTCACACACCCACACGATCCGAGAGGATGATGCCCCCCGACATCTAGTTGAAGCCGTGGACAGCATCTCCCTGCTCCGGGCGCAGCTTGATCAGAATTACGCAGTCCGGATCGGCGACGGGCGCCCGCCGGCATTGTGGATGGCAGGCATCCCAATGCGCAACCTACCCGAACTTCAAAGCGATAGCGGCAATGATACCTCGGGATACGGCTCTCATATGGGGTATCATCCGCTTCGCACCCTGATTTCGGCCCGGCATAAATCGGATGGCATTGCGCTTGAGCCCGAACAGATCGTGACGACCTTTGGGGCAAATCATGGACTTGACCTGATCGTGCGGCGCTATCTCAAGCCCGGCGACACTGTGATGGTGGATGACCCTGGATATTATCCCCTGTTTGCCAAACTCCGCTTTTCTCAGGTGACTTTCATCGGGGTGCCACGCGGTACAAACGGCCCGGATCTGGACCAATTGCGTAGCTTGGCAGCAGAGCATCGCCCCAAGCTTTTCTTTACACAATCGTTGGCGCAAAATCCGACGGGCACCTCGATGGATCTGGTGACGGCCCATGGCGTGTTGAAACTGGCCGAAATAATGGATTTCATGGTCGTCGATGATGATCCGTTTATCGACCTTCCTGATCCGAAAGGGGTGCGCCTGGCGGCGCTGGACGGGTTTGACCGCGTTATTTTTGTCGGCACGTTTTCAAAGACATTATCTGCCTCATTTCGCACAGGTTATATCGCGGCACACCGCAGCATTACCGAAGAACTGGCTGAACTGAAAATGATCACGACGGTCAATTCGTCGCGGTTCTCCGAGATGATTGTCACCGAAATGATTCAAAGCCAGCGCTATGCCCGGCACCTTAAAAAGCTGGCCAGACGGTTGCAGAATGCGGCTGAGAAACTGCAAGGCGATCTGGCCGCTTTGAAACTGCGCTGCAAAGTTCCCCCCGGACAGGGATATTACGCCTGGCTCGACCTGCCGAAGGGGATCAGCGACACCGACCTTGCGAAAAAGGCTGCGGCCGAGGGAATCTTCATTGCCCCCTCAAGCTTTTTTGTGGTTCAACCCTCTGGCACGCCAGCCGCGATGCGCCTGAATGTTACCCGCACCGGCGACCCAAGATTCATGCGCTTTCTGAGGCGCGAACTAGGGCAATGAAAGCCAAAATCGGAACTGGCCGTCAGAAGAAATCCGGGTGCCGTTTGCGAATATCATCGACCCGCGCCAGCGTGCCTGAAAGATGGTCGCGCACCGCTTTTTCCCCCGCGGCAGGGTCCCCTGCCCGAATCGCCGAAGCGATACGGTGGTGACATTCCATAATTGAGGCTGATTTTCCAGGATCGGGCAGGTTCAAATTGCGAAGCCGGTCGATATGACCGGACCGCGCCGTCACAAGATCCCACAGGCTTTCCACACCGATCAACCCACACATCCGCCTGTGAAAGCTGTGATCCAAGGCGGAAAACTCCACCATATCTTCGGCCTCCAAAGCCCGTTCCTGACGCGCGACCAATACATCTATTTCATCCATGAAAGACCGGTCCTGCGTCAACGCCAAGCGTCGGATCACCTCAAGCTCAAGGGAGAGCCGCAGGAACTGGGTTTCTTGCGCATGTGCAATGTCGATACGGGACACAACCGTCTTGGACTGAGGGAAAATCACCAACAGCCCTTCTTCGGCAAGTTTTTGCATGGCTTCGCGTACGGGCATTTGGCTGACGCCATAGGTATCGGTCACTTCTACCCGCGACAGCGACTGGCCGGGCAAAAGTTCAAGCCCGACGATTCGATCTCGCAACGCACTATAGACCTGTTGGCTGGTGGTCATCCGTCTGATCGGCGTGGGCGCGCCTGAAATACGCACCTGCCCAACCGGGGATGTCGATTTGAATTCCTGTTTGCTCATTACGCTTAGCTGTCTTTCTGTCGCTTGCCGATGCCCACTGTACAAGGGTCTTGCCAAAAGCGCACTAATATATTAGTTCAATTTTAGCAGGGTGATCTGCACGATCCAATGGGAGGATATTATGAAACTGACGCTTAAGGCGCTTATGGCTGCGACTGTTGCCATGCCGGTCTCAATGGCCGCCGCTGAAACACTAAATATACAAACATCATTCAACGCAGGCGATTTTTCGACGCAATACCTGACTGAAACCTGGCTGCCCAAGATCAAAGAAATGACTGATGGCCGGATCGAGATCGTGCTGACGCCAAACGGGTCCGTCGTCCCCGCGCGTGAAACCCCCGAAGCGGTTGCCGCCGGTGTGCTGGATGGTGACTTCACCTCAGTGAACTATTTTGCCGGGCTTGAGCCAGCGTATGCCATCATGGGCGACCTGATTTCTGGCTACGACACGCCAGAACAGATGCTGGGTTTCTGCAAGGATGGCGGCGGTGCCGCGATGATGCAAAAAGCTGCTGATTCAGTAACAGACGGCGAAGTACATGTCGTTGCATGTGGACCATATTCGCGTGAGGCACTGCCCGCAGCCGTTCCGATCCGCACCTACGAAGACCTTGTCGGCAAAAAGATCCGCTCCCCCGAAGGTCTTGCCGCTGCGGTGTTTCAGGCCGCCGGCGCGTCACCGGTTTCGATCCCGTTCTCCGAGGTTTTTGGCGCGCTTGAAAAGGGCATCGTCGATGCTGCTGATGCCTCGGCCTATGTGAACAACGACGCAACTGGCCTGCACGACGTGGCACGTTTTCCGCTTTATCCCGGCATCCATTCCATGCCGTCAATGCAGTTCACCCTCAACACCGAAAAGTGGGAGGCCCTTTCAGCAGAAGATCAGCAGGCCCTGCACGATTGGTGGTATGACGCGATGTACGCCATGGCAGCCGAAGTCGGTAAGTTGGACAAGCAGCTGGCTGAACGTGACGCCGCTGGCGACAAGATCGAAGTCATCGACTGGCCACAGGAAAGCCGCGACAAATTGCGTGTCGTCGCCCGCGCACAGTGGGAAGACTATGCCAAGAAGTCCGATCTCGCCCAAGAAGCGCTGGATGCAAATCTTGCCTATATGAAAGAAATCGGCCTGTTCAAAGAATAAGAGCCGCCGCACCGCGCCAGTCAGACTGGTGCGGTGCTGTCTTTACCTTTCTGGGGGGTGCTATGACTAACCTTCTGGCCTTTTATGCCGATTGGATGGACCGCATCAGCGTCTTCATCGGGCAGGCCTGCTCCGTCTTATTTTTCACCTGTATCGCGGCATCCGCCGCCGAGGTGGTGCTGCGCTACGGGTTCGACCAGCCGACTGTCTGGTCAACCGAATTGGCGATGACGCTATGCGCAACTGCATGGGTACTGTCGGTCGGATTTGTGACCGAACGGAACCGCCATATTTCGATCACCATGCTTGAAATGATCGTCGGCCCGCGTGTCTGGCGTACATTTCGCCTGTTTCAGATGTTGATAGCGTTCGGGGCATTGGCCGTCCTGACCATGGCGCTGTGGAAACCCGCGATGAAGGTGCTGTCGCGTACGGAATACACGGGCACGGCTTTCAACTCGATCCAGCCCACCATTTTCAAAGTTTTGATCGTCGTGGGTTGCGTTTTATATCTGGCGCAGCTTGCCGCCAACATCATCCGCTGGGTTCAGCGTACCGAAAAGGACCTGACTGGTGGGCATTGAATTAATTACACTTTTGATCGTCATGGCGCTTTTGTCACTGATGGCCCTTGGCGTGCCGTTGGGTGTGACAACCCTGACCGTATCCCTTGCGACAGCGATCATGTATTTCGGCGTGCGCGCCGGGTTCTTCATCGTAGGCGCAAACGTCAGCGAAGTACTGCACAAGTACGAACTGATCGCTGTCCCGTTCTTTGTCTTTATGGCGAATGTGCTTGAGCGATCCGGAATCGCGAAATCACTGTTCGATTCAATGGCAATCATGGGCGGGCGTTTCCGCGGCTCGGTCGGGGTGCAGACCTGTATCGTAGCAGTGGTACTGGCCGCAATGTCAGGCATCATGGGGGGCGAAATCGTGATGCTGGGCTTGATCGCCCTGCCCCAGATGTTGCGCCTTGGCTATGACAAGAAGCTGTCGATTGGCATCATCTGTGCTGCTGGCGCGCTGGCAACCCTGATCCCGCCATCGGTCGTTTTGATCATCTATGGCCTTGCCGCACAGGTGTCGATTACCAAGCTTTTTGCCGCTTCTGCCGTCCCGGGGCTGATCCTTGCATCACTTTACATTGGCTACATTCTGATCCGGGTACGCCTGAACCCGGCGATGGCACCGATCTATGACATCCCTGAAACAGGGCTGCCCTTCTTTCAGCGGCTGAAATACCTCAAGGGCGTGATTTTGCCCGGGGTGCTGATCGGGGCCGTTCTGGGCGTGATCTACTCAGGCATCGCGACCGTGACCGAGGCAGCAGCCATAGGTGCCGTCGGTGCCTTGGTCATTGCCGCGCTACGCGGAGAACTGAATTGGAAAATGGCGCGCGATTCAATGCGGCAGACTGTTCTGACCGTCGGGTCTATCATCTGGCTGGTCTTGGGTGCCGTCTCCTTGATCGGGATTTACAACCGTATTGGCGGCGGGGAATTCCTGCGCGGCGTGCTGACCGGTCTGGATCTTGCACCGATCATGGTCATCGTTGTCATGATGTTGATCGTCATGCTGCTGGGTACATTCCTTGAATGGATCGCGATCATCTTTATCACCGTGCCGATCTTTGCGCCTGTCGTCATCGATCTTGGCTATGACCCCATCTGGTTTGGTGTGCTGTTCGCGATGAACATCCAGATCTACTATCTTTCACCGCCTTTCGGGCCCGCCTGTTTCTTCTTGAAATCAGTCGCCCCAAAGGAAATCGAGCTTCAGGATATCTTTCTCGCCGTCTTGCCCTTCATTGGGCTGCAGATCGTCGGATTGTTCCTGGTGCTTTTCATACCCGACCTGGCGCTTTGGCTGCCATCGATGATGGAATAGGGAGGCTTTGATGACCGATCCGCACCTTACAAAGCAGGACGAGGATATCTCGGCCCCTGAATATGCAGCCGAAGACGGCAAAGACCACTACGACTTTGGCAGCTGGCCCGAAGTCGTGGGCGTAGCACTGACCGTGCTGCTGGTCTGGCTCACCTTTGCATTCAATGGATAACAAAATGACACGCAAAACACCCGCCGACCTTCGGTCCGCGCGATGGTTTTCACAGGATGATCTGCGCAGCTTTGGACACCGTTCCCGGATGATGCAGCTTGGCTATTCCGAAGAAGAATTCCGTGACCGCCCGATGATTGGAATCCTGAACACCTGGTCGGAACTGAACACCTGCCATTCGCACTTTCGTGAACGCGTCCAAGACGTCAAGCGCGGCGTTTTGATGGCGGGCGGCATTGGCGTCGAAATGCCTTCGCTGTCGGTTGACGAAAGCAACACCAAACCAACCTCGATGCTTTACCGCAATCTGCTGGCGATGGAGACTGAAGAAATGATCCGCTCGCACCCGCTGGACGGCGTGGTGTTGATGGGCGGCTGTGACAAGACAACGCCGGGTCTGGTGATGGGCGCAATCTCGGCCGGGGTACCGCTGATCTATCTGCCCGCGGGTCCGATGCTGCGCGGCAACTATGCCGGCAAGATTTTGGGTTCCGGTTCGGACGCATGGAAATACTGGGACGAACGCCGTGCGGGCAATATCGATGATAAGGAATGGCAAGGCGTTCAGGGCGGCATCGCGCGGTCTGCTGGCACCTGTATGACAATGGGCACCGCGTCCACCATGACGGCGATCGCCGACGCGATGGGGATCACATTGCCTGGCGCGTCTTCTATTCCCGCTGTTGATTCCGGACATATCCGGATGTCATCCGATTGTGGTCGGCGCATCGTCGATATGGTGTGGGAAGACCTCACACCCGACAAGATTATCACTGACGCCGCCTGTCGCAACGCCGCGATTGTTGCAATGGCAACGGGCTGTTCGACCAATGCAGTGGTGCACCTGATCGCAATGGCCCGCCGCGCCGGTCACAACCTGACACTGGATGATCTTGACGCGCTTGGCCGCGTCACACCCCTGATCGCGAATGTCCGACCTGCGGGAAAAGATTACCTGATGGAGGATTTCTATTACGCGGGCGGCCTGCGTGCCTTGATGAAGCAGATCGAAAGCCAGCTGGATACAACCTGCATGACGGTGACAGGCAAGACCGTTGGCGAAAACCTTGAAGGGGCCGAAGTCTATAACGACGATGTCATTCGGCCGCTGTCAAACCCGGTCTACAAGGAAGGGTCCTTGGCTGTGTTGCGCGGCAACCTGTGCCCCGATGGCGCTGTGATCAAACCTGCGGCCTGTGATCCGAAATATTATCACCACGAAGGCCCGGCGCTGGTCTTTGACAATTATCCCGACATGAAAAAAGCGGTCGACGACGAAGATCTCGAGATCACGCCCGACACCGTTATGGTGCTGCGCAATGCAGGGCCGCAAGGTGGCCCCGGCTTCCCTGAATGGGGCATGTTGCCGATCCCCAAAGCGCTGATCAAGCAAGGTCACCGCGATATGCTGCGCATTTCAGATGCGCGGATGTCGGGTACGTCCTACGGTGCCTGCGTGCTGCACGTTGCCCCCGAAAGCTATGTCGGCGGGCCGCTGGCGCTGCTGAAAACAGGCGATATCATCCGCCTCGATCTCGACGGTCGGACCCTTGATATGCTCGTCGACGAGGACGAGCTGGCCCGCCGCCGCGCCGCATGGACTGCGCCTGCCAAGCGGTTCGAGCGCGGCTACGGCTACATGTTCTCCCAACATGTCACGCAGGCGGATCAGGGCTGCGACTTTGACTTCTTGCAAACCGATTATGGCCGCGCTGCGGGCGAACCAGACATATTCTAAGGACCAGATCATGACCGATTACACCCTTTCAGACGACACCAAAGCCAAGCTGAAACGCATCTCGACCGCATCGATTGCAACCCAGCTTTACAAGCGCGGCTTGCGTAACCAGTTCATCCAAGGCGTATCCCCCGTCGCCCCAAAGGCTGAGCGCATGGTCGGGCAAGCCTTTACCCTGCGCTATATTCCAGCCCGTGAAGACCGCAATCAGCTTGAGGTGTTCCGCACCGAAGACCACCCGCAGCGCGTCGCCGTTGAGACATGCCCAGTGGGCCATGTCCTGGTGATGGATGCGCGTCAGGATGCAAGTGCCGCCACCGCCGGGTCGATCCTGATCACGCGCATGGCCGTGCGCGGATGCGCCGGTGTCGTGTCAGACGGTGGATTTCGCGACGCGCAAGGCATTGGCGAACTTGACATGCCAGCCTTTCACGCACGCCCGTCCGCCCCGACGAACCTGACCAAACACGAGGCGCTTGATATCAATATTCCCATTGGATGTGGCGGCGTTGCCGTGTTTCCCGGCGACGTGATTGTCGGAGATTCGGACGGGGTGATGGTGATCCCTGCGCATCTGGCTGACGAAATAGCAGAGGTATGTTCGGGTATGGAAGCCTTCGAGGATTTCGTGCTCGAAGAGGTGCTGGCCGGCACGCCGATCATCGGCCTTTATCCATGCACCCACGAAGAGAACCAGAAAAAATTCGAAGACTGGCGCGCCAAGACAGGCCGCTGATCCCTTGAAATGCGGGCGGCAGGCCAATGCACGCGCCGGGCAAAGACTACAAAAGGACACGACATGACCTTCACCCCACATGGAAAACACCTGATCGCTGGCGAATGGGTTGAAACGGACAAGACCTTCCAGTCTGAACCTGCATATGGTGCCGCCCACGCATTTTCAGCAGGCACACCTGCGCAAGTCAACAGCGCCTGCGATGCCGCCGAAGACGCGTTTTGGTCCTATGCCTATTCCGCCCGTGCCGACCGCGCCGCTTTTCTGAAAGCCATCGCAGACGAAATCGAAGCCCGCGCCGAAGCCATCACCCAGATCGGTTCCCAAGAATCCGGCCTGCCCGAAGCGCGGCTTCAGGGGGAACGGGGGCGCACGACAGGCCAGCTGCGTCTGTTTGCAGAGCACATCCTGAAAGGGGAGTATCTGGACATTCGCCACGACAAGGCGCTGCCAGATCGCCAACCGCTTCCCCGCCCCGATCTTTACATGATCCAACGCCCGATCGGGCCGGTTGCCGTGTTTGGCGCGTCGAACTTTCCCCTCGCCTTTTCGACCGCTGGTGGCGATACCGCCGCCGCATTGGCCGCCGGCTGTCCCGTTGTCGTCAAGGGGCACTCTGCCCACCCCGGTACCGGCGAGATCATCGCCGACGCGATCCTTGCCGCCATTAAGACCTGTGGCATTCATCCCGGCGTGTTCTCGTTGATTCAGGGTGGTAACCGCGAGGTTGGCCAGACGCTAGTTCAGCACCCCTTGATCAAGGCGGTTGGTTTCACCGGATCATTGGGCGGGGGACGTGCGTTGTTTGACCTTTGCGCGCAGCGTCCAGAACCGATCCCGTTCTTTGGCGAACTTGGGTCCGTCAACCCGATGTTTATCCTGCCCGAAGCCGCCAAAGCACGCGGTGCAGCGATTGGGGCTGGATGGGCAGGGTCTTTGACAATGGGTGCCGGACAATTTTGCACCAACCCCGGTATTGCCGTTATCGCCAAGGGTGCCGAAGGCGATGCATTCGTTTCCGCCGCCAAAGATGCGCTGTCCAAAGTCGCTCCTCAAGTCATGCTGACCGACGGCATCGCAGACGCCTATGCATCGGGCAAGGCGCGGTTTGACGGGCGCAATGCGGTTCAACCATTGCTGACCAATGCGGACGAAGGGCGCCACGCCTCGCCCAATCTTTTTGAGACGGACGCAGAAAACTACCTTCAGGATCATGCGCTTGGCGAAGAGGTCTTCGGCCCGCTTGGGCTAGTTGTGAGGGTTTCTGGGCCGGATGAAATGCTGACCCTTGCCAAAGGGTTCGAGGGCCAGTTGACCGCGACGATCCACATGGACAAGGCCGACACCGATCACGCCCGCGCGCTGCTGCCGATCCTTGAGCGCAAGGCGGGGCGTGTGCTGGTGAACGGTTTTCCGACCGGCGTTGAAGTGGCTGATACTATGGTCCACGGCGGCCCCTATCCTGCCTCGACCAACTTTGGCGCGACCAGCGTGGGAACATTGGCGATCCGCAGATTTCTCCGTCCGATCTGTTTTCAGGACGTACCCGCAGACCTTTTGCCTGCAGATCTGATATCCGTCTGATCCTCGTCAAGAACAATGAAGCGGCGAAAATCTTTCGGCGCTTCATACCTTCGCATCGCTTAGCGGCCTGTCGAACATCCTTCAGTCAACGTACTTGCCCAGATCAGGGCGGCGCATAGGGCGCGCGATGCGGGTCACGCGCGCCTCAGGCAGTCCAACATAGCGGCTAATTTCTGCGTCCGTTAGTCCAAGCGCAATAAAGCACTCTAGAACGGTATCAGGGTCAGGACCAAAAGCGTCATGGATTTGTGTATCAAATCTGCGTTTCGGCAGATGTCTGACCGTAGGACCGTCGAGGCCCGAATGCTCGGGGTTGTTGCGACGGAGGTACCCGATGGTGGCAGACGGTCTGGTACCCAGTTCCGTATTTAATTTTTGCATGGTTTTAGTCCTCCCCCATAGATTGCAGATAGTGAATTATGGTACAGGATTCCTTAATAAAAAGAATCCATCTTGCGTTAAATCAATCGGGACTGAAACTTTTGCCGCGCGGCCAAGGTGCGCCCTGCAAGATCACATTGACCTCGATCAATCGACAGCGCGGTTGCATGGAGTAGCACAAAAAGGACCTGCTCAAGGATAATGCTGTGCTTCAACACCTACTTGTCAGAAACCTTAGATCCCTTCTGCGCGAGGGCAGCATTACGCTGCATCTGCCAGACAAAAGTGTTGCGCGCATTGGCGATGGCCTAGGACCGCTTGTTGTCGTCCGGCTGACCACTTCAGCCGTCGTTAGACGTCTGGTCTGGAATCCCGAACTTGCGCTTGGCGAAGGCTATATGAACGGAGAGATCACGATTGATGGCGATGATCTGCATGGCTTACTACGGGTTGTGGTCAGCAATTTTGATGTGCAGGCATCGTCGTTGTGGATGCGCGCCATCAGGGTAATTCGGATCCTGCGACGGCGATTTGACCAAAACAACTTTGCATCCGCCTCCAGACGCAATGTCGCGCATCACTACGATCTGTCCAGCACACTATACGATCTTTTTCTGGATCAGGACCGGCAATATTCCTGCGCGTATTTCAAAAGCCCCGAGGATTCTTTGGAGCAGGGTCAGAGCCAGAAAAAGGCACATATTGCAGCCAAGCTGCTTTTGGAACCCGGAATGCGTGTTCTTGATATCGGGTGCGGCTGGGGTGGGACGGCACTTAGTCTCGCGCGCGACTACGGCGTCAACGTTCTGGGCGTGACCCTGTCAAAGGAACAGCACCGTATCGCGACAGCGCGCGCCAAGGCCGAGGGTCTTTCTGATCGCGTCAAATTCAAGCTGTGCGATTACCGTGATGTGACTGGCCCTTTCGACCGGATCGTGTCGGTCGGTATGTTTGAACATGTCGGCCTACCCCACTACGCCGCGTACTTTCAAACCGTTCGAAATCTGCTGACCCCTGACGGCGTCGCGCTGGTCCATACCATCGGGCGAAGCGCGCCGCCCGATGCAACAAACCCGTGGATTGCGCGCTATATTTTCCCCGGCGGGTATATCCCCGCGATGTCCGAAGTCTTGCCCACGATCGAAAACGCGGACTTGTTTCTGGACGATGTCGAATGCTGGCGGTTGCACTATGCTACGACGCTGCGGCACTGGTTCGACAGGTTTGAGGCGAATAGCGAAAAGGCCGCTGAAATCTATGATGACAGGTTCGTTCGGATGTGGCGGTTTTATCTGGTCGCCTCTGAACAGACGTTCCGGTTCGGGCGGCAAGTGGTGTTCCAGTTCCAGATATCACGCCGCCAAGACGCAGTTCCGCTGACCCGCGATTACCTCTATCCCACGACGCCATCGACACAGCTTTCTCGGGCGGCGGAATAGGCTAGATCATCGGGATATTTGGTCTTGAACGGCGCTAAAGTTTGCCTTCGGCCACCCATTTTTCGACAAGATTGCGGCTTACCTCAAAGTGCATGCTGTCTTCGCGCGAAAATCCCGCGCCCCAATACCAGCCTTCCGTGCGGAAAAAATCTGCCAGAATTGTAAGGCCCAGTTGCGTGCGACCGTCGCCAAGGCGATCAAGCTTGCCATCAATGTTCAGATCCAGAGACAGACCAAATGCATGCGTGGATGTCCTGCCCGGTGCCCCCCGAATATGCCGGACACAAAGAGCACCCGCCGTATTGATACGCGCGTAAAGGTCGGGGTCGGTTGCTTCGATTTTCGCAAAAACAGTACGCAGGGATTCAATGGCCGGTGTCAGCATACGCACCCGCACCGGTCCGACCTGCTCTGTCTGGAGCTTGGACGCCAGACGCTTGTTGGTCATCCCCTGACATTCTGACGTCAGCACATCGCGCGGTCTGCCAAAGACCCCCTCAAGATAAGAAGGCGATGCGATTTGCAAACCTTTGTTCAAATCACGGCGGCCCGCGATCAAAACCACTTGGGCATAGGCGTCGATAATGTCATTGCCGCCGTCGTTTTGAAATGTACCTTGTTCCTGTGTCAAAGGTTCGGTGTTTGTCGGGGCACGCGATGATGACGCGACGCGTCCGATTTCTTTTTCAAGGTTTTGTACGGCTTCCGTCAACGCATCAATCTGCGACCGCAGCACTTCAATTTCGATCCGCGCACCGCTGTCGATAGCAGACGCGGAAAACCCGGCATCGCCATCAGTTTCGTATCTGATTTCCTGCGTGGGCCGCAGTTGAATATAGATCAGAACACCCAAACCAATAAAGATAAGCGCCATAATGCCAAGGATTACAGGGATGATGCGTTTTTCCATAAATGCCGGCCTATGCAATCTTGATATGAAATCGATTTGGTCCACGGGTGCCTGACACGCCCTGCGGCGCAAGGCGTCTAAACGGTGGTCTTAAATAATATCGATGACAATGATCGAGATATTATCGGCCCCTCCCCCATCCAGCGCTAACTGCTGCAACCGCTCTGTGATTGTTTCTATCGGTTCATGCGACAAATAGTTCGTCAGAATGTCGAACGTAGCATATTTTGTCAGCCCGTCCGAGCATAATAAAAAGCGGTCACCCGAAAAAACCTGACCACGGATTTTTTCAAGTTCCAGTTTTTCTCCGACACCGACCGCATGCGTGATTGCGTTGGATTGGGGATGGTGTTCGGCTTCGTCCCACGTCATCTCTCCCGCCAACACGAACTCCGCCACGACCGAATGATCGGTTGTCAGCATATCCAGCACGCCATTCTGTAAACGGTACAGCCGACTGTCGCCCGCCCAGAATGTGGCGAAATGCCCTTCGGCGATCGCAAAGGTAACAACGGTCGACCCCATCGTGACACCTCCGCGCGACGCAGCCTCGGTCAGGATCAGTTCATGGGATCGGGCCAACGTCTCACGCAGTGCATTCAATAAACCGACAGGGGGCAATGTCGGATCGATCATGGCGACGCTATCAACAACAGCCTGAGACGCAAAATCCCCACCGGCATGTCCCCCCATACCGTCCGCCACAACCCAAATCTGCTGGTCCGGCAAGGCCAGAATGCTGTCTTCGTTTACCTTACGCTTCAAACCCAAATGGGTCGTCGCGGAATATCTGACTTGGGTCATATAAGTTCGGCCATATCTTCGTTGCCCCAAACGGGGGAGTGCAAATCGAAAAGGGCGCGCATCTCGCGCCCCTCGGGAAGCCCGCGCGTCAGCATCAGGCGGTTGTCTTGGTCCATGGCGGTCGTCCAGATCACATCCCGCGCACCGACCCGTGGTGCCAAGGCCTGACCGGCAAGAACATGTTCGATCGGGAACAATCCGGCATAGGGCATATCCACAGAGTCAGACGAGGCAGCGGGCATTGGTGCCACCAACGCAAGCGCGCTGGTCAGCACTTCGCGGGTGTTATGATCGTCAAGCATATCAAGCGCAATTTGTTCCAGATGCTCAAACACCGATGTGTTTGCAAAGTGGCTTAAAGCTGCATTAGCGGCGTCAATTGGTGCGGCAAGGGTCAATGGATACTGGCGCCCCACACGGTCCACCGATGCCATCACGATGCCGATCATACCTGCCGGCCCTGCCACACCGCTTGGCAATGTGAACCGCCAGATCGGCGCAGAAAGATACGCGTCATCCCAGTTTTCCGCAAGCGCCTCGCGCGACGCAAGCATGCCAGCCTGCAACCAGTCATCCCACGGCTGGACAAATCCTGCACTCACGTTAAGCCGCAAAAAATCACCCAATGCGGGGATCTTACCGAAGGCACCGAACTGTCCCACCATCAAAATGACTTGGGGCAGCTGAACTTGCTCAGCGCGGTCAAGGCAAACGGATTCAACACAGACCCTGATTGCAGTTGAAAGATTGCGATCCGGCCGCCAACGTTAAAGATCACGCGGTTGCGGTCCGACACATTGGTCCTGCGCACCTCGGCCGCACTCAGCAACCGGAACCATGCCCAAGGGCCATCCCGTGTGATCGCATTTGACGTACTGTTAATCACAGGTTGCAAAATGATGCGCGCAGACCCGACGGCACCAGGCCAGGTAATCGCCGATGGTTTCGGCGCAACTGAATGCGCGAACTCCACCTCTTGGCCGTCAATATCCAAGACCAGCTGTTGAGCTTTGGGATCAAGAGCCTCTGGCGTAATCTGGAATTTCACAGCAGGGGTTTCCCCACCAGCAAAGAACGCATCCCGAATTTCGGCGGCATATTGCAATTGTTGCAGAACTGCAGGGCTGATGCCCAGATCTGTGTCGTTCACTCGCTTCCACGCCCATGGGCGTGCCCGCGTATCGACATAATCGCGCAGGTTTTCATTGAAAAAGCCGTCAATCATGCCGTTCGGGGCAAACAGGCGCGCAAAGTCACCCATTGCCACATCAGCCTTGGCCCCGCCTGAAAATGGATACCGGTTGTCCAGCGCTTGCGAACAAAATGGCAGGATTTGCGATTGCCATTTGGCATTGATCGACGCGCGCGTCCCATCTGCTGTAATGCCCGACGATCCGGATGAAATCTGCGTCGACCAGCGCTGAATTGGACCGGGCAGACGATTTGCCAGTTCCTGAAAACGGACGATGGCTGTGGCGTCACCCGCCCCTGCCCCGATCCCGCCGGCAAAACTAAGCTTGTTGAGTTCTTGATAAACTTGGGTCAAGCGGCTCATCAGTTCCGACAGTTGGGAGGGCTGGTTGTCAATTTCGGCGACAAGTTCATGCAGCCATACAAAACGCTCTTCGACAAAGGACCCCGGTTCTTTCGGAGCCGGGCCTTGGTCTGTGGTCACACCGCTGCTCAGGGCATTTAGGAACAGCTGGCTTCTGCTCGACAAGGATGACTGAAGTTCAAGCGCACCTACACTTGCAGCACCCTCGGCAAGGCCAGAACCGTCCAACCCGCCGCGCTCTTCGGTCAGCTTTGTTTCATTCGAAACGGCGTTCAGGATATTCACCAGCGGCGATGTTGGACCAGACAGGACGTTGGTTACTTCGACCGCGTGGCTCAGGCTTTCCATGGGGATGATATCAATATCACCAAGGATCTGGTCGTAGCGCGAAATATAATCAGTATAATAAAGGTCCAAAACGTCCCGACTCATCGCGACCAATGCAGTTTCAGATTGCTCGGCCTCGCCGCGTTCGCCCAATACCCAGCTTTCGCGCTGAATACGCGTTGCGACGCCAAGCGCTTCATCCAGAAACACCGTATTGAACCCGTCATAGGTGAAAATGCCCTCGACCCCTTCGTTCAGAGGCTTGCCGGATGACCGCACGATCACGCGCCCGATTGCGGGACCACCGATATCCGTCAGACGCCACTGCGGCAAATCTTTGGCGCGGGGTGAATTGATGATGCCGTTGTAGACCCGTTGTGCCAAAGGCATTTCGGACAGCAGACCCTGAATTTGTTCAACCAAAGGGCCATTCAGACCAATTTCGTCGATCGGAGCATCCAGCAGGGCATTCAAATGGCCCGTCAAATCCGAGCGCAATTCATCACGACCACCACCTTGGAAAGCGACGGACCAATCCAGCGCCATCCACTCTTTGATCAGGTCCTGATTCATTGGTCCCTGTTGGCCTAGAATAAGATAAATCTTGAGGCTTTCATACAGGAAGTCGGGGTTGTTCATGTTGGCTTGCATCTGCTCTTCGAGACGCAAAAGCATCCGAGGCAAGAAATGTTCATTCAGCGCGGCGCGGTAGGATTGTCCGGCTTGGTTGCCAAGCACCTTGCCTTGGTACAAGCCCCAAGTCAGCGCCCCCTTCGGGCGCGGATCACCCGCCGCAGGATTTGCTGGCATAGCGCGCAATATGTTCAAAGCAGGCACAATCCCGGGAAGGTCACTGTCGGCAATCGGGCTGCCTGGAATCTGTGCTGCGGCCGTGCGGTACTGCTCAACGTTTTGGGATGCCTGTTCCAAAAGTTCGCTATTCCCAAGATAGCTGCGCGCCCACAATGCGGTCATGCCGATGCCAGCCACAAGGGCGGCGGCAATCGCGACGCGTTTTGTCCAACGGTAGCGGCGTTCCACCTTGTCGTCGGCACTGACCAAGCCGGCTTCGGGGAACATAACCTTTTCGAACAGGCGCGTCAGAAAGAACGATCTGCCTGTCCCACGCCCCGAACCAATCGCCTGACGCCCGATGCCGAAGGTGCGCGCCATGCCCATCATAAGCCGGTCAATCGGCGTGCCTTCTTGGGTGCCAGACGTGAAATAAACGCCCCTCAGAAGGTGGCGTTTTTCAAAACGGTTGTCTTGAAACACTTCCGTAAGAAACGTCTGGGCCGTGGTGCGAACCGAGGCTACCTGCGACGGAAAACTCGCGATCAGCGAGCGCCGCTGGTGGTCGGTTTCCTGCTGCATGCGTTCAAGGGATTGCGCATTGATCTGCCCCAACAACAGGCTGAATTCTTCGTCAAATGCAGCAATCGGGGAAACTTCTGCCTTGGTCTTTTTCAAGAGCGGCAGGGTAAAGCCCCAGACCTGCTCGCGTTCTTCCTTGCCAAGATGGTCGAAAAATTCGGAAAAACCCGCGATCAGATCGGATTTGGTGAACAGCACATAAACCGGAAAGCGTACGCCCAACTTTTCGCGCAATTCATGCAGTCGGCGGCGGATTGCAGCGGCGTGACCCTTTTGTGTCGCTTCATCCTGAAGCGACAGGTCAGACAGCGATACGGCAAGGATGGCCCCGTTAATGGGCTGCCGTTTACGGTGCTTCTTAAGCAAACGCAGGAAACCCTGCCAACCTGCATTATCTTCCGCTTCTGCGCTATCTTGGGTGGTATAACGGCCCGCAGTGTCAATCAAAACAGCGTCATTGGTAAACCACCAATCGCAGTTGCGTGTGCCACCGACGCCGCCGATGCTGGCCTTGCCAACACTATCGGCGAGGGGGAAATTCAGCCCCGAATTGACAATCGCCGTCGTTTTGCCCGCACCCGGGGGGCCGATCATCACATACCAAGGCAGTTCATAAAGTGACTTTTTGCCCAGCTTGGATTTGCGCAGCGCACCAAGAGCCTCTTTCAGCTTGCCTTTAAGCTCCATCAGCTCGGCTTTGACCAACTCGTCCTCTTCGGAAGAAGCATCGTCATCCAAGGATTCGACAATGTCTTCCTCCATCTGCTTTTCGCGTTTCGCCCGGCGCATGATGATCAGCAAAATCGCCGTCAACGCCAGCAAAACGATAACGCCGATGGTGATCAGACGCGCGACAGGGCTGTCCCATGGGTGGAATTCGCCAAAGCCCAAAAGCGGGCCGAGAAACCAGATCAAAACCGAAAATGCAAATGCGACCAAGATCGTTATGACAATGCCGGAACGGATTTTGCGAAGGGTGTGCAGAATCATGTTGTATCTTTCCTAACCAGAACGATTTCGATACGACGGTTTTTTGCGCGACCTTCGCTGGTGCCGTTATCCGCGATAGGCTGTTTTTCTGCGCGCCCTTCGGCTTCAAGCCGGTCGGATTTGGCCAGCTTGCTTTCAAGCGTGCGCATCACGGCTTCGGCCCGCGCCAATGACAAACGTTCATTCGACGGAAAGCGCGAAGATCTTATCGGTATGTTGTCAGAGTGGCCGACGACGATGACAGGCCCCTCTGTTTCATCCAGCGCTTGCGCGACCTTGCGCAAGGGTTCTTCAAAGGACTGTTGCAAACGGTCCGAACCAGATCCGAACATGCCTGATCCAGCCAGCCGCACAGTAATGGTCTGTTGATCCTGAAACACCTCGACAATGCCTTGTGAAATCTCTTCCTGAAGAAATCCCTGCACCCGCTTGAGCTGAACATCAGGAGGAGGCGGTGGCGGTGGTGGCGGTGGGGCGCGGCGCATCAGCTCCGCTACCTGCCCTGAATCGAGGACCGACATCTGCCCCATAACCCGATCCGTCGATCTGTTCAGCACCCAGCTGAAGGTCAGGAAGATCGCAGTCAATAAAATGGCAACGCTTGCTGTTGTAATCCAAAGCGGGCGCCAGATTGACAGAACCTTATGCGGTTGCTCCACGCCTTCCCAATGCGGTGACATGTCCTTTTCGACGGGGCCACGTTGGGCGCGAATGATGCGCGAAAGGCCAGCACGGATTTGCAGATGCTTGTCCGATCCACCTTGCTCGACCCGCAAACGGCCTTCAAATCCAAGCGAAAGGCACATATAAAGAAATTCAAGCAGGTCAATGTTGCTGCTTGGCTCTTTTTCCAGACGGGCAAGCAGGTCGAAAAACCGGTCACCGCCGACAGTTTCTTTGTGAAAAGTACCAACCATAGATTGTTGCGCCCAGATCGACTGACCGCCCCATGGCGTATTCAAAACCACGTCATCCAATGTCGCACAAATGGCGTAGCGCGCGATCTTTATGTCCTGCGCATCAATACCGATCTTGAGTGCCCGATTTTCGAATTCTCGTACCTCGGCGACCACGGAACGGCGCAGTTTTTCGGGATCCATGTGTTGCGCGCGGTTGCGGATACGCGACACCAGCGAAAACAACGTGGCGGCCGCCGCGTTGATCTTGTTCATCCCGGTCATGCCTTGTTCGACACTAGGTTCTGTCGCGGTGTCCCGTGACGCGCTTGATCCGCCCGGGATGCCCATCGGGGCTGCCGCTTCGGGTTGACGCTGCTGTTGCGGGGCGGCCTGAGGTTGGGCAAAGGGCTGCGGAGTTGTCGGAACCGCCCGCCGCCCCCCTGGATTGGGACGGATAATAGTCCGGTCAGCATCCTCCGGTTCGGCGAATGGATCTTTATCAGACATGCTTTTCGTCCTCTAATATTCAGTGCCTCAAAAAGGCACTTAACCCTGTCGAATGGCCCAAAGCTCCATCTTCAGGCCCGGAAATTCACCTGAAACGTGAACTGCGATGCCACCGGATGTAGACATCTTACCCCAATGGGCACTGTCCCCGTCCAGTTCAAAATACACCACGCCCGCATGATACGGAATTTGACGCGGTGCCACCGGCAAGGGGCGCAAAGGGATACCGGGCAGCGCCGAGTTGACCAGTTGCCTGATCTCCTCGACCGGACCAATTTTGGCTTGGTTCTGGAAATGGCGCCGCACGTTCTCGGCAGGGATATCGGCCTGCACCGCAAGCACGAAACCCGCCGTCGACAACAGCTTGCGATCTGCAATAATGCCGACGCTGATGCCATATTTGCGCGGATCCAGTGGAATAGATACTGCGGTCTGTTCCAGCACCGACGATAGATACTGACGCAGAACCTTGACCACGGGATTGAACGTGGCGGTCAGATTGTCATGGGCATAGGGCGGGAATGCAGGCGCGGATTTGTCATTGGCCATAAATGTTGCCAATTCACCCGCCAGACACAGGCACACGCGATAAAATTCTTGTGGATGAATATTTTCGATCTGTGAAAGATGTTTAACCAAGGGCTGCATCCGGTTGACGCACATCAGCAACAGGAAATCGCTAATCTCTGCGACGCCTTTGGTGCTGCCCCCTTCGGACAGACGTCCGGCCAGCGCGGTTTTGCGGTGGCCCAGCAATCCGTCCAACTCGCGCATGAAATCTTTCAAAGGGCCAGCAGCATTGCAATCCAGACAGGATGCGATGAAGGACTTGTCCAGCAAAACTTCTTTGTCCGGCTTGACCTCGATGATCTTTGCAATCGGGATACACAGGCGGTCTGACAGGTCGTCAACGCCAAGCGCGAATTGCAAACGCAGTTTGCCAACGCCCATGGTGACCGCTTTTTTACCTGTCGACGTCACATCGGTTACTTCGATCTCACCCGGGCGCAAACGCGCCGCAGACAATTCTGCCCCGGTCATATCAACCTCAAGCGCCCCTTGGCGACGTTGCGGCACCGTCAAATAGATGATGCAGTCCTTGACCCCCTCGGGAACGTCAAGTGCAGGCGGGTGATCTTCGGAACTGGGAACCCGGAACACGGTACCATCATGGGTGAGCCCGGCACAGGACTTGATCGCGAATTGACCGAATTTCAGGACTTCATCGTCGATCTCAAGCGCGTTCACCCCCCAGACATAGGGGCCGATGCGCCGCGCCAGCCCCGCAACAAGGCTTTCGGTATACCTGTCTGCCTGCTGAAAATGATGCGGCTGAAGAAACAGGCCTTCGTTCCAGAGAACCTTGCTATCCCAGGACATTATGCGCCCCCCCGTTTTTGGTTCATCATTTCAGTTTATCCAATTGGTCTTGGTAAGCGCGTGCAAATTCCTTGGCAAACAGCTCTTGAAAATCATTTTCTGCCTGGTCGGAAATTTCTGAATACATCGTTTCGTAAATTTCCCAATACCGGGCCTTCCGACTCTTAAGCATACCGCTAAGGTTGCTTTCTTTGTTTATTCTGGCCTCCAGCACCGCCGGGTCCAGTTTCTTCAGAATACCCTTTAACGCGGCTTCCATACCGGTGATCACTGCCACCTCATGGGCTTTGATGTCCTTCAAGGCTTCGGTCGTCGCATCAATGGCGTCCAGATACCCTTGGGCTTTGGGACGCACCATTGCCTCGATTGCCTGTTCAGGGCTGATCGAAAATTTAAGCGGATTGTTCCCGCCCATCTGGATCATCGTCCGCTCGATCCGGAATTCGGATTTGAACGACGTGCGCGTCATCAAGATTTCGCGCATACCTTCGATCATCACTCGCAACACCTTGCCCATGCGGACCATGGTGGCGGGCAATTCGGCATCAGCCACACCCAAATCATCAGCCCCAAGCGCGGCAAGAAAACCGCGCGCCGGGGCGACACCGACCACGCCAGCAGGTCCCGCAGCGGGTGCTTTGGCCTGAACAGGCGCTTGTTGTGGTGCCGGTGCTACCGGTGCGGGCTGCAACGTGGGTTCATCAGGGATACGTGCTGCGGGGGTCGGCGATGCAAATGGGTTGCCGCCCCCAGCATTTCCACCCGGTTCTGGCGCAATCGGAGACAGGAAATCGTCATCCCAATCGTCCGGAATGGCGGCCCCCCCCGACGAAGCGGATCTGGCGACGCTAAAATGATCTTGGGAGGCCGCGTTGTGCGACCCCATGCTTGCACCTTGCCCGGCATAGGGGTCAGCCGCAGGCCCAAGCAAATCATCTTCGTCGCCCAAAGGTGGCAGCAGGCCATCATCATCGGGTTCATCACGGTTTACAACGGCGGGGCCTTTGGGTGCCACTTCGCGCCCGCCCAAAAGGTCATCAAGGAAATCACCGGCGTCACCCGGCGCATTCATCAAATCAAAATCACTTGGCGCGCCCGAAGCCATGCCATGCGAAACCTGAACATCAGCAACAGGGGCTGCGATCATGTCATCGACGTCATTTGACGCGATATTTATCAGAATTTCATAAGGCCCGACAGAAAGAATATCGCCGTCGTTCAAGGGGGTTGGCGTGCTGCCCAAAGCCAGCTTGCCGTAGTTCAAAAATGTGCCGTTGGTAGAAAAATCGACAACAATCACGTTGCCGTTATGATCCTCGATGGCGCAATGCCTTTTGGATAATTCACGGTTGGGATCGGGCAGAACCAAATCATTTTCGTTGCCGCGCCCGATCGTCAGGCTGGCACCTTGCATGTTGATTGGGTCACCATTCCCCGGGATACTGCCCGTCGATTGAAACCTTAGTGTTACCGCCATCTGTTTTTAGCCACCCGTCAATACCGTCGGCGCACCTGCAACTATTGCACCGCCCAACGAGCACATGTCACCAATACGCGCAGCAGGCAACTTTTGGATCAACACTGTTGCCGACCCCTTGGCGATCGGGTGCGGTGGAAAATTCGCGACAGGGGGGGCGATCATACCAAGGCATAGGTCAGTAACCCGTGCCGCCGGCATCTTGCAGACCAATACAGTAACGCAACAAGGCGGCATGATTGGCAAAGGGGCCCCCATCGTACAGGGTCCGGTGTGCATATCTGCAACGCGTGCTTGAGGTTGTCCCATCATGCATCTCCTTTTTCGGTGGTCGTGTCCTGCAACTCTACCTTGCCATTGCCACCACGTGCAATATCGAGAGCCCGATCAATAATAAGATTGAAACGCGTTATCGGGTCCGGCCCCAATTTCAATGTCTTTAGGTTGATCCCGAACGCACACGCTGCAACCACACCGACTGGCGCGGGATGATCTTTCATTTCGCCGGGGCCCAGGTTGCCCGGCGCATAAAACGCAGCCGTTGCGCAAGGGGCAGCCTTGTCACCTGACGATTCCGTTTCAAGAACCATCTGCAACCGCATGCGGATATCATCGGTGGGCTCGAAAACCCAAGCCTCGGCTGTGGTCAGGCAGGGGCTTTTCCCGTCAGGCCCAACCAGTTCGCGACCGGCAATACAGGCCCACCAGACACATTCGCGCGGGGGCAAAGACACCGACAACAAGCGGATCATATCCACATGGGCACCCTGCTTCTCCAGCTCGGCCAAAACTGCGGGAACCGAGGCGCTGGCTGGGGTAGAAAGTTCTGTCGTAAACTTTGCATTCGCGGCAGCCATCAGGCGTGCCGCAGGCTGTTCCGGTATTTTCTTAAGGTTTTCAAATCGTTCTGACATATGCCCGCTCAATTGATCATGACCACGCCACCTTCCAAGGTCAGCATAGCGCTCCCTGAAACTGTGGTCGCAGGCGAAGACATTTCTGCGGTTGCCGTGCCTTTAACGGTAACCATAATCCCGGAAATCTCAATTCCCGACTGACTGATGGTAATCGAATTCCCACCAACGGTCAGCGATATCTCTGTGGTTGCCGTGATGACAACGGACCCCAAAGACGTATCAAGGGTATAGTCCCCCATGGACACCGTCACGCTCTCATTGCCCGAGGATACCTCGCGGGTGACATTACCGGTGCTGATCGTCTGGGTGTAATTGCCTGTCTTGATCTCTGTGCTGGTGTCGCCGGTGATTGTCTCAGTCGAGGTGCCTTCGATCACTTCGGTATGGTTGGTCTTGACAAAAATATCCTGATTGCCTGTCTCGACCTTAAAGATGTGGTCGCCGGTCTGGATCGTCTCAGTCTTGGTGTGATAGATCGTCTGAGTCAGATCACCGGGATCCATTTTATCAATGCCAATTTTAATTTCGGCATTATTTTCAATCGTTTGAAAGTAATCTTTCTCAGAATGAAGTCGGATGAATTCGGCGTCTTTCTTATCTTCAAAAACCAGCTCGTTATAATTCTGCTCACCGCCCGTCTTTGTGGATCGCGTCTTGATCCCGGTTTGGGTCATATTTGCCGGCAGGCCATAGGGCGGCATCGTATCGGAATTATACAACATGCCTGTGCAGATTGGTCGATCGGGGTCGCCTTCCTCGAACTGAATGGCGACTTCTTGGCCAATGCGCGGAACCGAGATCATGCCCCAGTTCTTACCGGTCCAGGGCATGACGCACCGCACCCAACACGTCGTGGTATCGTCCTTTTTGCCGACGCGGTCCCAATAGAACTGAACCTTGATGCGACCGTATTTATCGGTGTATATTTCATCACCCGCCGGGCCGGTCACAATGGCAGTCTGAAGCCCCAGCAACTTGGGCCACGGCGTGACTTGCGGCGCGCGGAATGGCTCTGTCTTGGGAATGACGTCAAAGACGATGCGGTAGGTATCCTTGTTGTCCTCGTCCACAGGGATCGTGCTGTCAAACAGCGGCTTTTTGGATTCCTGGTCCTCGTAATCGGTTTCAATCTGCAGGTGATGCACCGCATGCGTCAGCAGATATTCCATATTATTATGTTTGCGCGGATGGTCCTTCATCTTGAAGGTCTGGCCAACGCCAAGGGTACGGATGTTACCGGCACCGCGTGACAACTTGTGTTTTACAGCCTCTGCTTCCATGCGCACCTTGGTGAAATCATCGCCCATCCCTTCGATGCGGCTGTGACCCGGATAGCGATAATGCTCATAGGATTTGTGGCTATGACTGCCTTTGGCAATTGTCTTGGCGGTCTTCTTGTCTGCCTTCGGATTTTCAAAGTCATAATCGTTCAACGTGATCTTGCCGGTCGTCACGCCTGTGGATTCGCTCCAGTCAAAGATGTGGTCATCTCTCCGCCGGTATTTCGCCTCTTTGAAATGAAAGTCGAATTCCGATTTTCCCGGTGTCGCCTTGTGCGCGCTGATGCTGTCAGCCAGCACCATTTTCAGCTTCTTACTGTCCTGAACGAAGTAGTAATAAATACCTTCTTCTTCCATCAGACGGCAAATAAAGTCGAAATCCGTTTCGGCGTACTGGACACAATAAACCCGGCTTTTGTAGCTTCCGGTGGTCTTTTTTTCAACGTCGGACCAAAAGCCGTAATCTTCCAAAACCTCCTGAATAATATCCATAACGGTTTTGTCTTGAAAAATTCGGTTTTCCTGCCGCCGTGTCAGAAACCAAAGCCAAGGCCGCGTTTCCGCAACAAAATGAGACAAGCCCTGATACAGCCCGACATATTCCACCGACGTGCACGTCCCGGAAAAATAGCGGTCTTGATTGTCAGCATCCTTGATACCAAGGGTAATGACCTTTCCAAGAATATCCTGAAGATCAAGCGCATCGTTGGACGACAAGAACTCGATCGTTGTTTCCGTCAGAAAACTAAGGCCTTCAACGACCCGCGCATTTTTTAAATTGACCGGGTTGGAGGAATATTCACCCTCCATCCAAACGGCCCGGTTTTGTAGATCAATTTTTGTCGATGGCATGTCGGCACTCCTTGCCTCGCGCTCCGCGGCTATGCATCCGTTTCAATCAGACACTTTTCGGTGCGAAGGCGTTCAATAATTTCTGGGTGTATCGCCCAACAACTTGAAACTGAAAAACCGTCGCCAATAATACGTCTTGCATCAAATAATGAATCAAAACTGACACATAGAACGGGTTTAGGATATACGCCGTCCGATAGAAGCAGCTGGTTTAAATGGTCGTCGCCTTTATACATGTAATATTTCTTTTTTTCGATAGCCAGTAAGATAATTTCTGGCTCGTCATCGCGTTCCGGATCTGGCTCCGGCGTGTTCGTTGTCCCGTCCATCTATAATCCCTCCAGCAAAGCGGCAAGATCGGGGTCCATGTCGTCCCCGTCATCGCCGGCACCGTCATCATCGAAACCGGCCAACAAATCATCAAGAGACGTATCGTCACCACCGTCACCTTGTGAAATATCGTCAGTTTCAGTGCCAGAAAGCAAATCGTCAAGCGATGTATCGTCTGCGCCGGCTTCCCCGTCGTTCTGTTCAACCGGAATATTTACGTTCAGGTTCAACGTGCCTCCGCCCGGTTTCGGACGTTGCGCCGGAACTTCTGCCTCCCAAGGGCCGGCAATCATATCCCCCGCAAGGGACCTGAATGATCCAAGCCTGATCTCGTTCCGGCCTTTGACCCAAACAACCGGCATAAACCCACGGCCCAGTGTCATTTGCGCGGCATCACTTGTCAGGTTGCGTTCGGTGCACGGCAGCGCCACCTGATCGCCATAGCGGTCGGTGACGTAGTGGAATGGCAAATCACCCAGTGACATCAGCGACCCAAGGTCCATCGCTTTGCCGTCTTTCTTGTGCGTGCCAGCCAGCAGGATCGCCACCAAGACAACGGGGTTCGCCCATAGCATGCCTTTCAGGCCTTCTTTCGGAGTAAACTCCTCAAAAGAGAACGGATAAATCGGCTCTGACTTTGCCCCGTATGGCAGACGCAACAGGAACCGCGGTGACGAAAGTGCGATGTAAGCCGCCTCTGGCAGACCGCGCAGCGTATCCCATTTTTCCGCAACCAACGGGTGACGGTCTTCTTTTGCGGTCTCAAGATAATTCGGTGTGATCGCCGAAAAGAACGGCGCGTCGACATGCGCCCCGATTTGCCCGATCCGCGCAAGCAGCTCTGCGTGGGGGGGGGTTTCCTCAAACGTGTAAAGGCCAAAGAGCGCCGAAAACCCGCCTGCACCCTCTTCGGGGTCCAAAACGTCGGTCACCAACTTGAACAGGCCAGATTGGGACAGATCCTCTTGGGCGGCCAGATCGGCGGCCAATTCTTCGGCGGACACATCATACAAGATGATCTCAAGCGTGCTGTCGGTTTCAATGCGGCGCGCAAGCATGTCCAACGACCGCCATTGCGCTTCAATTGCCTGAAAATCCGGATGATGTAGCACCAGCCGCATGGCCGAACTCAACGCCTCGTCAACGGCCTTTGTCATCTCGGCGGCACCCGCGTCAGGGGCTTTGACAATGTGCGGCCCCACAACCTGAGCAATCAGATCATCGGCAGGGCCTGACGGGGTCAGTGATCCACCGGTATCCCCGATCAGGGCCTGAAAATCGCTGAGTTTCAGATTTACAGGCACCGATGTGCTTGCAGAGCGCTTTGGCAGCTTGATTGGTGTTGCATGGGTTTCAGACCATGTTTTCAATTGCGCGATCGTCCGGTCCGCCATGGACCCCACAGCCAGTTGCTTACGCAGACCCGAGATTTCATCGAAAATATCCAGATTGTCATAAAGTTCATCCGGATGCAGGTCGTCAAATTCCTTCAACTTGACCTCGACGCCGCTGCCGTCTTTGCCGATCTTGAGGTTAAGCGTCGTGCCAAAACCTTCGATGATCTCGTCAATGGTATCGACATCCAGCGCAATGGGCGCGCGGGCCGCCAAAGCGTCGCCAGTCTCCATCTGCCCTTTTGCCGCGCGGCCTGTGAAATCACCAAAGACGGCCATACGGAATTTCTTGCGATTCAGGCTCGCCCTTTCGGGGCGCGGCTCCGAGATCAGTCCGAAAGGGGATTGTCGCGATTCATGAGACACAACATGTTTCTCCTCTTTGCTTTCAACGACATTTGCCGATGCAGGTGTGTCCAGACCGGCCAACATATCGTCCAATCCGTCGCCGCCCTGATCTGACCCTTCGTCAAGCCCGCCCAAAAGCGCATCCAGATCATCGGTCTCTTTTGCCGGAGTGTCACCTTCGGGCGTGTCATCGCCAAGCCCTGCCAGAAGATCATCCAGTTCGTCTGCTGCCGCAGGTTCCTCCGCCACATCCAGACCACCTAGAATATCGTCAAGATCATCCGAAGCTTCTGCAACTTCGGGTGCGTCCAAATCGCCGAGGATATCGTCCAAAGAACTCTCGTCGCTGGCCTCCTCTGCCACGTCCAGCCCGCCGAGAATGTCGTCAAGATCATCAGCCGCTTCCGCAACTTCAGGCGTATCCAGATCGCCTAGGATATCATCCAGAGAACTCTCGTCGCTGGCATCCTCCGCCACGTCCAGACCACCTAGAATATCGTCAAGATCATCCGAAGCTTCTGCAACTTCGGGGGTATCGAGTCCGGCCAGAACGTCATCCAGTTCAGTGTCTTCAGCTAGTTCCGCAGTTGGTGCGTCAAGACTTTCAAGGATTGCGTCCGACGAGTCCTCTTCGGGTGCCGCCTCTACGTCGGCGATGTCGCCAAGGATGTCGTCAATGTTTTCTTCGGCGGCTGTCGCTGGTGTGGGGGCATCCAAATTGGCCAGAACATCGTCCGCAGCATCATCGTCATTTTCCGCGTCAACATGGGCATCCGCCATATCACCGAGCACATTGTCAAAACTGTTCGTCTCTTCTACGGCAGGCTCAGGGGCCTCCATCCCGGCAAGAATGTCATCTGCCAATGTATCATCAGGCGCATCAACGACGGGGTTGGCTGCAATATCGCCCAGGATATCATCCAAACTTTCGCCGTCTTGATCCGCATTCGCCGGAACAGCATCAATGCTAGCAAGAATATCATTTGTGGCAACAACATCATCGCCCATATCAGCCGGAGCCGCTTCGATACTTGCCAGAACGTCGGCGACATCATCGGTTTTCTCATCGGCAGGCGCATCAAGGCTGGCCAAAATATCATTGGTGTCATCAGCGGCGACGGTATCCTCTTGACGTTCAAGCCCCGCAAGAATGTCCGACGTGGCATCCTGATCAGCGGCCAAAGATGTCGTCGTATCCGCCAGACCGGCCAAGACATCAGAAGTTATGTCAGTTTCTTGCACGGGCGCGACATCGGCAATGCCGCCTAGGATGTCATCCCTTGTGTCAGTGTCTGCGGGCTGTTCAGGGGCCTCGTTCAGGGAACCCAGAATATCGGCGACATCGTCCGTTTCAGGAGTGTCTTCGATCCGGTTGATGCCGGCAAGAACGTCGCCGGATGTGTCGTCCGGCGCGACCTCTTCAACCCGCACCATACCAGACAGAACCGCCCCGGCTTCGTTTGACGGTGGCGTATCCACGGTTTCGCTGCGGGAAATCCCCGATAGAACGGCGTCAGCGGTTTCTGTTTCGGCTTGTTCAATCACAGGTGCCGCACGCAATGCATCCAGCGCCGATGCCTGTTCATCAATTTCTTCTGTCTCGGGGGGGGGCTGCAAGCTGCCCAACACATCGGACACAGACGTATCTTCGGCCTGTTCAACAGGGGGCTGCGCGGCCAAAGATGCAAGCGCCGCATCGGTGCTATCCTTTTGGGCCGTGTCAGCTGGCAACGCCGCGCGCAAACTGTCCAGGGCTGCGTCGACGTCTGCCCCGGCTTCCGACGATCCCGAAACCGCGCCCAACAAAGCAGGTTCAGAGAGCAGCTTTTCAATCAGCGCTTCGGCACCCGATTTGCCATCCATATAGGTCATCAAATCTGACAGCCGGCGTCTGGCCTCCAGCAAGGGGCGCAAGGCGTCGACATTTTCGGCAATGGCTTCGGGGGTGAAATCGCCCATCTTGGTAAAGGTCAGATCAACGGCAAGGTTCCCATCACCAGTCAGGGTATTGGGAACCGAAAATTGCGCTTTTGGTGCAATAGCCGCCATCCGGTCGTTGAAATTATCAACATCAATTTCCAGAAACTTCCGGTCCGCCACGGGTGGGGTCGCGGATTTGCCCGACAGATCGGACATGACCCCCATAACAAACGGCAATTGCACCTTCTTTTCGGCACCATAAAGTTCAACATCATATTCGATCTGAACCCGAGGGGCGCGATTTCTGGCAATAAATTTCTGGCTGCTGCTCATGATTTACCCTCACGCTCGGCGCGCAATTCACTGCGCAAGGCACGTATCTCTTCATGCAGAGAAAGCACCTGCGTCGACACTTCATCGGTTTCTTCGCGGACCAGCTCACGCAACTTCTCGAACTCGGCTTCTGTCTCGTCCTCAACGGCGGATTGCATGGTATTCACTAACAAACCAATGAAAAGGTTCAGCACCGAAAACGATGTGATGACAATGAATGGAACAAAAAAGACCCATGCGGTTGGATACACCTCCATCACGGGGCGCACGATTCCCATGGACCACGATTCAAGGGTCATGATCTGGAACAGGGAATATAATGACCGCCCTAGCGTGCCGAACCATTCATCAAAGGCGACACCGTACATAATCGTCGCCATTACGCCAAAGACGTAGAACACAATCGAAATCATTACGATCACGGCACCCATGCCCGGCAAGGCATCCAAAAGCGCCTGAACAACTGCGCGCATTTGCGGTATGACAGAAAGTAGACGCAGCGCGCGAATGACGCGCAACCCCCGCAGCGCTGACAGCCCCGCCGTTTGGGGAAGCAAACCAACCCCAACCACCAGCAGGTCGAAAATATTCCACGAATTTCGGAAAAAGTTTAGCCGGTACGCGTACAGCTTCAAGACCAGCTCGATAACGAAAACGCTTAGGACAACCTTGTCGATCAAGGCCAGCAGATCCCCACTATGGATCTGCACCCATTTCGATGTTCCCACGCCAAGGGTGATGGCGTTGAAAATGATCAACGCCAAAATCCCCAGATGAACGCGCGGCTGTTCCAAGAACTGACGCAGCCGTTCCCGGTGCCCTGTAGACACATCGGATGTGTCCATATCTTTCGTGGTATCGGTCATTTTTTCCCCATCAAGCAGGCCACCGGCTTACTTGAGATCTTTTTCGATTCTCTTCCATTGGCCTTCCAAAGCCTTCATCGCCAGAACGGTTTTGTTGCCTGTCGCCTGCAAACCCATCACGTTGTTGAAGTCTTTCTTGAAGCCACCGGCGTTCTTATCATCCAGCGTGCCTTTACTAAGCACGTCTGCATAGCTTGTCAGGACATCCTCAAGCTTGTCCATATCCGCATCAAGCTTTTGCAATTGCGGATGCAGTTCCTTCTTCATGATCTGCTCGCCAAACTTTGCAAGCTGACCGTTGTCATGACCCTTAAGCTTTTTCCCTGTATCCAAAAGGAATTTCGCAACATTTTGCGCATCTTTGCCAGTGCCTTTCAGATCATCAATCGCCGTTTTGATGTTTTTCTCAGCATCCTTCATGGCAGCGTCTTTATCTTTGGCACCTTCCCACTTTTTGATGCTGTCCAACCCGGTCTGCGCGTGTTTCTTGAACAACCCTTCAACGGAAAGTGTGTTGAGCTTAGCCATCGTTTTCTTACCCAAGGCGATACCGGCCTGCGCTTCGCCTTTACCCGATGCGAGTTCATCAAGTGCTTCACTGCATTTGTCCTGAATGCGCGCGATGACGTCATCCAAAGCCCCTTCAAGGCCTTTTAACATCGCTTTTTGTTCTTTAGGGGAACGCGTGCCTTCAGTCTTTTTCTTGATGTCGCTAATCCGGTTTGCCAGCAATTGCATCTCGGGGCGCACCAGTCCCTCCATGGCTTTGGCAAGCTTGCCTTCATTCCACTTTTTCGGGTTCAGATCGATCTTTTCCTGATAAACGATAGGCTTGGCGAATACCTTTTTGACGTCTTTATCAGTATTCATCCATGCTCTGATCTCGGGCTTGATCTCCTTTGACTTCAACGGTGCAAGGCTCAGCTTTGCATTCATCGTTTTTGTGCCGTCGGCTGCCATGGTAATGCTCCTCGTTTATATTGCGGAAATAACGGTCTAAAAATTGATATCGGCGGTGGTTATTAAATTCGACGCCATCCCCAGACAACGAAATCTTGGCTGAGAACGTTTTTCTAAAAGAGCTGTTCCCGTTCTTTGTCGCTACAACGACGCCGGTTCGGTACGATTTCGTGGCTAATTTCTTTTCGGTATTTGTAACATTGCGCCAAGAGTCGAAGTCGCTTGATAGTAAGTTTCGCGATCTGCATCTGTCAATCAATGCTGCGCTGTCCTTTCTCCTGCACAATATCGTTAAACGGCATTCCAAACCCACAAACTTTGTCGAAGGCGCATAGGGAAAATACACCTACGCGCCTTGTTTGTTTTCGTCTTTAGCGCCGCGCTTGCGATCCAATGGCGGCATTCTGAAAAAGACCCTAGCCCTTATTCGAAACTATAGGTGAATTCGTGATCCTTGGCGTCGATGGCGACTTTCTCGATCGTGCCGCCTTCCATCATCCGGCGCAAGAATTCCGCCGAAATATCAGGTAGCATTGTATTGGTCACAATCGCGTCGATCATCCGGCCACCGCTTTCCAGCTCTTGGCAGCGGTTCACGATCTCTTCAACGACGGCATCAGAGTATTCGAACGGTACACCATGCGCGGCTTCTACACGCTTTTTGATGCGGTTAAGTTGCAGCACCGTGATCTTGCCGATCATATCGGGGCTCAGCGGATAATACGGGATCGCGACCAGACGCCCCAGCAATGCTGGCGGGAATACCTTCAGCAAGGGTTCACGCAGCGCTTTTGCCATGCCTTCGGGTTCGGGCAACAATTCAGGGTCCGCGCACATATCCATAATCAGATCGGTACCCGCGTTCGACGTCAACAGGATCAGGGTGTTCTTAAAGTCGATAACGCGCCCTTCGCCGTCTTCCATGACGCCCTTGTCAAACACCTGAAAAAAGATCTCGTGCACATCGGGGTGGGCCTTTTCGACTTCGTCGAGCAGAACAACCGAATAAGGCTTGCGCCGCACCGCTTCGGTCAGAACGCCGCCCTCGCCATAGCCGACATACCCCGGAGGTGCGCCTTTCAAAGATGACACGGTATGTGCCTCTTGGTATTCGGACATGTTGATCGTGATGACGTTTTGTTCGCCACCGTACAACACTTCGGCCAACGCCAGCGCCGTTTCGGTCTTACCAACGCCGGAGGTTCCGGCCAACATAAAGACACCGATAGGCTTGGACGGGTTGTCCAACCCCGCACGGCTGGTCTGGATGCGCTTGGCGATCATCTTCATCGCATGGTCTTGGCCGATGACACGTTTGGCCAAATGCTCTTCAAGATTCAAAACAGTCTCAAGTTCGTCTTTCAGCATCCGCCCGACGGGAATACCCGTCCAATCGCCAACAACAGATGCAACCGCCTGATGGTCCACAATCGGCATGATCAGCGGGCTATCGCCTTGCTGCGCTTCCAGCTCGGCGTTCTTGGCTTTGAGTTCGGCCATCACGGCGGCACGCTCTTCATCGCTCAGCGCGGGTTCGATGCCTTCTTGCAGCGCGACTTCGTTCGCTGCGGCCCCTTCAGGGGTGTGGGTTTGCTCAAGTGGCTGCCCGCCTGCACGCAGCTTGGCGCGCAAGTCGATGATTTCGCCGACAAGGGTCCTTTCGATCTCCCAATTGGCTTTCAAGCCAACAAGACGCTCCTCTTCTGCGGCCATCGCCGCTTGGACATTGGCGCGGCGTTCACCCACATCATAGCCTGCTGTCTCGTCTCGGCCGATGATATCAAGCTCGGTCCCAAGCGATTCAATCCGGCGCTGACAATCGTCGACTTGGGCAGGCACAGCATGCTGGCTGACCGCGACACGGGCGCAGGCCGTGTCAAGCAGGCTGACCGACTTATCCGGCAACTGACGCGCAGGAATATAGCGCGCGGAAAGCGTAACAGACGCTTCGATACCTTCGTCAAGCACTTGCACTTTGTGGTGCTTTTCCAGCATCGACGCGATGCCGCGCATCATCAAAACGGCCTTTGGAATGTCAGGCTCTTCGACATGGACCACCTGAAAACGGCGGGTCAAAGCCGGGTCTTTTTCGATGTACTTCTTGTATTCAGCCCAAGTGGTTGCGCCAATGGTGCGCAGCGTACCGCGAGCAAGCGCTGGCTTTAGCAGGTTGGCGGCGTCGCCAGTCCCTGCGGCCCCCCCGGCCCCGACAAGCGTATGGGTTTCATCCACGAACATGACGATGGGTGTGGTCGATCCTTGAACTTCGTCAATGACCTGACGCAGACGGTTTTCAAACTCGCCTTTCATCGACGCGCCAGCCTGCAACAGGCCCACGTCCAATACCAGCAAACGCACATCTCGCAACGCGGGTGGCACATCGCCGCGCGCGATACGCAGCGCGAAACCTTCGACGACAGCCGTCTTACCAACGCCCGCTTCGCCGGTCAGGATCGGGTTGTTTTGACGACGGCGCATCAAGACGTCTACGATCTGGCGGATTTCTTCGTCACGGCCAACGATCGGGTCGATTTCCCCGTTGCGGGCTTGTTCGGTCAGGTCAGTACAAAACTGGTCCAAGGCTTCTTGCTTGCCCATCTGCGACGGCGACATGGCACCGCTTGCTTCGCCCGGCTCTGCACCACCACCGGTGACAGATCCATCTTGCGGGCGCATCGCGTCCTCGGGTGATCCATCGGTGATATCGTGGAAATCATCTGCCAGATCACTTGCCTTGATGCCCGCTAATGTCGGCGAGATCGTCATCAGAATGTTCTTGAGGTTCGGCGTTTCCAGCATGCCCAAAATCAGGTGGCCGGTGCGCACCTGATTTGACGAATACAACAATGACCCCCATACCCAAGCCCGCTCCATCACATCCTCAAGATGGCTGGACAGGTCACTGACAGACGACGCACCGCGGGGCAGCTTATCCAGCGCCGAGGTCATCTCGGTCGCGATTTTGCCAGCGTCGAGATTGAAATGTTGGACAATGCGATGGATGTCGCTGTCTTGATTGTTCAGGATCTGGTGCATCCAGTGAACAACCTCGACATACGGGTTTCCACGCATTTTGCAAAATACGGTAGCACCTTCGATTGCTTTGAACCCGAGGCTGTTAAGTTTCCCGAACAGGGCGACGCGGCTAATTTCTGTCATTGATAATGTCCCTTCAATTTATTGGTGCGGCTTGGCTCTGAAAATTGGGTTCCAGATAAAGGTCATCCGCGTCTTTTGTTATTTTTTTCTCGCCGATCCAGCCGGTTTGTCCCAGCCTTACGGTTTCTCCCAGTTTTGCTTTTGGTATATCTTCGGCGCGCAACACCAGATTGACATCCCAATCCAGCGCGTCCCCCACATAGTTGCGCACAATCGCCCGCAACCGCCCAAGCGAACTGCCGCCCGGCAAGAGACGTTGGTAGTCCTCATAATTTAAGGGCCCGATGCGCAACCGGAATTTGGCGGATCGCGTCCAGACCCGGTCCCCGATCGAGGCAGTGCGCCCCAACTGCGCCGGGGCCCCCATCTGCCAACGGTCCCCTTTTTCAAGCTCAAGCCAGCAGCCGACGAATTCTTGCACCTCTACACGGGCACCGAAAAACGCCTGCAAGATTGATTGCAGACCGCTGGCGTTCTTTGGCCCTTGGGCAAGCAAACCGGCAAAATGGCGTTTTGCCAGATCAGGCAATTCGTCTTTGCCGCGCAAATGCGCGCCATGATAGCCGGCAATCGCGGCAACCTTGTTTTGCGTATCGTCGCTTTGATCACGGTCGAAACTTGCCGTGGGCTGCCCCGACCGCCAAGCACGGTAAAACAAAGTTGCCAGCCGATGTGTCAACATATCGGCAAAGCGCACCAATGTCGGGTCCCGGTGGTTGCGCATCCGTTCGCGGGCGTATTCCGTCAGGTGTAACGGCAGCGGCCCGTTCGGGCCAAACAGGCCAAAAAAGCGGTTCGTCAAACGCCCCGGTTTATTGTTCTTGGGCGGGATGAATTCCGCCAAAGTCGAGGGCGGGAATTTCAGCTCTGCTTCTTGGCTGTGACGTATTGCTTCTTCGCGGGGCCGGCGTGAATCCCCGATACGCGGTGCGTCGGGATATGCAGCCTCCAGCAGACGGAAAGCGTGAAAAATGTGATAATGTTCCGGAGCGTCCGCCAACCCTTTAAGAGAGGTTAGAGGATCCTCCCCAGACCGGTTTCCGGTCGCCATCGGGTAATCTCTCCGCGCTGTTGGGTGGCAAGCACCGTTTCTGTAAAACTGTTGATGGATACATATTTTCGAAAAAATCGTTCTAATACGGCACCAAGCGCATAGGCGCTTGTGCCTTCAAAAAAACTTTCGTCAAAGGTTATCGAAATCTCCAGACCGCGCACGGCCGTCGACAACACCTCGTCTGCCATCCGGCGCACAATTGGCCGTGTATGTACAGAATTCAGCCCCTCAAGCTGCTTTGAAAGAACCTTGTTGCCCGACGGCGTGTAAATACCGATCAGTTCGCGCAATGCCGCAGCGCTGTCCTTAGCATTATTGTCAGCAATGCTGAGGTAGTTCAGGCTGAGGTGGGAAATAAGCCGCCAAGCTGTATCGCCTTGGGCCAAGGTCTGCCGCGGGCGTGTCGGTCCCACGGGCGTATGTATATGCGCGACCGGCCCCCCGACAGGCAGGTGAAATACGTCTTTGCCACCGGTGGGCAACAACAAGGGAAGGTCGCGATTTGTGACCATCGCCTGGATCGCCAACTGGTCAAGATTTGGCGAATACGGCGCCTGATTTGAATCGACCAAGGCAAGATGAATTTCGGACCCCAGATACGATGTGCGAACGCCTTTTAGACGTTCCTTTTCCGACCGCTGACGCATCTTGCGGCTTTGGGTATAATAGGCAGCATGGGTGTCACCCGCTGCGGTCAGGTCTGTCGCAGAATAGAACGGTCTGAACGGCGCATCCTTTTCTCCATCCGCTGAAATTCCCGTGACGCTTTCAAGCGCATAGATTTCGTAATCCAAAGGTGCGGTGCGATCCGCGACAACATGATGGTCAACCTTCGAGGTCGTAACATGCACCCGGTCGCACCGCTTGTGAAACAAATTGATTGCGGGGACTGCGTTCAACGTAAACGCCTGCGGCGTTACACCGGGGGCCACATCAGGATCCCCCCCGCTGAGCAAAATGTAGATATCGACATCCGGCCCCTTGCACCGCGACAACGCCATCGACAACCCGGTCAGTTCCACAAAGTGGAACCTTTCAGGCATGGCGAAATATTCCTGAAGCAATCTGTAGCCGTCAAAGCTGCGCTGCGGGGTGGGCAAAAGCGCTTCTTCAGCCTCATAGCCCCTCGGGATCACCCCACTCCCCGGCAGCTCTGTGATCCAGTCAGCCCGCCGGTCAGTTGACCGCCCGACCAGCCCTGTCACCTGCGTGCTCAGCAGCTCATGCAACGCCCAGTTCTTGCCTTCCTGGCCGTTCAAAAACAAAACGAGACTGTCCATAGACAGCTCTGAAATCGGCAAGCCACCGTGCCGGTTCAACCGCAACCGAATGCTGGCGCGCGCCTCGGTGTCGCGCGACACACCTGCGGCAACCAATTCCCCGCGGCCATCGATATATTCAGCTTCTGTGATGGTGATCGGCCATAGGTTTACATCAGCCGCCGTGCGGAAAACGCAGGCCGTGTTATCGTCTTCGCCCAAGGCGCTGCGCAATTCGGAATGACGCGGAATTACATATCCATCCGCCAGCGCCGCATTTTGCATATCAGGTTCAAAATTTGCGATCATCATCGAAGGCGACGGGCAAAGATAGTGCGGATAGACGATCTCCAAAAGATGTGACGTCAACGCCGGATATTGTAATTCCAGCTCAAGCTGAACACGGGCAGATAGAAACGCCACCCCCTCCAGCAAACGTTCCACATAGGGGTCGACGACCTCGACACCATCCATGCCAAGACGCGATGCGATTTTGGGATAAGCCTGCGCGAACTCAGCCCCCATGTCACGCATGTATGCCAGTTCGCCCTCGTAGTGTTTTAATATCCGGGTATCCATGGAACTCTCAGGAAACTCTTTCCAGCTGAAGCTCGCCCGTGGTCACATCCACTTGGGTTCGCAAATACAATTCAATCGGCATCGGCTGCGCCCACATATCGGCCCTGATATCAAAAGAAACCACGGATCGCCTTTCATCCTGGCCGACGCGCAATTCCACATCCAAGGAACCGGGATGAATACGCGGTTCAAACACCTGTACGGCCCCCAATATCGACTTTCTGATCAGTTCGGCCCTTTCGGCGGTTGAATAGTCGCCTGAAACGCTCCGAATACCGTAATTTAACGTTGATGCAGCGACATTCGGATATAATTCCGGATCAATCTGTGAATTGCCGTTTTCAGTATTCAGCAACCACGAAAGGTCGCGCTGAATGATATCGCGCAACTGGCGCAGGTCAATAACGCGTGTCTCGCGGCGTTCTTTCAAATCTGATGGCTCGTTGTCGGTGAGCCGGTCCAAAAGGGATGGCTGCAAACGTTCTGCGATCATCTTGTCAGACATGATCAGTCCCCGTCGGCAACGGCGTCGGGTGCTTGGGTTTCGGCAGTATCGAATTCAAGCAGACGCACATCCATCAACGCGGTATCGCCCAGGTCAGTTGTAAACAAGCGTTGGCCAATCCCTGCAAATGTTTCGGCCCCTAGATCCTCCCATTGGGTTGCGCGGGCCAGTTTTTCGGCATCGCCGCCGCGTTCCAGCGTTCCAGCATAGCGCGTGGGGATCAACCCTACGACTTCGCCACCATTGGCGGTTGTCAACGTGCATGGGGTCCAAACGGCATCGCGCAAATCAGCGGGCGCATCGAATTCAATCCGGGAAATAGCCGTAAAGGGCATCCAGTAATACTTGCCGTTTACAACGATTTCCAAAATCGGGCCCAGCCGCATGTCGGCATCGGCAATCCATTCGAACGCTTGTCCGTCGATTTTGCCAGAGGTGGTTGGGGCTGCTTCAAAAGCAAGGTCTCGGGTTTTTGCAGCTTCCTCATGGCGGCCAGCGGCGTTCGACTTGAGCGCTTCAACAATCAGGGCAATCCACTCTTGCGGTTCGCCAAAAATAAGAGGGTCTTTTTCGCCGGCGAATACCTTCTCGCGATAGACTTCACAGATGATACCCTCGCGGTACGTCTGTGCCATCGGTGTGGCAAGTGCATCCAGTTCGGCGGATAATTTCAGCTGGGCAATCGCACGTTTCCATTCACCACGTACGCTAAGCAACTGGAACAGGAATATGCGCAATGCAGGGTTGGCAGAGGCTTTGCGCACTTCATCTTGAAGGGCGGCCAATGCCCCATCCAGATCACCGGCTTTCAAAAGGTCATCAGCTTGCACGGTCAATCTCCTGTTTGGGCATAGCGCAGGTCTAAACAAGCCCCGCGAGAGGCTTGTCCAGATTTCATAGCAACAAAAGCGCCTGTATCAGACGGCCAAGTTGGCTTTGTTGAGCACGCGGCTCCATTCGCCAGTCTTCGGCGTACCGTCTTTGCCTTGCTTGTCCTGCGGTGTGTAGGTCACTTTCATCGCGCCATACTGCAAAACTACTGTTTCTTCGCAGATGTCGTCGCCGTCAGAACCGGACCAGCTGATGTCCTGAATCATGACCAGCTTGAATTCCCATTTCAGGAAAGTTTTGCCGGACACACCAGCCGCACCACCCGAACGACGCAGTTCAACGACCATATCATCAAAGTGCGCGCCTTCGCACAGCTTTGAGAACATTGCCGCAGAAGCCGTGTCGGTCTTCTTGGTAATGGTGAATTCTTTAAAGGTCGCCTTACCGGCACCACCACCCGATGTCATCGAGCCGATATTGATGTTGTTTTCAGCACCAATTTCAAAGCTGATGATTTCGAAGGCTTTTTCCTTCTTCATTGCGTCATCTTGGGTTTCCCCGACAACGTCCGAACCTTTAAAGTATGCAAATGCGTCAAATGCCATGGTAAATTCCTTTCATGGAGTTAAGTGACTTGATTGTCTTTCAAATTGTGGGGGTTTTAACCCTTCTCGCTTGGTAGCTTGGAGGTTAGCCGCAAGGATACGGACAAGCCTTCCAATTGGTAATGCGGTTTCAGGAAAAACTTTGAACTATAATAACCTGGGTTGCCTTCAACTTCCTCGACTACAACTTCGGCAGCAGCAAGAGGCTGACGCGCTTTTACTTCTTCCGGTGATGTAGCAGAGTTGAAGTCAACATATTGATTGACCCATTCCTGTAGCCACGACTGCATGTCCTCGCGTGACTTATACGACCCGACTTTATCGCGGACGATACATTTCAGGTAGTGCGCGAAGCGGCAGGTTGCGAAGAGATAGGGCAAACGCGCCGCAAGGTTCGCGTTCGCTGTCGCATCTTCATCGTCGTATTCCGCTGGTTTGTGCAGCGATTGCGCGCCGATGAACGCCGCAACGTCCGAATTCTTGCGATGAATCAGCGGCATCATACCATTTTTGGCCAGCTCGGATTCGCGGCGATCCGAAATCGCGATTTCGGTCGGGCATTTCTGATCCACACCGCCATCATCGCTGGGGAAAGTATGCGTCGGCAGGCCTTCGACTGCACCGCCGCTTTCGATACCGCGGATCCGTGAACACCAGCCATATTCTTTGAAAGACCGGTTGATGTTTACAGCCATCCCATAAGCGGCGTTGACCCAGCCATACTTGCTGTGATCCGTACCGTCAGTGTCTTCTTCAAAGGCAAAACCTTCGACCGGATCGGTCTTTGACCCATAAGGCAAACGGCCCAAGAAGCGCGGCATCGCCAAACCGACATATTTGGAATCTTCGCTTTCGCGCAGCGACCGCCAAGATGCATATTCCGGTGTCTGGAAAATCTTTGTCAGGTCACGCGGGTTCGCAAGTTCGGACCAGCTGTCCATCTGGAACAGGGTCGGGTTTGCACCGGTGATCAAAGGCGCGTGTGCTGCGGCGGCAATCTTGGCCATTTCGCCCAAAAGCTCAACATCGGGGGGGCTGTGGTCAAAGTGGTAATCCGCAACCAAGCTGCCATAGGGTTCACCACCGAACTGACCGAATTCTTCTTCGTAGACCTTTTTAAAGATCGGCGATTGATCCCAAGCTGTGCCTTTGTATTTGCGCAGTGTCTTGTGCATATCCTTTTTGGAAATGTTCATCACACGGATCTTGAGCATCTCGTCTGTCTCGGAATTGTTCACGAGATAATGCAAACCACGCCAAGCTGATTCCAACTGCTGGAACTCTTCGTGGTGCAAGATCAAATTCACCTGCTCCGTAAGCTTTTTATCAATCGCGGCAACGATGCTTTCGATGGTCCGCAAGGCGTCGTCACTGACAAGGGCGGTATTGGCCAAAGCTTGCTCTGCGAGCGTCTTTACAGCCTGCTCGACCGCAGTTTTCGCCTGATCGGACTTGGGCCGGAATTCTTTCTTAAGCAGGTTCTCAAAGTCTGAGGAACCGAACGCCGTGGCTTCCGCGCCGACTGCGACTTCTGTTTCTGATTCGGCCATCTCTTACTCCTGGTTTTCGCTGTCAGCTTTGGGCGCTGGTTGGGCGGCAAGCGTCTTTAGAAGGGTTGGGTCCTGCGTAATCTTTGCAATCAACTCCTCCGCGCCTGTTTTGCCATCCATATAGGTCATCAGGTTGCTAAGCTGCGTGCGCGCATCCAGCAATTCCTTCAAAGGCTCGACCTTGTTCGCAATCGCAGCGGGAGTGAAATCATCCATCGATTGGAACGTGATATCGACGGCCATATTGCCCTCGCCGGTCAGCGTGTTGGGCACAGTAAATGCAGTGCGCGGTGCCATTGATTTCATCCGGTCGCTAAAGTTATCGACGTCAATTTCGAGAAACTTACGATCGGCAACAGCAGGCTGGGCAACTTCGGATTTACCTGCGAGGTCAGACATGACCCCCATGACAAAAGGCAGCTGAACCTTCTTTTCGGCACCGTACAATTCCACATCGTATTCGATTTGGACGCGGGGCGCGCGATTACGCGCAATGAATTTTTGTGAACTCCCAGCCATCAGTCTGATCTCCTGTTAAATGTATATTTTTGTCAATGATCTCGGGCACCGAGTCAAAGCTAAATCAATCGTCGTCTTCTAAACCGCCAATCAGGTTTACGTTTTCTATACCGCTAGGTGCCATATTTCTTACGATGGTCAAAAAATCGGCATTTACAAGCTTTTTCGCGCGCAAAAGCAACAAAGGCAGCGGGCTAGATGGTTCGCATCTTTCATAATACCCAATGATACGGTCAAGCGCATTCTGAACATCTGTAGGGGAGTTAATGCCCCCCCCACCGCTGACAGCCGGTGCGCCACCGACCTTAGCTCCGGCACCTTGAGAGACTTCCCCTTCTTCTTCTTCGGCCACCTCGACCTCACCGCCCAGTGCCGCAGAAAGCTTGTTATTGGCCTGCTTAAGCAGCTTTAAAAGCGGGTCCAGATCAGGTCCAGAACCGGGTGTCATCTCGGAAAATACTGCATCAATTGCAGCTATATCGGCCAGCGCTTGCGCTGCGGCAGCTGCGATCTCACGCAACTCGTCTTCGTCCGTGTCTTGGAATGCCGCAGATACCTGTCCTGAATCGGGCACGACATCCATATCGGACGTCGGCGTAATCTCACCCTCCGCAACAGCAATGTCTCGAAGGGAAAGCGCCCCGAAAGTCCGGCTTTTGGTCAGCGGCGCGCGCCGCACCCCGCGCAGAATTCTGCTGTCGTCCGTCAGCGCCAAAACGGCATTGATCCGCATGGTAGGGTCATCATCGTCATCAGCATCAAGCTGCGGATGACATGTTTCCCAATACTGCTGCAGACAGCCAGTGATATAGGTCGTCGCCTTTGCAAAACCCACATAGCCATTCAGGCGCAACTGGGCTTCTGCCAGAAAAATCCCTGCACGCAAATCATGGCTTCTTTCCATAATCTCTAGGGCTTTTGCGGAAACATCTTTGTAGTCCGGATCTTCGGCCGCTTGGATTTCATCACCGATCTGGCGTTCTTCGCCAGGTTGGGCAACAATCTCAAGCTCCGTGAACGCTGGATCATACTCCAGGTCTTCGCCGCTGGGCGCATCTTCCCCGCGACTCTGAAGGAGCAGGTCTATGTCCATAATATCATCCCCGGGCGTAATTTTCACAAGTGGCAGGCAGTTTACGTGGCGTGACCTTACCACAGGAAATGCATTTGGCTATAGAAAGAAGGTAAACGAATTGCGCGTATTTTAATTGAAAGTGTGGTTGCTCAAGGGCTTGAGCGCGCTTTAGCCCTGCCAACCTGATGGCGATCTGGGTTTTTCCTGCGTTGAAATCTGCTGATTTAATAGATCAAGCAGGGTCTGTCATAGCAAAACGAAGTGGGACGCCCGTCGAGACGCGGCATTCCAGCATCTGCAAATAAACTCGAATAGATTTCAGATCCGATCCACCAAGCGGTTTCTGCTGGACGCTGATCATGGCGGCCAGAATGCTGCTTTGCAGCGCAAAAGCCCATATAAATCAATCTTTCAAAGCGGCACTAATAGATTGACCTGTCGCTCCTCCCGTCGCACTATCTTTTACAAGGATAATAGAGCAACTTATATGACGGCCTAAATGGACGATCTTAACTCTGAAAAAACATTGCCTCCGGCGCGCGCGATACGCTTTGACCGTTTGACCGATTTATTTGGTCAGGTCCCTCAATGCGGTGAATTGCTGAAGAGCCGGCCAAACGATGCGGATGGGTACCGCAGCTTCCTTGAAATGCTGCGTGCCTCCCAAACCCCCGAAGATGCGGTGACTTTTACTGCTTTTGCGCTTCAGCCCAAAGCTGCGGTGCAATGGGGGCTGGATTCTGTGCTGTCGGTGCAAGGTGATCTTTCTGCTGAAGACACGCAGATTGTGAACGGGGTCGTGGAATGGCTTAGAACGCAAACCACCGAAGCCCGCTGGAAGACATTCCAGCGGGCATTATTTGCACCTCGCAAGACAGCGGCGGTTTATCTGGGGCTTGCCGTCGGTTGGTCGGGCGGCCCGTTGGCCCCCAACGATCTTGTCACGGTGCCATCTTGGCGTACCCCGCGCGCGGTAAGCGCGGGGGTTTTGCGTGCGATCGGGCAGGTCGGTACAGAGAACCGAAAAGGCAATCTGGACCAGGTTCTAGACAAGGCAGCCGGACTTTTCCGGGTCCATTAAGCGCGCAAAGCGACCAACCCACCTAACCGCAAAGGGCAGTCGTTTCACATGGAATCACTGACACTCACGATCGAAAGTCACGCGGATGATGATCTGGAAACAGAAGCGACATTCAGCAGCACTGGCACCTCAATCAAGGTCGGGCGAAAGGCAGGAAACGATTGGGTCCTGCCTGATCAGACACGGCATATTTCCAGCAATCATTTCGATATCCTTTGGGAAGAAGACGGATATTATCTCCATGATCTTTCGACCAATGGCACTTTTATCAATGGTGCCAAAGACCGGATTGAGGGCCCGCATCACCTAGCTGATGGGGACCGCATTCAAGTGGGTGTATATGTCATCCACGCCCGTCTGCGCGAGGTCGCCCCCCCTACCCCGCCAGTAGAAATACCTGCCGAGGATCCCACGCAGCCCCCGCAAAACATGCCTGCTGGCCCACCAAAAACGGCACAACACCGCCAAGCGGTACAAGCCCCGCCCGGTGCTGCATTCTTGAACAAGGATGCAAAATCTAATGTCCAATCCCCTGGCCACAGCCATCTTGCAAAAGGTCAGGCGGCACAAACACCCGACTTTGCGCGGTTTCAGACAGGTGTTCCCAATCAATCCGGCGTCTCGGCTCCTCCGGTTACGCCTGCCGCGCCCCCTGTCGAAGACGTATCCGATCCGTTCGAGGCGATCCTGAGTTCGGCGATTTCCGACGACGCCAGCGCATCAGATGTGCCGGTCGAACAGCCCGCGCAGGCCCCTTTTGAGGCCGCGCCGGATGAGCCATTACAGCCTGAAAAGGCTATTGCGGATTTCTTAATTCCAGATGATGATTTCACGCTCGACCTTCCAAAACCAAACTTTGATCTTACGCCTGAACCCAAGGCCGAAACGTTTACCGAGAAGGCCGAGTTTTCTTCAGAACTGTCTCAAGCGCCCCGTGGCATGGGAGAGACTTTCGGGGCAGCGGATAGGTTTTCACCCTTCTCAGAGGACGTTCTGCCGGTAAAGCCACGCGATGTTGCGCCGGTTGTGTCACCCGCCGCTGCCCCTATTGCGCCGAAACCACAGCCAGTTCCAGCTCCGGTTCCGCAAGAATTTCAAGAGGCACCCAAGGTCGCCCAGACCGACGCGCAGCCACCGGCACCCGCTACAATCAACGATGATTTCCTCAAGGGGTTTCTTGAGGGTGCAGGCATCGACAGCGCAGAGCCGCTTGAAATTCCCTTGCGGGAACTCGGGCGGATTCTGGGCGAATGCGCCCGCCTTGGCACCCGTGAAATGATGCAAATGTTGCAGGACCGCTCAGCGGTAAAATTGTTTGTCGCCCAAGAAGACCGGACAATGCGGATTTCATCGGGCAACAATCCGATGAAGTTTATGCTTGATCCTGATGAGGCGTTTGACGCTCTTTTTGTCGTGCCGCGCAGCGGATACCAGACAGGGGCGGACGGGTTTGAAAATGCACTGACCGATATTCGCAAACATCAATCTGCCATGATGGCCGCCGTACAACCAGCAATGGCCGACATCCTCAGCGGATTGGCCCCATCCGATATCGAAAGTGCGACGGGCGGTTCGGGTGGCGGTGTGCTTGGCGGTGGCGCGCGCAAATGCTGGGATGAATACACCAAGCGGTGGAAAACCCGCGCCAATCAAGGTGAGAATGGCATGCTTGACGCGTTCATCGACGCCTTTGCCAAACGCTACTCCGAGGCGCTTGATAACCTCTAGATACAAATCGGGCGCAGCTTTCGCCGCGCCCGATCTTTGGTACTATTAAACTGATCGCCTTAGAACTGAAGTCTAAGCTGACCGGTCAATGCATAGCTGTCGATGTCAGCGCCGACCCGGGCATCAACCCGGATGGCCGCGTTCAGTTGACGTGCACCGCCTGCGTCATTCGGGCTCAGCAATCTGACATAGTTCAGGCCAGCGCTCACTTCACCATAGGATCCCACATTCGAGATTTTGAGGTCACGAACCGTGCCCGACGGTGACGTAAAGACCGCTTCGCGATCGGAGCCAAAGTCGTTGTAGAGGGTCGCCGTCCCGAAATAGCTTAGGATGCTTACTTCATCATCAAGCAGTTTGGATTTTGCCAGTGTACCACTGATAAATCCGATCCGGCTCTTGCTGTCTTTCAACGTCAACGTGCCGTCTGTGCCCAGATCAATCGTGTCTGTCTGATTATTGGTGAATGCGAAACCTGCCGATGAAACAAAGCTCAACCCAGGAATATCACCAACAGGCCAAGAATAGCCGACTGCGCCGGATACCGTTTGACCGCGGTTTTCGTATTTTTCGTCAGTCAGGTCAAAGCCACGGTTCGCAACCACTTCAAAGTTGGTGGAACTGAACCGGGTGGCCTCGTAACGATATTGCAGGTCACCAAAGAACCGGCCGCGTGCTGCGGTCATATAGACGCCTGCATAACGCTGCAGAATGTCGGTTTCCGTAAAGCTCAACAATTGCGTAGTCGCCGCACCGGTGTTCGGATCAATTGCGAAAACATTGTTGCTTGTGTTGCCTTGGTTCACACCCAGCAGGCCACCGAATGCCAAATCCCATCCGTCATAGTGACCGTCAAAGCAGGCAAAATCCCCGCCCAACTGCAAGCCGCTATAGTTCAAGGATACTGGTGATGTACCAGTCTGCCCCGTGGTTTCGTCCGAGAAAGACCCGTCAACATCTGCACTACCACCGGTCATGCGCGCCCAGGTCCCTGCGCCACAAGGATCGATCGTTTTGTCGCCAGCAAAGTCGCTCACAAACGGGCTGGTAGGACGGTTAATCACTGCATCCACCAGAGTTTGGGTCAGACCGACTGTCGCAGCAAGGTTGGTGATCCCTGTATTGATCCGGCTTTGCAGCAAGACAGATCCAGCACCATTGTCTTGAACGAAATACTCGAACACCGCAGTATCAGGAAGCCCCGTGATGCTGTTGAAGCTCAGCGTATTGGTTGTTCCGTAGGTAAAGATGTCGATATCCGAGATATCGCCTTCGGTGCCGATATTGTTGAATGCCAACGCAATGTCACCCGAAAGCGCACCACCGACGGCGATCGTATCAGACAGGGTCGATCCATCGCTAAGATCTACATCAAGCTGAACCAATCCGTTCAGGTCACCATTGCCATTAACGGTCAGCAAGCTGGTTGCGTCACCATTCTGCATGTTGATGGTGCCTGATGGCGCGGACAGGTTTCCGGTGATCACACCAGTTGCCCCGGTGGCGTTCAATGTGCCGGTATTGGTAAAGTTACCCGCAACAGTAGACCCAAAGTTGAAGGTCCCATTGTTGGCCACATCGCCAAGCGTGCCCCCGGTAAAGTTGAATGTACCAGCGTTAATGGTGCTTAGGCCAGTGATCGAACCACCGGTCATAAACGTGGTGCTGCTATTCCCGGTAAAGCTCCCTGCCGTGCCACCGTTCAGGTTCACCGTGCCGCCATTGTTCGCAATGCCGCCATTCGCAGCACCCGCCGACTGGGTGAAGATACCCGTGCCGGACGTGCTCGCCGCGCCGGTCAGCGTCGCGCCCGCGTTCGTCACCGTGCCGTCGGCAACCGTCGTCGCGCCGGCAACCGTGCCGCCGTTCAGCAAAGCTTCGCCCGAGGTGTTGGTCAGGCTGGCAACATTGCCCGCCGTCACTGTGATTTCGGTCGCGCCGCCGGTTGTGCCTTGGTTAACAAGACCCGCAACATCGCCATCCGTCACAGTCAGCGTACCGCCGGTCAGCGTCGTCGTACCCGCCAGTTCTGCCGTGCCATCCGCTGTGCCATTAACCACGACCGCCCCATCGGCGATCGTCGTCGTGCCGGTGACTTGACCGTTGGTGACTGTCGACGTCCCCGCGCCAGCGTTGTTCGCCAGCGTCGCCGCCGTGCCACCGTTCAGGTTCACGGTGCCGCCATTGTTCGCGATACCGCCATTCGCAGCGCCCGCCGACTGGGTGAAGATACCCGTGCCAGAGGTGCTCGCCGCGCCGGTCAGCGTCGCGCCCGCGTTCGTCACGGTGCCGTCGGCAACCGTCGTCGCGCCGGCAACCGTGCCGCCGTTCAACAAAGCTTCGCCCGAGGTGTTGGTCAGGCTGGCAACATTGCCCGCCGTCACTGTGATTTCGGTCGCGCCGCCGGTTG